>Ga0307987_1000677_pt1 | contig 20188 bp, 25 predicted proteins | sample EllFjometagen181_FD_203157 | JGI IMG/M metagenome (GOLD analysis project Ga0307987, IMG submission 203157) | Marine microbial communities from Ellis Fjord, Antarctic Ocean - #181 | ecosystem: Environmental > Aquatic > Marine > Unclassified | place: Southern Ocean | collected 2014-10-08
CTAACGGGCAGGCCGACCTTGAAACTCTTGAACATGAATCCCGTGACGACTGCCAGATGTTAGCGCTGCTGGCTTTATGCGGTCGGCTAGGTTTACGAATTAGCGAAGCCCGCTCTATCACCGCGGATAGTTTTGACGGAGACGGCATCCTAATGGTCCAGGGCAAAGGCGATAGGTTCAGGGAGCTACCAGTACCCGATGATGTTATGCGTCGCCTACAGGGTGCCCTACGATTGGCGGCGGATCGCCCCGGATCGACGCTCATTCCATGGTCCGACAGGTGGGCGCGGCAAAAACTTACAGCCTTGGGGAAGAAGGCCGGACTGTCCCGCCCCATCGCTTCGCACGATCTTCGCTCAACGTTTGGCATGGAGGTGTACGGCCGGAGCAAGGACCTGCGCGCTACCCAAGAACTCCTCGGACACAGTGACCCGCGTACCACGGTGGTTTACACCAACATCTCCATGGAAGCAAAGAGGGCGGCTATGGGGATGGCCGAAGAATCGGATAACACAATCGTTCCACTCTCGGAAGGAATATGAAATGATCTACTGGATTAACGCCCTACGGGGTCCGAAGTTCTGTGCGTGGTGTCGAGCCAAGGCGGGACATTTGGAACCCTCATGGTGGTCTTTGGGCCGACACGACTGCACCGGCCTGTACCGCCGAGGGATGTACCACCATTTTAAGCATCACGACAAGGTGGAACCCCATTAACCAATCTTCAAAGTTGCATCATGCGTGAAAGGCAATTACGTGTTACTTTCATACCAATCCTCCCGATCAGAAAAGAACAGACATGAACCCCGAAGATGACATTAGTACCCCAATTACAACCAAAGTTGACCCCCTGGCCCCGAACTCGACGGCTGAGAACACCGACCATGGCGACACCCCTGTCGCTGTCAGTGGACGCGGTGACGGCACCGGCAAGCCTGTCAAGCTGAAGGCACGTCGCAAACGATTTGACCTGGACAAAGATGTCAAGCGAATCATTGACGGCATTGTCACCGGCCTTCTTGCCGTGAGTGACGGCGCCCCGCTCACCCCGCACAGGATTGCGTTGGCGATCAAAGCGCTCGACAACCTTGAGGTTGCCCCCTCGACGGGGGCGGTCACCGCCGTGCTGCGTCGCTGGGTCAAGTTCGGCTATGTTGAGATGAGTGAGCTCCCCTTTGCTTTCAAGTGCTACACCCCAGAGGCAAGCACCAAAGGTCTGACACAACTGATGACCGAGCACCACGAAAAGAAGAACGGCCCAGCATCATCCACCGCCAAGGAATAACCTGTGGCGAGCAGGAAAAGAGGGCCGAGAGTCGAGGCACCAGTACGCCCCTTCTTGTGGACAATCGATCAGGTCGCAGACATGCTTGAAATAAGTGTGAGGTCACTCAAAGCGAACAACCTCCACTTCGACGGCATATCGTTTGGACCTCGACCAAAAGACCGGATGATGACCCGCAACGTCGCGCCAGATGACTTGAGAGAGTCGAATCCTGAATGGCGCGTCAGCCACGCCGAGCTAACGCGATGGATGACGAATCGTGGATTCCAGTTCACGCAACGCAATTACTACTAATTATAAGCGATTCCAAAAATAAACCGAAAGTCACGCACCAAACCTCACGATGTTGCACCATCGTGTGCTATTGTTGTTGACACTAACAACCCCGCCTAATCAACTAATCCCCTAAACAGTAGGGGATAGGAGTACCCCAAATGACCACAGACATAGCAGTACCGGACGCGGGCACCGCCGTAGTAGGACTCGAAGATTTCGATGAGTCCGACTCGGGGATGCCCCGCATTTCTATCAACCACAAAGAGGGAATGTTTGTAGACAGCCTCTCCAATGAGCAGTTCCCTGACATGGACGTTGTAATCCTCGGACTGGTTAAGCAACGTGTGTTGTGGCCCGCCGAGATGGGCGAGGAAGGCAGCGGACCACAGTGCCGCTCGAACGACAACGCTACGGGCAACCCGTACATGAAAGAGTTCCCGTGGGCTGACACTGGCTTCGATCAAGCCGACATTGACGCCAACAACCCCCAGTTGGACTGCGCCGCCTGCCCCCTCAAAGAGTGGGGCACGGACAGCAAGCCGCCGCGTTGCACCCAGCAGTATGTGTTCATCGTTATGCGCCAGTTTGCTGGTTCGGACGAATGGTCACCAGCATTGTTGACGGTCCAAAAGTCCAGCATCAAGGGTGCGAACGGTTACATCAGTGTGTTCTCACGGGCACGCCTGCCAATGTTCACCTCCCACACAGTGCTTTCGTTGGAGGCTTTCAAGCGCGGCAACGTTGCTTACGCTGTTGTCAAGTTTGTCAAGGGCACCGACACCGCCACCGATCTTCATGAACTGTTTGCCGACAACTACCGTCAGGCATCAGACTTTCTGCGTTCGGCTCGACGTTCCGAGGAAACCGAAGAGGTAACAGCCGTCATCGCCAGCACTGACGACGGTGACGACAACGTCCCCTTCTAACCAATAGCACCCCCCCACCCCCATTAAGTAAGGTTCACACCCCCTTAATGGGGTAAGGGGCGGGTATCCCCGGTTAATCCAACGACCCCCGAAAGACCAGTCAATGAGCAACCACGACAGTATAGAAATCCTTGGCCTACTTGTCAGGGACACTGAGGACGGCCTCACCGTCTTTTTAGAACACGCCTTGTCAATCCAGAGTATCGTCGTCGAGAAGATGATGGCCCCCAAGGTCGATGCAGCTACCGACGGCAAGGTCGTCGGTCAGATGAGTTTCGATTGGCCCGCCGAGTGAGCGCAGTAACACTCCTACCGCAACCCAAACAGTTGGACATGATCCAACCCGGCTTGCAATACTTTGATCATCAGATCGAAGGCATACGTCAGATGGCCCGCATGAACTCGTTTCTTCTCGCGGATGAGATGGGACTGGGCAAGACGTTGCAAGCCCTCGCTGTAACCGCAATCGATTTCCAACGCGACTACGCCCAACGTGTATTGATCGTTTCCCCGGCCACCCTAAAATGGAATTGGCAGGACGAAATCAAAAAGCACACCATATTCACCTCGCATGTTCTGGACGGCAACCCGAAGAAGCGTTCCGAACAGTTGGAAGCGTTCGACGAGGATGTACTGATCATCAACTACGAGCAGGTTCAAGCCCACCTGAAAGAGTTGAACAACCTCGGGTTCGACATAACCGTTTTCGACGAGGCCCACTACATCAAAAACCACAAATCGAAACGAACCAAGGCTTGCCATGCTCTCGTTTCGTCGCGTCGTTTCCTGGTAACAGGTTCACCCATGCTCAATCAGGCAAACGACCTCTGGTCGCTGTTGCACATGATTGACCCCGACGAGTACCCACGGTACTGGTCTTTCGTGAATCGATTCTGCGTGTTCGGTGGCTTCAAGGACAAGCAGATTATTGGTGTGAAGAACGAGGTTGAGTTAAACGAACGACTCAATCAGGTGATGGTGCGGCGTCTCAAAGCCGACGTACTTGATCTACCGGACAAACAGTACACCCAGATTCGTGTGGAGCTTCACCCCCAACAACGGGCACTCTACAACAAAGCTAAACAAGATTTGATTCTTGAAATTGTGGGCCAGGACGATGCTGTTCTTGAGAACGCTTTGACGAAGATGTTACGTCTGAAACAGATATGTGCCACAACCGCACCCTTCACAGGTGAGGATCATTCGACAAAGCTGGATGTGGCTGTCGAAAAATCTCTCGAAATTATTGCGAGCGGAAAACCGACAGTGATTTTCACCCAATTCCGTGACGCCCATGCGTCCCTGGTTGAACGCCTACAGGCCGCTGGACTGAGAGTACATAAACTCACTGGGAGCACGCCACAGCGTGACAGGAAAGCTCTCGTGGACAAATGGTCCAACGATGAACCGTCCGTGTTGGTTGCCATGGTTCAGGTCGCGGGTACTGGCCTAACAATGACGGCAGCGACCACCGCAATTTTCGTGGACAAGCTCTACGTTCCATCATTGAACGAGCAGGCAGCGGATCGTCTGCACCGTATCGGTACTGACAAGAATGTCCCGGTACAGATCATCGAGATCATTGCACGAGACACGATCGAAGATCGTATCGAAGCGATACTCGCCAACAAGAAGAAGATATTCGGGTCCGTCGTAGAAGGCGGTTCCGCTTGGAATCGCATTCTGATGACCGAACTAGCGAAGGAGACATGATGGCCGACGGCGAACCTTTACCAGTCAGGTTCTACACCACCAAGCAAGTAGCAGAGATGTTTGAGGTGGGAACCGAAACGATTCGACTTTGGCTACGAAGCGGCGAGCTTAAAGGCTACAACCAAAATTCCTATTGGCGCATCAGCGACCAACAGATCAACGATTTCACACAGAAGAAGTATGGAGAAGTAAAATGACAGACAAGAAAAACCCCGACGATATTAGTAGCTCGATCAACGACATATTTGATCGAGCTACAGCCAAACAACGATTCGACAACCGCGTGGAGAACACGCTGTCAGCCGTATTCATTCTTTGCGTTAGCGCAATGATGGTGGCGGGCACATTCATGCTGATTCGCTGGATGTTGTAATGGAGTTCACCTGTGAAACGTCAGCCTTGGCCGATGCCGCCCGCAACGCGGGCACTATTGCACCGACCAAGGGTGAAGCGTTCGACAAAGCTCAGGGAATCGTAATCCAACTCGAAGACGACGAAGATGTTATCCAGATCAAAACGTCAGACTTGAGCTCAACCTACCTGCAACGTATAAAGGTTGACAATCTTGACCGTTCGAGGGACACCGTTTGGAGGCTTCCATCAGCGCTGCTGGCAAACTTTCTGATTCAACTCCCGTTGAATGGGGCCGAGGTGAAGTTCTCTCAGGACGGGCACCGCGTCAAAATCCAATCAGGACGCATTAAAGCATCATTCGATTCATTAGTGATGGATGGGTTCCCCGAGTTTAAGCCCTTCGATACGGCAGATATGTCTCAGGTTGACAATCTGGCACGCTGCATGAAACAGGTGGCGTGGGCGGTAGGTGACACGTCGCCTCTTAACGGCATCCACTTGGATGGCACATCTGTTGTCGGCTGTTCGCAGGAACGTATGGCAGAGGTGCCGTGTACCGTTCCGGTGGACGAGGCCATAACGGTGCCGCTCAGTGCGTTGTCGGCTGCCATAAAGAACACGTCAGAGGTTCACATGAGGGCGTCAGACGACCGGCTTTACCTACGGACGGACGAGGACACCCTAATGACCTCATCTATCCTCGTGGACAAATACCCAAACCTCGATGTCCTGCGTGCCATGGCAGCAAAATGCGATGCCCACGCCGAGGTGTCAATCTCAGCGGTCAGCGACGCGGTGAGCCGGATGCTTGTGTTATGCAAGACCGACCGTTACCCGCGTATCGTTATCGCCATGTCCCCTGGCGCAATGTCGATCTCAATGGACGTACCCGATCTTGGACAGGTCGAGGAAACGTTGGACATCATTGGTGCCGAAAAGGAGCAGACGTTCCACTTCACACCACGCAATCTGATGAGCGCCCTTGGGTCGTGCCACGCGTCAGGCGACAAAGCCTGGATCGGATACAACAGTGACAACGACCTGGCACCCATCCATTTCACCGACGACCAAGAAGACGGCAAAGGGTTCAGTTGTGTCTGTATGCCCCGCCGACCGGAATAATGACTACCACCGACAAAGGAAATTCAATGGAATACGAAGAATCAGCCAAAGCTCTCGTGGACTTCTACGAAAAAAGTATAGAGAAGGCCGGTGAGGACCCTTGGGGTGATATTGCTTTGAGCACTACCGCCAACTCGATGTCCAAGTTCACGGAAATGGTCACACATTCCTTGGAAAACAAGGGGGCCACCGACGAGGTCACGTTAGCCATACTCGAACTGATGGCAAACACCTTTCTTATCCTGGCTGCGGGTTGCGACACGACGTTCGAGAAGCTCATCGCCTCGATGGGCGAAGATGTAACAAGTCGTCCGGTGGGATTATGAACATAAAGGCCATGTCGCGACAGGAGGCTTCGTCCATTGTTGTTAGCGAACTGAAACAGGGCGCGTTGACGGACCCAGACAAATCCCCATACTTCACCGGCGTTACATCAACGTGGTCCGGTAGGGGGGCGTGCCTGTCACCCGACGTTGAGAGTGACCCGTTCTTTGCCCACAAAAGCCTCGACAGTGACGCTGATTACAAAGCCAAAATCGATTACGCCGTCAACGTTTGTGACGGCTGTTCCGTCAGGGCAAACTGTCTAGGCTGGGCTGTTCTTAACGGCGAACGAGCATACGGGGTGTGGGGCGGGCATACTGAGAAAGAGCGGCGACGAATCCGGTCACATTTTCTTCAGACAGGAATGGTCGTAGCGATCAACTGGTGAATGACTGACTGGTATGTAATCGAGGGGATCAACCCAGTGCCTTGGACCGCCGCCTCCTTCGGGAGTGGCCGTGCATACAAGTCTGGGCTTCTCACTGCCTATCAGTCGGCTCTCGCAGAAGAAATGCGATACCGATACCCCGACGCACCTTGTGAGCCGGGGATCATCGAGCTGCGGTTCATGTTCTGGCGCCGCCTAGAGAAGACCTATAAGGGCCATAATCAGGTGGCAGACGCCACGAACCTACAGAAATCTGCGGAGGACGCCCTCCAAGGTGTCCTGTATGACAATGACCAGAAGGTCATTCACGTTTCAAGTTGGGTTGTGCGCCAGGACAAAGAGACGGAGCCTCGCATTGCGGTTTGTGTTCGTCGCCTTGACCCCTCCGACATACCTGCACTAGATTCGATCACGACCATAACGCCAGCCGAAAAGCAGGTGTCCGACAATCAGCACGACCAGAACCCAGAGGAAGTGTTCTGAATGGATTTTCCATCCGAGTTCTTCGACAACGTCGATGAACCCAACACAAAACCTAAAAGCTCTACACGAACCAAAAAAGTCAAACAGAAATGCCCGCTTTGTAACGGTGCCCTAAAAGATCAAGGATTTGATCTTTGGAGCTGTCTCGATTGCGGGCGTCCTTTTATGAACCGAAACCCTGCTTTCGCAAGCAGGGTTCAACGAGAGAGAAACAAATGACACGTTCACTCCACCCCGCAGGAAACCTGCACACACCAGCCGACCCGCAAACCCAAGTCGACATGCTTGCCGGACTGATTGTTACCAAGCAAACTGACAAAGCTCTAGGGATGCTGAAAGGCGTCACTGTTGCTGAAGGCCCAGAGGCGTCGCTTGCCCTCGGCGCAGCGACAGCCAGACAGTTGGCAGCAGGGGCGGCTTCGTGAGAAGCCGTTTTCGATCTGTCGTATCCCCATTGCTAGTCTTCATAATCGTACTCTCGACGGTCACCCCCGTCGGGGCGCAGGAGGATGCCTCTTTGACGCCATGGGACGCGGTTGCTCATTGCGAGTCCACCAACAACTATCAGATAAACACAGGCAACAGCTTCTATGGTGGAATCCAATTCACTATCGGGACCTGGAACTGGGTCGCCGGTAAGGTGCGCCCCGACCTAGTGGGAGTGCGCCCCGACCTTGCCTCCAAGCACGACCAACTTGTTATGGCTGACGCTTTGGCGTTCGATGTCGCTGGCGGAGGCTTAAGTCACTGGCCTGTCTGCGGTTTGCAATACGACCACTCGATGCCTCGATATAACGGCGAAGCGCCCAAGGCCCCCGCCCAGAATCATCCGATAGGTTATCTCGATCGCGTTATGCCGATTGTTGACGTTGACGACCCTGGTTACAACCCGAGGTACCCCCGGCACAAGTTACTTATGCTTGGTTGGGCTTATGACGCCGACTGTCCTTCGTGTCAGATCAACGTTCACTTCTACACGGGCATCATCCCACTGCGCTCACCTGTGACTACGGCGTCAAGAGAACGGCCTGATGTGAACGGCGTGATGGGTGTCCCCGGCGACCACGGGTTCACCCATCTTACTTGGCCTGCGGATGTGCAAACTGATCCGCGTCCGATCCGCGTCCCAGGCGTGACCAACGTCTTGTTTTGCGCCTACGCAATAGGTGTCGACAGTAATGGCATCCCCGACAATGACAACCGACTTCTTGGGTGCAAGAGGATTTAATGACTAGCCGTCGGATCAAGGAGTTCCCAGCCAAATATACTGGGTCAATAGTCGAGAAGTTTCGAGACCTTGTTGACAAGTATGGGGCTGACGGAGATTACATCCTTGATCCGATGGCAGGTGTCGGTGGTATTCATAAACTATATGAAATCTGTACTACGAGGGTCCGCACCTGCGGCATCGAACTCGAACAAGAATGGGCCGACTGTCACCCCAATACGGAGCAGGGTTCATGCTTGGAGTTGCCACACAATTACCGTGGTGATGATTGGGATTGGATAATTGTTTCGCCGCCTTACGGCAACAGGATGGCCGACAGTCACACCCCCGGCCCCAACGACAAGTCGTATCGAAACACGTACCGTCACCGTCTCGGACGACCACTCTCAGAGGACTCTGGGGCAGGGTTGCAGTGGGGCGGCAGGTATCGCGAGTTTCACACCGAGGCGTGGGTCGAGGCTTACCGTGTACTAAAACCAGGCGGCTTTTTTGTTCTCAACATCAAAGACCACATTCGCAAAGGTGAACGGCAGCACGTTACGGGCTGGCATATACAGGCCCTTATGGAAATCGGTTTCATCCCCAAAGAGTATTTGAGGGTGGATGTTACCGGCAACGGTTTCGGCACGAACGGAAACGTTCGCATCGACTATGAGGCTGTCGTCATGTTTGTCAAACCCCAACAGTAAAGGACCCCCATGACCGATTGCAAGATTATCCAAGGCGACAGTGTTGAGCTGGTCCGCGACCTTGCCGACAATTCTGTTGGCTGCGTTATAGCCGACCCCCCATACGGTGTCGCCCACCGTTCCTACCAGGGTTCGCTGCCCGACGCGTTTCAGTATGCCCGTTCGATAAGCAACGACGGCGACCTAGAATCTGCTATAGGGCTGTTCCATGATGTGATGCGCCCGATGGTCCGCGACAAGATGAAACCGAACAGTGACCTGTACGTCTTCACGCGCTGGGATATTGTTGATGCCTGGATGGGCGCGGTGCGAGACCTTGAGCCCGAGGGCCTTCAATATAAGATGATGCTGATTTGGGATAAAGGCATCCCCGGCATGGGCGACATTGATGCCAACTGGGGTTGCGGTCACGAGATCATCCTTTACTGCAAAAAAGGTCGACGTGATGTTCACCATCGCCGGTCAGCGATCATCCATGTGGACCGCGTGGGGGCGCGTCAGCATGTTCACCCGACCGAGAAGCCTGTTGGCCTCATGTCTCACCTGATCGCCATGTCAACGGATCGCGGCGACCTCGTTGTTGACCCGTTCTCGGGTTCGGGGGCGTCCATTGTCGCCGCACAGCGTTTACATCGCAACGGAATCGGGTTCGAGATGGACGAGGGTTACGTCAGAGACTCACGAGAGCGCCTCACACAGCTTGTGCTGCCCGTTTAGCGGTCGAGGGGTCTACCTATACCGCTTTTAGTCTTACAGCACGCAGAACAGGTAGTTCGCCGCCGCTAGCTAAGCTCCATTTGATCCACAGGAGAACAGTTGTCCCCTCCGTCAACGGGATGTCAGCCGTAGCGGCACCCAAAGAGGCGGTCAACGCCTGAATTGTTCCCGAGATGGGGTCCCATTCCGTAGTCCAAGACCCAGGAAACCATGTTCCCGGCAGGATAGGACTTGTAGCCGTCACCGCTGTCACCTGAAATTCGGGGACGCCTTCAGGCGTCGGATCAAGCCTTGATGTGCATGTCACTAATAGTACTTCGACCGTTTCAGATTCTAAAGTTTTCAAGTCTGTCATTTTTAGCCTCCGAGGCTATCGATCTGTTTACCGGGCAACCCTGGTGACGTTGTTCAACTATGATACTTTCGTTATTCCCACAGTTCTATTCACCTTGATAACAGACGACCTTACAGGTGCCCACAGGGCCAGTGAGGAGAAGCCCACCCCGGTGATCAAACCTGTCGCACTTATAGAATCCCCATCTTCGCTGATCTTGATGCCAAGCCCAGAGATTATGCTGACGGCAGAAACGTTTGCGCCATCCGAAGCCTGCTGCTGACCGCCGCCCGTGATCGTTTCGACGGACGAAATAATGGCCCCGCCGAAAGCAGTCTTGATGCCGTCACCAGATATTGCGCTTACCGCCGAAACGGTTATACCGCCATACTGGATTTGCACCCCATCGCCGCTGATTGTTGATGCGGTTGTGATGGTCGCCCCATCCGAAGCGATCTTAATACCAACACCGGACAGTGATGCCAGACCGGAGACAGAAGCACCGTCAAAGGCAATCTGTTGACCTGCGCCTGAAATGGTTGCGCCACCTGAAACAATCCCGCCACCATCGGCATAGAAGACACCGGCACCAGTTATAGAACTAACCGCTGAGACGGCTGCGCCGCCGAAGGAGACCTGTTGACCTGCGCCGCTGATAGAGCTGACCGCCGAAACGGTCGCCCCACCTTCAGCATAAGGGTGGCCTGCACCGCTGATAGAGCTGACCGCCGAAACGGTAGCGCCATCCGAAGCGATCTGTTGGCCCGCACCGGAAAGTGTGCCGACAGCCGAGACGGTCGCCCCATCGAAGGCGATCTGTTGGCCCGCACCAGAAAGTGTGCCGACCGCCGAAACGGTCGCTCCATCCGAAGCGATCTGTTGGCCTGCACCACTGATAGAGCTAACCGCTGAAACGGTAGCGCCGTCCGAAGCTATCTGTTGGCCTGCACCACTGATAGAGCTAACCGCTGAAACGGTTGCCCCATCGAAGGCGATCTGTTGGCCTGCACCACTGATAGAGCTAACCGCTGAAACAGAAGCACCACCCGACTGGGTTTGTACACCTGCTCCACTGATAGAGCTAACCGCCGAAACGGTCGCGCCATCGAAGGCTATCTGTTGGCCTGCGCCGCTGATAGAGCTGACGGCTGAGACGGTCGCGCCATCGAAGGCTATCTGTTGGCCTGCGCCAGTGATAGAGCTAATCGCCGAAACGGTCGCGCCGTCCGAAGCTATCTGTTGGCCTGCACCAGTGATAGAGCTAACCGCTGAGACGGTCGCGCCATCGAAGGCTATCTGTTGGCCTGCACCAGTGATTGAGCTAACCGCTGAGACGGTCGCGCCGTCCGAAGCTATCTGTTGGCCTGCGCCAGTGATAGAGCTGACGGCTGAGACGGTCGCGCCGTCCGAAGCGATCTTGAGACCGGCACCAGTGATTGAGCTAACGGCTGAGACGGTCGCCCCGTCCGAAGCGATCTGTTGGCCTGCGCCAGTGATAGAGCTAACGGCTGAGACGGTAGCGCCACCCGACTGGGTTTGTACGCCTGCGCCAGTGATAGAGCTGGCCGCTGAGACGGTCGCCCCGTCGAAGGCTATCTGTTGGCCTGCGCCAGTGATAGAGCTAACCGCCGAAACGGTAGCGCCACCCGACTGGGTTTGTACACCCGCACCGCTGATAGAGCTGACCGCTGAGACGGTCGCTCCATCGAAGGCTATCTGTTGGCCTGCGCCACTGATAGAGCTAACCGCCGAAACGGTCGCTCCATCGAAGGCTATCTGTTGGCCTGCGCCAGAAAGTGTGCCGACCGCTGAGACGGTCGCGCCACCCGACTGGGTTTGTACGCCTGCACCGCTGATAGAGCTAACGGCTGAGACGGTCGCTCCGTCGAAGGCAATCTGTTGGCCTGCACCAGTGATAGAGCTGACGGCTGAGACGGTCGCTCCATCGAAGGCAATCTGTTGGCCTGCACCGGAGATGGCTGCCACGGCTGAGACGGTCGCGCCATCGAAGGCGATCTGTTGGCCTGCACCGGAGATGGCTGCCACGGCTGAAACGGTCGCCCCGTCGAAGGCGATCTGTTGGCCTGCACCGGAGATGGCTGCCACGGCTGAAACGGTCGCCCCATCGAAGGCGATCTGTTGACCTGCGCCAGTGATAGAGCTAACGGCTGAGACGGTCGCCCCATCGAAGGCTATCTGTTGGCCCGCTCCGCTGATAGAGCTAACCGCTGAGACGGTCGCGCCATCCGAAGCGATCTTGAGACCGGCACCAGTGATAGAGCTGGCGGCCCAGACGGGCGCTCCATCCGAAGCGATCTTGAGACCGGCACCAGAAAACGACCCGACACTAGTGACAGTCGCACCGCCTTCGGCGTAGACCGGATCAATGTTCGCCTGGTGTCCAAGAAGAGGCATGAGCTAGCCCCGTGCGCGGCGCGCTGTTATACCAGCCGCCGAGCCCACATGAGAGCGCTGTGTTAGTAATCTAGCCATGCTGTGCCGTCCCAGATTCGGGTGACGTGTGGCACCCAGCTACTAGCATCCCTTATGAGGACTTCGTGGTCTACCCACGCTGTACCGTCCCAGATGTGTGCGGGTGATCCGCCTGCCGTGAACGTGAATAGTGCGGCATACGGGGCTGCGAACATTGTGTCTTTGGTCGCCACAGTCCAGTTGTAGGAAACGCCTTTGACTAAGGCGGCTTCGGTAGTTGAAAGGGTGGCCTCGGAGGTGGCAGAAACAATCCACCCCTCAACCATAGGTGCCCAGGCTGTGCCGTTCCACCATTCGTAAGGGTTGACGGTACGCCAATCCGAATACGCTCCGAGTCCGGATGCGTCAGACGTAGCGAGGGCGTACTGGTATGTGTCACCAATGGCAGGCCACCCTGTAGCCGAAATAGGTTGCGAGGTTGAGGCAACAGTTGTTGTTGTGAACACCCACGTTGTCCCGTTCCACCATTCTTCGGCGGCATAAATAAGCCCTGCGGCCAACGTCACAGCCCTACGTTTTAGGGCGTAGCCGGTCTGTGCGTCACCATCGGGATCATTATGTGTGTAAGTGAAATCGACGCCAGATGTGAGGGCGACTGTTGCGTTGTCGGCGGGTGTTAATAGGGTCGGTGGAGTGGGTGGTGCGTTTAGTGCGAGTATCTCTACTAAGCCATGCCCCGAGCGTACCGCTGACGTATTTGACTGGTTAACGCCATTGTTGTATGACCCGCCGCCGCCACCAGCACCAGAGCTACTCCAAGTGCCGCCACCGCCGCCGGAATAGCCACCACCACCACCAGAAGGAAGACCTGCACCGCCGCCGCCACCGTAGCCACCAACAAGGCCCATTGCGCCCCAAGCGGTCCGCATCAAGCCGCCAGCACCGCCATTTACATAAGCGGAAGCCGCTGGTGCAACTAGTCCATTTCCCTGAAAGCCTGCGCTGCTACCACCGTTTGAGGCATTACCACCGCTACCGCCGCCCCCTCCAGACTGGCTACCTTGCCCTGAAGTACCAGTCTGGGCCGTGGTGCCACCAATCCCAGACGACTGGGATGAGTAATACTTGTAGCCGCCACCACCACCACCAGCAACAACACAGATTGAAGCCGTAGTGTTGTGAGGTGAAACAGTAACAAAAGTGCCGCCACCGCCGCCACCGGAATAGTGGCTGTTTTGACTATTATTTCCGCCAATACCTTGTTGTCCAACGAGTATGGTGACCGTCTGCCCCGCAACAAGGGAAAACTCCCCGTACATGCGAGCACCTAAACCACCCGATGCCGACCCAGTTGCCGTCCCACCCTGGGCACCCCACGCCTCGATGGAGTAATTTCCCGTATCAGGAACAGTGAAGGTCTGTAACGTACCGTTCTGGCCAGTACTCGTCGATGAAAATGTAGTCACTGCGGAACCTCACGGCGAACTAGTGCGTACTCTGATTGTGCGTCACCATCGGGATCGTTGTGCGTCCAGTCAAACAACACCGAAGACGTGTCAGACACCGACGCCAAAGATGCTGGAGCCACAAGGGTCGGAGCAGTCGGGGCATTGTTCAGCGACCGCGAGTACGCCACACCGCCATTATTACCAGTCGGCAGCGTCGAAGGGTCAGCGAGCTTCGTGAACACGTCACCGCTACGACTATAAATTGTGACATAAGGCGTACCGTCGTGCCCAACAGACAGATGTTTGCCATCTTGAGAAAACGACACACCTCGACCAAAGCTGGTCGGCAGCGTCGAAGGGTCAGCGAGCTTCGTGAACACGTCACCGCTACGACTATAAATTGTCAGAAAAGGCGACGTGAAATGGGCAACAGCCAGATATGCGCCATCAACAGACCACGCCACATCCCGCCCCATATCAACAGGCGTAGCGGCTGGGTCTGCGAGCTTCGTAAACACGTCACCGCTACGCTTATAAATCGTAATATAAGGAGTGCCTGCCGCAACAGCCAGATATGTGTCGTCAACAGAAAATTCCAAGCCAAATGCAGCGCCCGACGGAATCGTGGCCGGGTCAGCGAGCCTCGTAAAAACATCACCCGAACGCTTATAAATGTTTACATAAGGCGAGACGATGAGGCCGAGTGATAAATATGTGCCATCAGCAGACCACGACGCTACACGCGCCATACCTGAAGGCAACGTAGAAGGGTCAGCCAGCTTCGTAAAAGTGTCGCCCGAACGCTTATAGGTCGTCAGATACGGCGACGAATTGTTGACGACAGACAAATATGTGCCATCAGCAGAAAACGACACGTCATTACAAGTACCTAGAGGCAACGGGTTCGGGTCAGCAAGTTTCGTAAAAGTGTCGCCGTCCTGCTTATAAATTGTTAAATAAGGAGAAGCGTTCTGGGCAACAGCCAGATATGTGCCGTCAACAGTAGCAGACCACGCCACACGCGTACCGTTACCACCAGGCAACGTAGCTGGGTCTGCGAGCTTAGTAGAAACGTCACCGTCCTGCTTATAAATCGTAATAAAAGGTGACGTGGAGTGAGCTACCGCATTATAAGAAACAGCCATTACGCTTCCTTAAAGAATACGGCGGGGCGGACAGTTTCGTTTCTGTACGTTGTGGTCCACGGAGGGCACCTAGCGTGTTGTTCAAGTATTCAACGCACATGGTTGACCCTCCTATGCGGTTAGCGCAGCGTAATGGTCAGCGATACGTTGATCGGACAACGCCTGAGAGTACCAAGCAACGCCGCATATAGCACCGTTCAACCCGGAGGTGCCGACGCCATCACTCGCACCTATAAAGATCATACGGTTTTGAGTGGATGTGTCCCAGTCGGCTGTCGTTTCAACCAAAATGGATACGCCATTAACCCAAAGTTCTAGCCTTGGGGCTGCGTAGTCATAGGTCATGACCACATGATAGTCGGTGTCGCTGGCGGGGGTTCCACCGTTGACCCCCATAGTGGGAAAATCCCCCCAAAGTGCCATGGCTTCCCATAGGCCGGAGGAATCCTTGCTAATCCTAAATGGGAAGCCATATTGCCAGTAAAGCAGTGTGTCTGTCGGGGTGGCATCTGAGTCAAAGCGAACCAAAAATTCGGCAGTGGCGGTGCCCGTCACACCAACATGGTCGGCATTGAATGCAGCGTTCGCTGGAATCTGAATAACGTCAGAACCTTGGAAATCAGGGGCGGTGAGACCAAAGATGGTACGGGTACCCATCACTGCCTGAAAGTCAGTATATGCGTAGTTTCCGTTCTGACCGACTGAACCCTGGTCAACGGCGACAGTGCCGGAGGTTTCGTCGAGCATCCACAAACCAAGCGGAGTATCAACTAGAATTTCTTCTTCGTAAGTCAAAGGAGGGGTTCCGCCCTGGAAGAATACGTCGCCAACCTGCAAATCGGTGGTTGGTTCGTTCAACCCGTACCCTCGAAACCGTGTCACAGTCGCAGCCGAAATCTGTGCAGCGCCATCAATCCTAGCCTGTTCCTCTGCCGCCGCCGCCGTAACCGCCGCCGCCGCAGCCTGGGCGTCTGTCTCTTGGACAGTAAACAGGCGCGAAGTCCACACTTGGGTGGCGGTTGTAGGGTCGCCAGGTGTGGCGAGCTCAACCGTCACGTCGTGGGTGTTGGTTGAGGTGTCAGCAGGTTTCTCAACCTGAGCGACAGGGTACAGTCCAAGCGTTTCTAGCTGGCGGTCTTGCCAACCGCCCGCGGGTCGGCCCATACTTGTTCCGTCAGACAGTTTCGTTTCTGTACGTTGCGGGGTGCGGATGTTGCCTAGTGTGCTGTTTAGGTATTCGATATACATAATTCGTTCCCTATGCGGTTAGAGCGTCGTAATGTGCGGCGATACGGGCATCAGACAAGACCTGCGAATACAAAGCGTAACCACCGGCAGAGCCGTTTAACCCTTGGCCTGAGCTTGTGGCATCTTTTCCACCAAACCCCATGCCTACGGTCGAAGTGCTAGTCGATCCCGAAGCAGTTGTGTCGGTCGCTGTTGAAACGCCGTTAATCCACAATTCTTCCGTCTGGTTTGCCCGGTCATACGTTACAACTATATGATAATCGGTGTCAGCGGCGGTTATGGCACTGAACGCAAAAATGGAGGTAACAGAAGAACCGGCGCTGTCTCTGATGCCTGCGATGAACAAGCCGCCGTCAGCGATCCAAAAATCTGTTGGTGCGCCGTTGGCAAATTTCTGCCATAAATGTGCAACCGCTACCGTAGTATCTTGACGAAACAAAAATTCCCATGTTCCGGTTCCCGTTACCCCGGCGTGGGAGGCACCCAAAGCGGCATTGTCGGTTAGTGTCACAACATCTGTTCCCTGAAAATCGGGTGTCGTCAAACCAAAAATTGTGCGGGTTCCAAGCACCGGAGAATATGTGCTGCCGTAGGATGCGTTAGACGCAGAAGCCGAACCCTGGTTCGTTGCAACGGTTCCTGAAGTTTCGTCCAGCATCCACAGACCAAGGGGCGTGTCGGCCTTGCATTCGTCCTCGTAAGATAACGTCCCCGCCGATATGGCGTAGGGGTTGACTATTGCGCCTGCCATCAGACAGACCTTGTGCCGATAAGTGTAACCTTTAGCCCTGTAGCCGTAGCGTCACCGTCCACATCAACATCGACGGTTACGATTTCGTCATCAGCCCATGCCGTGTCGGATAGGACCGGAGCGGTAGCAGCGGTTTCGGAAGTTTTTTCTGTGGCGTCAACCGTCAGTTTTGTTGACAGGACGGTCGCTCCGCCAATGTTCACATCGACAGTAAATGTGCCTGTTGTGCAAGCCGAGCCGAGCGATGCACGTATCTCTGTGCCGGTCATGGCGTATGGCATACGGAATTGCATGACGCCGGTTGCCGCAACGATAGCGGTCACCTCGTCTGAACCGGCAACAACAATCTCTGACGGGAACAAAGCCGCACTGACAGCGCCAAGAGTGGCGAGTGCTGTGGTGGCGTCGGCGTCATCGACCAGGCTCGCACCGAATGTCGAAATGGTGGTAGACGCAGGAAGAACTAACGTCTTCAAGTCGGCGTCAACCTCCGAGTCCATCAACGCACCAGCAGCCGTAACGTTCGTCGCATCTGTGACATCAGCCAAAGTTTCGACGCCTGCAAGTTTTGTGAACTGTGCGTCTGTGAAGGCGTTGGCTTCTAATTCGTATGCGGTCTTTATTTGGGCGCCGGTTTGGTCGGCTGTGGCAGACGTTTCGATGCCGTCCACTTTGGTTTGTAGCGCTGAGCCTGCCAGTCCTGCGGGGGTGATCGTTCTGGTGGTGTCAGTGCCGGTGTTGATCTCGGTGATTGTGGCGAGTTCGGCTTTGCCTGCCACAGTGTCGGACGCTGCGGGGGCGTTGTCTGTTCCAGCCTGGTCTACGTCGAGGGCTGTTCGTGCGCCACTGGCAGTGGAGGCCCCGGTGCCGCCGTCGGCCACAGGGATGTCGGTCCCCCCGACCACATGGTAGGTTTGCAGATCGGTGATGTCGGCTTCTTGTATGGTTACAGCCCCGGCTTTACCTGCAACAGATGAGACAAGGTCGGTGTTGTCGATCTTGTTCCAAACGCTGTCGCCAAAGTAGAGGGCGTCGCCAACCGTCCAGGTGGAAACCCCGTCAAGGGTTGTTGTGCCGGTGGTCGAAACTTTGTAGAAATGGCCGATTGTGCCGACCGAAGAAACGAGAGCAGGCGTGTTGGTGGAAGCGTTCCAGACGCCCTGGAAATCGAGCCCGCCGACCAGGACATCAATATCGTCCTGTAGTTCGGTGAGTGCAGCCTGGACGTCAGTGGAGGCAAGGTTGCCTGCCGGTGTGACTACAACTTCGGCAGCCGTTTGGTCTGCCGTGGCGGCGGTTTCGATGTTGTCGAGCTTAGTTTCATCTGCGATTAAGAAAGAGGCTGTAGTAGCATCCAGGACAGCGGAGTGTGCCTGCTTACCATCTAAAGCTGCCTGTAAGTCTGTAGTATCTGCAACAACTAAAGCCCTAGCAGACGATTGATTACTAGCGTTACCAATGAATACATTACCATCATCCAAGTTAGGAGTAGCGTTAGAACGCCCTGCACCACCGACTTTGATAGTCCCATTAGATGAGTGTAATCGTTCTACACTACCTATGTTTTGTATTAATGAACCTTCTCCCGCAGGAGGGGTATTAGTTAATGCACCAGCAGTTGTAGAGATGTATAAAGTATCACCTAAAGCCCAACCAGCATAATCTGTCTGAATACCTTTAAGAGAACCAAAGGTTACAATTTCTAGATTGTTGTTATCTGCCGCTGTTGTAGCAGCTAAACCAAATGCTGGCATCGAAGAAGCATCATCAGCATCCGCTAGGGTTACTGTAGGTGTATTACCTGAGATTCCTGAGATGGCTATAGCCTGTCCCTTAGTAATTGTACCACCTGATGTATTCTTAGCTGTAAATTGAACAGGCCCGTTTAATGGGCCAATGAAGTCTGTAGAAGTAACATCGCCAGTAAAGGTTGCACCAGTGAGCATTGCTGCGCCAGCAGCCGTCACGTTGGCCGTGTCGGTCACATCAGCAGACGCCTCAATGCCAGACAACTTTGTGTTCTTCGTATCAGTGTAAGCGTTAGCTTCCACCTCATAAGCTGCCTTGATTTCGGCACCAGTTTGATCGGCTGTAGCGCTCGCCTCTACCCCATCCACCTTCGACTGTAATGCTGAACCGGCAAGAGCGAGTGGGGTGATCGCATGAGCATCATTTGTACCAGTGTCAACTTCGACGATCGTTGCAGTTGAGATAGCTAGCCCAATTGCGTAAACGGTCAAAGACCAGTCGTCGACCCCGGCCCCGTTGACTAGCGTGAACTGCTGATACTGGTCAACAATAATATCCGTCGTCGCTCCGTTGATGTTCACGGAGGTGTTCGGATTGATGGTCAGAGCACCGGCGCCAAGGTTGACGCCAGAGATCACAGCCCCTAAATACCATGCCTTCGTTGCATCATTTTGTAAATCAAGAGTCTTAGCCCCTGCGTTCGTAAATAGCAGGTAAGCCTCGTCGTCCGTATTGTCTGGAGTGTCAGTCGTTCCTGAAACTGTTCTTGTTATAAATGGCATTTGGTTCGCTCATTCAGGTTTGGCCCGGATCGGTAACTTCAGAAACGTCTGTAGCAGTGTTTGTGAACGATAGTAGCTGGAGCAATGATGTCGAGTGTTCTGTTGAAAACGTCGTCATAAGAATTGGGTATTGCTACCGGCTACTCCTTGTTAGCTGAGGTCCATGGAAGTTGATGCGGCCAACAGTTTGTATTGGCCTTGTGATGCGAAGACCTCATCGGTGATGTCGCCGCTGCCAATGAAGTTGCCTACGGTAGCAGCGTCCCAGATTCCGAAGTGGGTGATGGTCGAGGCCGGTACGTCAAACGTTTCGTCAGCGGTGAGGGCGCGCGATCCCGCGGCGGCAGCATCAAATGGTGCTGCCTGACGGGCGTAAGCGGGTGAGCCGCCGGTTGATTCGTTTGCGCCGGTTGAGCCGGGGTCAGCAGTATGTAGGGACACATGAAGTGTGCCTGCTGCTGGGATGGCGTCGAGCATGGTGTTCAGTGATGCAGTGGCAAAAGCCATATTAAACTCCTGAGTTCAATTAGGGATCAACTAAGAGTGTTGCTCTTATGGTGTTGACATTTCCACCCATTATGCACTTAATCTCCAAAGATAGCTGACTACCTTCTAAAAATCAGGTATATTTGTTTCAACCCCAGTCAAAGAGAAAGAATGATTACCCATGGTAATGAGCCCCAAGGTCATGCAGCCAGTCACATTTGTTAAAGGTATGGACGTCGGGATTGAGGTTCATAAAGATTTCCAATCGAACCTAAAGAGGGTTGACGAGGCTGATGTTGAGGGCGAT
>Ga0307987_1000678_pt1 | contig 20183 bp, 16 predicted proteins | sample EllFjometagen181_FD_203157 | JGI IMG/M metagenome (GOLD analysis project Ga0307987, IMG submission 203157) | Marine microbial communities from Ellis Fjord, Antarctic Ocean - #181 | ecosystem: Environmental > Aquatic > Marine > Unclassified | place: Southern Ocean | collected 2014-10-08
GCGGGCGCGCCCTTGCGGATGGCGGTGTCGATGTTGGCCGGTCGGTCGTCCTTGGCGGTGCGCTCGTTGGCGGACCGCAGCCTGGCCAGCTCAGCGATGGACACCGGCTCGTCTCCGGAGTGTTCGGCGGCTTCCATGGGCGCCATCATCATGTCGAACAGCACCTGGGCGACGCAGACGGCGGTGATCAGGGCCATGAACAGACCCGCGCTCATCTGGCTGCCGATCTGGCCGAGTAGCAGCACTACGCCGGCGCTGGCGATGCGCACTTTGACCCGGGCGCTGTCGCTGAGTTTCGCCTCGCGGCGGGCCGTGACGGAGTCGATGATGGCCACCGAAGCCAGGGTCAAGCACAGGGTGCCCGCCAGGAGCCAGCGGTAGTCGTCGGGTGCCGGTATGGAGAAGTCGAACTTGATGGCCTTCTTGACGGCCACCCCCACTCCGGTGATCGCGATGGCCAGGGGTAGGTGGCCCATGAACCAGACCTCGAAGGCGCCCCGGTGTTTCTTGAGGCGAGAGCCTGCCACGTCGTCGAAGTAGATCCACCACACGGTGCAGGTGAGCAGAAGGCCCAGGCTGCCCTTGAGCACGGTTTCGAGCTCGGTGGCCATGTCCGCGCTGCTCAAGTACGACAGCACCTTCACGAAGGACTCGCCCAGCACGATGATGGTGAGCAGTCCGTAGCGCTCGGCCAGGTGCTCCATGTCGATGGGGTAGCGCTCCTGCAGCGCCCGGGACGAACGGCTCACCGGCGCCGCCATGATGACCAGGATGCCCACACCCCACAACACGTAGGCCCAGGCGGTGGGCAGGAAGCCCGCGATGACGAAGCACACCGCGCTGATGGCGAATACGATGCCCCAGTACTTGGCGTAGTCCCTGGCCTTGGGCACCTGCAGCCAGGCGCGCACGTGCATCACCACGATCATCGCCTGCGCCACCGCGAAGCAGAACGAGAAGATGGCGTGGTGCCCTTCCATGGCGTGGGGGGCCGAGATGGCCATGGCGCCCACAGCGAACATCTGGATGAACACCATGATGCGGTGGGTGAAGTCGTCCACGTCGAAGCGGTTGGCGAAGAAGGTGAACCCGCTCCAGGCGAGCCACAGGGGCACGAAGTGGCCGGCGAAGGCCACGAAGTTGCCGATGGAGACGTGGTGGCTCAGGGCGTCGCCCAGCTGGATGATCGCTGCGACGAAGATCAGATCGTAGAACAGCTCGAGCCAGGTGACCTTACGCTCGCGGCCGTGGGCCGTGTGGAGCAGGGGAGCGTGCAGCCAGCGGCTTCGCATGGTGGACCTCACACGTGGAAACTGGGTGCGGAACCCGTAGTTCATCAGCACCCTACCCCCTCTCGGGCTCCTATACCTCTGCCTCCTCCACGGGTACGGCGCTTCCGGCCCTCCTTTGTGGTGGGCCTCACCCAGCGGATCGACTCGAGGGCCGGGCTATAGTCGGCTCCATGATGTCCAGAGCCCTCCCACTCGTCGTACTCTCCCTGCTGCTGGCCAGCTCGTTCACTGCGCGAGCGGAAGGTGCCTTCGCCGTCCTCGCCGAGGAAGCCACCTGGCGCCCCGGCGGCGATGAGGCCTCGGCCCAGCCCGGGGACTTCTTGATCGCCAACGACCACGTGGGCTTCATCGTAGGGGGCGCCGAGCATGTCTTGGGGTTCGGTGTCGGCGGAACCCTGCTGGACGCCGCGCGGCGGGAAGGGGGCGATGACGTGCTGGCCGAGCTCGGGCTGCGGGTCAGCGATGCGACCCTCACAGTGAGCGAGGTGCTCATCGTTCAGGACGGCGATGGGGGTTCAGCGGTGGTCCGGGTCAGCGCCTCCATCGTGGAGGCGCCGGAGCTCGAGCTCGTGACCGAGTACAGCTTGGGCGACGACGACGAGCAACTGCACATCGAGACCATCGCCAGCTGGGGAGGGGCGACCACCCTCGAAGACCTGGTGCTCGCCGACGGCCTCAGCTGGGGCTCGGTGACGCCGTGGGTTCCGGGGTTCGGCGAGGAACCGCCCGCGTCGGCCTCTGTGCCCTGGTTGGGTGGCGAGGCCCCCGAAGGCGGAGCCTTCGTGCTGGGGTGGGACGACGGCGTCGAACGCGCCGCCAGCTTCGACGCGGGCGCGCTGGTGGAGGGCGAGTCCGTAGATCTGTCCCCGGGTGGACAGCTCGGCTTCGAGCGCGTGTTGTCCCTGGGTGAACAGCTGCCTGTCGCGGTTGAGCTGAGCTATGCATCGACCGGGGCTCCGGCGGGGACCGCGGAGCTACGCGCAGAGGCCTCCCACGACCGCTGGCCACTGTACGGCGCCGTGCTCGAGATCCAGACCCCCGAGGGTGGCCCGTGGCTCCGTGGCTCCACCGACTGGCGAGGCGCCCTGTCCTTGCCGGTGGGACCGGGGTCCTGGCAGGTCAGCGCCAGCTATTGGAGCTACCTCTCGGAGGATGTGGAGATCCATGTGCTCGATGGGTCGACCACCTCTGCCACCCTCAGCCTCGATCCCGACCCCACCTACGATCCGGTGGGCGACTCGGTCACCACCATCCAGCGTCCCCTGCCCAACATCCCCGCCATCCTGCGGCCCGGCGACACCCTCGAGATCCTCTGCGAGGCCGACGCGGACACCGCGGGCTGGTGGGCAGAGCTGGTGTTCGACGACCTGATCCTCCCGCTCGAGCCCCAGGCGAGCTTCGACAAGGCGACGGGGCTCTGGACCCTCACCGCCACCGTGCCCGAGCCCACCTTGTGGGAGGGCTGGGACCTGGTGGTGTCCGCCGACGACATCGAGCCCGACACCGCCGCGGCCGCGGTGCACATCATCCCCGCCTACTCGGACGGCTACCTCTTCGCCCACATCACGGACATCCACCTCCCCAAGCACACCTACGTGGACGAGTCGGGCTGGGCGGAGGACTTCTCGGAAGAAGAGGACTTCGCCGAGGTGATCGCCGATCTCAACCTGCTGAACCCAGCCTTCGTGCTCATCAGCGGCGACCTGGTCAACGAAGGTGAGCTCGAGGACTACGAGGGAGGGCGCTACTACAGTCGGGCCCATGCGATGCTGGCAGAGCTGCGGGTGCCGTGGTTCCTGACGACGGGCAACCACGACGTGGGCGGTTGGGACTCCGAGCCTCCCGACGGCACCGCGCGGCTGGCCTGGTGGCGCTACTTCGGCTGGCGCCGCCTGGGCGACGAGGGGGCCAGCCCGTCCACTCAGGACTACGGCTTCGACTATGGAGATCTCCATGTCGTCGGGCTGGACGCCTGGCTCAACGTCGACGGGTGGCGCCTGGAGGACTGGCCGGGCCAGAGCTTCCTACCCGCACAGCTCGCTTGGCTCGAAGACGAGCTGGACGCCCACCGGGACGCATCGGCGCGGGTGATCTTCGCCCACTTCGACTTCTCCGAGCAGCTGGACCTCGACGCGCTGGGCGCGGAGCTGGGCCTGTTCGGCCACTACCACATGGACGACGGCAGCCTCGAGGGGCCCCCGTGGAGCCTGCTGACCGCGGCAACCTGCGATGGCGCGCGGGCGTATCGGCTGGTCCGGGTGCAGGATGGCGTCCTCGAGCCGCTGAAGACCCTGCGGGCAGGCGCCACCGGCGCGAACCTGCAGGTCACATGGACCCCGGCAAACGACGGCACCCACCGGGTGGTCCAGGCCGTCGTGCGCAACGACCACCCGGTGGACGTCGCCGACGCGCGTTTGCACGTCCATGTGCCTCTCGGTGATGACTACGAGGTCGAGGGTGGGGAGCTGCTGCAGGTCCACGAACGCGATGACAGCGCGGAGCTGTACGTGGCTGTGGCCCTCGCCGCCGAGGCCGAGCAGGCCGTGACGGTCAGAGTGCTTCCGCTACTGGACACCGGCGAGCCTGGGGACAGCGACGACCCCGACGACGACGAGCCAGGGCGCTGTGGCTGCGCCCACCCCGCCGGTGCCGGACTGTGGATGTTGCTGTTGGTCCTGCCGTGGCTGGCGGCGCGTCAGGGCAGCTTCCGTCATCGTTGCGTCCATTGGACGCAACGATGATCTCGCCCTTTTCTTGGGGGGAAGACAGATTTCCCCCCCCCCCCATCTTCGCCGCCTGATGGGCGGCGGGCGCCTCTGGCGCCTCCTGCCCCATCTGGTTCCAGGGTGGACGCAACGATGACTAGGGCCGTCAGGGCACCAGGTCGTCGGCGCTGCGCGGCAGAACCCGGTACTCGTACCACGAGTAGTAGACGGGGCCGGTCACCAGGCTGAGTGTGTCGCCTGTGCCGTAGTCCACGGTCCAGTCGTAGAACATGTCGTCGATCCACAGATCGGACCAGCTGGTCTCGGCGGCGCCGTATCCGTCCAGTTCGCTGGTGATGGACAGGTTGGGCACGGTGATCAGCACGCCTTCGTAGGGCTCCCAGTCGAAGGGGAGGGCGCTGAGCTCGGTGGACGTGGGGGTGGTGCTGCCGGTGGTCTCGATCTCGGTGATGTAGCCGATGAGAAGCTCGCTCTGGCCATAGTAATCCGTGATGAAGCCTGTCAGTGTGACCACGTCGCCCGGTGCCACTGTGGGGGCTGGTGCACCGGCGGAGCCTGCGGCCGTGTAGTAGATCCAGGTGCCGGCGTATTCACCGCCGCCTGGGTCTTGAGCGAAGAAGCCGATGCCGTCCGGGTCCACCCACGAGGTGACCACGACGTCTTCGATGGTCACCAGGCCCTCGACCTCACCCTGGCGCATGCCGGAGATCGTGGTCGCCTCAGGGGCCGCGCTCTCGCAGTCCAGCTCTTCTGCGCTGCGTGGGCTGAAGGTCCAGTAGCCGTCGCCCCAGTAGGTGGGGACGCCGGTGATGGAAGTGCAGCTGTCGCCGGATCGAAGCAGCGGGGTGGTCAGCCACGCGGTGAGCGATACGCCCATGTCGGTCGCGATCCACCAGTAGTTGTCGGGATCCCCGGTGATCTCCACGCCCTGCAGCGTGACCAGCGAGCTCTCGTACACCGACCAGTCACTGGGGGTGCTGTCCAGCACGGCCGCGATGGGGGTGGCGGTCTGGTCGCTCACCACCACCCCGCCCAGTGCTGTGCTGGCTTCGAGGGTGACATAGCCACCCTGGCTGTCCGTGAACAAGGAGGTGGTCCCGCTGACGTCGAACACCTGGCCGGCCTCGATCTGCACGCCTGGGTTCGAAATCCACAGACCGCTGTGCTCTCCACCGCCAGGGTCCTGCGCGAAGAATCCGCCCCAGGAACGTTCGTTTGGGGTGGTGGCCACCAGGCCAGCGAGGGTCACATCACACACCGCCTCGGCCGCGGCGACGGCCGCGCAGCTGGCGACATTGTTCTGTGTTCCCAGGTCATCGTCGGACCGTGGGTAGAGGGTCCAAGCTCCACCCTCGAGGTCCACCGGGCCGGTGATCGTGGCGAAGCTGGTGAGCCATGTGGGTTCGGCGTGGGCGGAGAGGGCGTCGTCCAGGGTCAGCCCACTGGACAGCTCGTCCACCCCGTCGCCATTGGGGCAGCCCAGCACAGATAGATCCGCGACCTGGACCAGCACCCCCTTCCAGGGACCCCAGTCGGAGTCGGCGTTGAGGGGCTCCGGCGTCAGGGAACCCATGCCCGACACCTCGAGTTGGTCGGCACTACCCAGCTCGAGGCGTAGACCATCGGCGCCGCTGGTGAAGGTGGCGGTGAGGCTGATCCGGGCATCCAGCTCGACCTGGGGGAGGGAGGCGCCCTCCGATGCCACCACGCGGATGCCGCTGTACGCACCGCCGGCTTCTTCTTGGATGTAGAACCGGGCCAGCACTGAGCTCGGCGGGGCGGACACGACCACGTCGCGCAGCTGGACGGTGCTCCCCACGTCGTGCTCGCCCTGGTTGAGGGCGTAGATGGTGGTGGCGGCGGCGCTGTCGTCACCAGTGTCGGGCTCGTTCTTGCCGCAGCCCATGAGCAGCACTGCCCACATCACCGAAGTCGTTGGCCGAATCATGTGAACCTCTAGTCCGTGGAACGACGCTGGCTTTCCTTGGGTCGGCCGATGTACACGGCGTGACGGGGGCCCGGGGGCAGCGTGTGGGTCAGCGAGGCCTGGAAGCCCGAGTCTCGCATGCGCCGGACGAAGCGGCGGTTTGGTTCCTCTCCCCATATCGCCAGCACGCCCCCTGGCGTCAGGGCGGCCTTCATGCTCGCCAGCGCGGGGGCGCCGAAGATGGGGTCGGTCAGTCCATGGACCGCTTCGTCGGGTCCCAGGTACAGGTCGAGGATCACGGCGTCGAAGCGTTGATTGTCGGGTCCGCTGGCGGCATCCCGGACCTCGACCATCACATCGCCCACCACGACCTCGACGCGCGGGTCGGCCATGGCGTCATCGGTGAGGGACGCGACGGGCCCCTGGCACCACTCCACCACCACCGGCTCGAGCTCGGCTACCACCACCGAAGCGGAGGGAGGCAGGGCCTCGAGCACCGCGCGCAGGGTGAACCCGAGCCCCAGACCACCGATGAGCACCCGGGGAGCGTCACGGCCAGCGATGGGGGCGCAGCCCATCTCGGCTACGGCGTTTTCGGTGCGATGCATGTAGCTGTTCATCAACATCCTGCCGTCGATGAGGATGGCGAAGTCGCTGTCTCCGCGTCGGCGCAGATCCATCTGTCCTTCGGCGGTAGTTATGCTCTCCAGGAGCTTCCAGGGTCGTGGCACGGTGGGGTCCTCGCCGGCGATGTGCGCGGCTGTGTGCTGTGCGATGGACCACTTATGACGTTGTCGGGGGCTTGGGGGAAGGACTGCCCTCAGGCCTCTCCCCGCCGCACCTGCGCTAGATGAGCCCGCATGAAGTACAGCCACATCTGCTTTCGCTGCCCGCTGGGGGTGAGCTGGTAGGTGGTCCCTTCGAGCCGCACCTGGAGCTTGTCACCCAGCTGCATGATGACCGACTTCACCGACGCCAGCGGGATCTCCAGGGGCGCGCCGGGGCAGTCGAAGACCAGGCGATCCCCGTACAGGCTCAGCCGTCCCCGCCCCAATGGGGGAGGCTCCTTGGTGCTGCGAACCACTTGGGCCACTTCGGCCAGCTCGCAGGACAGCACCAGCCCATCGTCGGCAAAGCGCGCGGGGTCCATCACCGGCAGCTTTCCGAAGTGGTCGAGCATGCCCTTCCACGCGGCGTCCACCGATGTGTCCGTCGCCGGAGCCGCCACCGCGTTCATGCGGCTGGCGAGGTCCACCGTCCACTGGGCCTGACAGGCGGGGCAGGAGATCGAGTCCCCGTCGCCCTTCACCAGCTCGAGCCCTGCGGGTGAGAAGCACTGGGGGCAGGCCCAGAGAAGATCTTCGAGCCCCCAGGCCAGGCGCCAGCCCCAGGACCAACGGGGCACGGGGATCGCCAAAGGATCGATGGTGATCTGCTGGGAGATGTCCGCCGTGACCTCGGCGTCGCTCTGATCCGAGGAGTACCAGCGGGGGGGGAGGTACTCGATGTGGACCGGGAGCAGCCGGGGGTACTTGGCCCAGCGCGGCCAGTGCAGGTGACCCGTGTCGAAGCGGCAGCACACCACAGGGCAGCCCAGCCGCTTGGCCAGGCGGCCGTTGCTGTCCTTGATGGGCTGGAAGTGTCCGGTCCAGGAGCGGTTGCCCTCCGGGAAGATGAGCACCGCGGCGCCTTCCTTGCTGCGCTTGGCGATCTCGGCCATGGCGGCCCGGTCCTTGTCCCCCTTCGAGAAAGGGATCACGCTGAACCAGGTCATCAGGGGGCCCAGCACGGGGACCTTGAAGAAGTGGTCCGAGCCCACCCCATGCACCCGCCGCAGGCTGCTCCAGTAGACCAGCACCGGATCGAACAAGGTGGTGTGGTTGGCCAGGATGAGCACCGCGCCGGTGCGAGGGATGTTCGACCGGCCCCGGGTGCGCAGCCGACTGAAGGGGATGACGGTGAACTGCAGGAGCAGCCAGCCGAAACCCCAGAAGATCTGCCGAGCGAGGCGGGTCCAGTTCATGGGGCTCCTGGAGGACTTCGTGGGTGACGGGTGGTGTGGACGCGTATCATGCCGCGGGGTCTGGGCGTTCGGCTCCGGTGGGCCGGCCTGGGCGGCCCTGGTTGCTCGCCACGCGACACATGCTGCACATCGAAATCGCTGGAGAGCCGAGATGCTGGGTCGAGCGTGTCGTCAGCGCTCGGTGCCCAGCGCCCGCAGCGCGACCTCGAGCGTGGGCTTCCGTCATCGTTGCGTCCATGACGCAACGACGACTTCGCCCGATTCGGGGGGAAGACAGATTCTTCCCCCCGACACGGGCCCGACACGGGCCCTCCCCCCCATCTTCGCCGCCTGATGGGCGGCGGGCGCCTCCGGCACCATCGCTGAACAGGGCAGCCGCAACGATGACAGGGGCCCGAGCGTGGTGGTGAAGGACTGACATGCGGTGGCGATCACCGTGGCTCCCGTGGCTCTGGCTTCCGTGGAGCTGCTGTACTGAAAGGAACCCTCCTGGATTGGCGGCCACGTGAGACTCTGGACATGATGCTCAAACGGGAGTGTCAGAGAACACATCATCCCGTGGGCCAGCCCAGACCGGTACAGACCGTCCGAAGCGGCGTCTGTTGGTGTTTTCCAGACCTTGCCGAGCCCCCCCCCCTAAGGTGGGTGGTCGCCTGCCGCGGGAGGAAGCGGGCTGGGAGAACGTCGGCCAGAGCACGAGCCTTGCCGCCGAGATGAAGGTCCACATGTTCCTACCGATACTCATAAGTGAGGTACAATGGCGGACAGGTGCTCCAGCGTTCACAGATCGCGAGGTCAGTCCATGCCGAAGATGCCCCCAGGTCAGCACGATGAGATCAGCGAACTGACCGCCGCTGAGGCACTCCAGCTCAGCCAGGACAAGTACCGTGCCATGGTCGACAATGTCGGCATCGGCGTGGCCCTGATCAGCCCGGAGATGCAGATCCTCGAGCTCAACCGACAGATGCGCGAGTGGTTTCCCCAGGTCGACTCGGACACGCGCCCCATCTGCTACCAGGCCTTCAACAATCCACCTCGGACAGACGTCTGCGGCTACTGCCCCACCTGCAAGACCCTGCTGGACGGCGAGGTGCACGAGTCGGTCACCGACACGCCCACTCCCGAGGGCATGCGCAACTACCGGATCATCTCTTCGCCCGTCTTCGACGCCGACGGAAAGGTGACCGCAGCCATCGAGATGGTGGAGGACATCACCGAGCGCAGGGTCTTGGAGGCTCAGCTGGCGCACGCCCGCAAGCTGGAGTCCGTGGGTCAGCTCGCCGCGGGCATCGCCCACGAGATCAATACGCCCACCCAATTCGTCAATGACAACGTTCACTTCCTCAAGGAGGCCCTCGAGGACATCACCGAGTTGCTCGGAGCCTATCAGCTGGCGGTCGAGTCCTTGGCCCGGGGGGATGAAGCCACAGCCGTGCGCAGCTCCCTGCAGGAGGCCGAAGAAGGCGCCGACCTGGAGTTTCTCGAGCAGAACATGCCCACCTCCCTGGAGTCCTGCCTCCAGGGCCTGTCGCGTATCAGCGTCATCGTGGGAGCCCTCAAGGAATTCGCCCACCCCGACCAGCGCGAGATGGTCCCGGCCGACATCAACAAGGCCTTGAGCACTACCCTGACCATCGCCAGAAATGAGTACCGCTTCGTGGCCGATGTGCAGACCGACTTCGGCCAGCTGCCTGCGGTCCAGTGCCATCTCGGCGATCTGAACCAGGTCTTTCTCAACCTCATCGTCAACGCGGCCCACGCCATCGAAGAGAAGCACACCGGCACCTCTGAGCGGGGGAGCATCCTCGTGCACACAGCCTCCGAGGGCGACTGGGTGCGCATCGAGATCAGCGATACCGGCAACGGAGTTCCCGAGGAGATCCGAGAGCGAATCTTCGATCCCTTCTACACCACCAAGGAGCTGGGCAAGGGCAGTGGTCAGGGCCTGGCCATCGCCCACTCCATCGTCGTGGACAAGCACGGGGGCACCATCGTGCTGCACAGCGAGCCCGGCGCAGGCGCGCGCCTCGTGATTCGCCTGCCTTGCCAGGCAGCAGTGGGCCCCTAGCGCCGATTCCGGTGGGCCGGCCTGGGTGGGTGGTCCCCCGCGGCGGCGTGGTTATCGATCCTCATCTGACAGACACCGCACCACGGGAGCTGCAGATGACCGAATTCGGGCCCACCAGCACGGCATTGGAAGTGAGCGAGGGGATCGATCTGAGCGGCAAGGTCTATGTCCTGACCGGCTGCAACTCGGGGATCGGAGAGGAGACTCTGCGGGTGCTCGGGCTCCGGGGCGCGGAGGTGATCGGGCTGGCCCGCACCACCGTCAAGGCCCAGGCTGCGCTCGATGCTCATGATGTCACCGGGACCGCGGTCGCCTGTGAGCTCTCGGAGCCCGCCTCCGTGCGGGCCGCTGTCGAGATGGTTCGCGGGCTTGGCAAGGAGCTGGCGGGCATCATCGCCAACGCCGGGATCATGACGCTGCCCGATCCGCGCACCACGCTGGGCCTCGACCTGCAGTTTCTCACCAACCACATCGGACACTGGATCCTGGTCAACGGCTTGGTCGACCTGCTCACCGACGACGGCCGGGTGGTGATGGTCTCGAGCGGCGCGCACTTTATGGCGCCCGAGGTCGGCATCGACTTCGACAACCTCAGCGGCGAGCGCGACTACCAGCCCTGGCGGACCTACGGACAGTCCAAGCTCGCCAACCTGCTGACGGTCAAGTCGCTGGCCAAGAAGCTCGACGGTAGGCGGACCGCCAACGCCCTCCATCCGGGGGTCATCCAGACCAAGCTCGGCCGCCACCTCGACGACTACGACGGCCTGCTGGACGGCATCGGCCGCGACAAGCTCAAGACGGTGGGCCAGGGAGCTGCCACGTCGGTCTACCTGGCGGTGCATCCGGACGTCGCCGACAAGACCGGCCTCTACTTCGACAGCTGCAAGGTCAAAGAGCCGAGCAAGCAGGCATTGGACGCTGATCTCGCCGACCGCCTGTGGGCGGAGACTGAGAAGATAGTGGCCTCGCTGTAGGCCCACCTCGAGCTGACCGGATCGGCAATCTCGCCGGTGATGGTCGAGGTCGCCCTCATCAGACGAAGCACATCCTGACGAGCCAGCTTTGCTGCCGGGATCATCTGGTGGTGTGCGGCACGTCGATGCACGGGAGGGTGGTGGTCGCGAACGACTGCTCCGCTGGACAGGCGGACAGGCACCGCGCGCCATCTTCGCGGACGAGTGATGGTGAGCAGACACACTCGTGCTGCGCCACCGGGCAGCCTCCTCGAACATCGTAGGTGATCGAAGCGCTCCATCACCCCGACCGCGAACGCGTTCGAGGCGATCTTGCGCACCTTCGTCATCCCCAGCCCCTCCCACTTGTAGTCGCTGGGTTGCCCGGTCAAAGCGTTGTGGACTCCGCCACACACATCCTGGCCCGCGATGATGATGACGACATTTCGGGTGACTGCTGGGTCCGGTGTCCACACCTTCGCGACGTAGATATTGCTCACCAGTTCCCCGTGCAGCCGCCGGCTCAGTACCGAGATGCCCTGCTCGAACTGGTCCAACGCGGCTCCCAGATCGGCGAAGTGCTCATCGAACCTCGTCGCATAGGTCCAGCGGATGCAGTCGCCATCTTCACCCAGCGCCTCGCAGTGGCGCATGCGGGTGAGGGGCACCGGAAGCCCGTGCGCGACTGACCTGCAGCGGCCACCCTCGTCGCAGCTTCCGGCCAGCGCACGTCCTGGCACCAGCGTACAGATCAGGGCGAGCACAGGCACTACGAGACGGGTGAATCCGGCCCGCACTCGATGCTCGTTTCCACGTCTTGGATGCTCCATTACGATCGGTCACCCCCTCGGTATTCCCCATGTGAACATGAAGAGGCCACTATAGCAAAATGGGTATGGAGAAGGCCCCTGTTGCCCCCTGAGTCAGCGTAGCCTGCTTATGGCTCGCCCTCCCTGCCCGGACCAGAGGTGGGGGCGGGCGCCTGCCTGGCGACAAGCCCGCGCTTGGCATCAGCAGCATCTTCTCGAGGAACGTTCATGTTGCTGATGCGACTTGCGCGCTTCACGCGAGGGAACGGGTGGCTAAATTCAGCTCATCCGGATGCCGGTGTGTGTCGAGGGACTCCAGCGATCTACGCTCCAGCCAGCCTGAACCTGGCTTCGTGGATGAACAGCAGGCGTAGGCCAAAGAACTCGTTTCACGGTAGCCGTAGGCGACGCGCTTCAAGACCTTGACCTTGTTGTTGATGCCCTCGAGCGGCCCCGTGGTGATGGGGTAGTCGTACCAAGCGAGAATGGCGTGGAAGCGGCGCAGGTTGGTGTTGGCGATCCTGGTGGTGTGGCTGTTCCCGAGGGAACGCCGCTCCAAGCACCAGCTGCGCATGAATTGCTCGGCTTGATTCTTGGTGCCCTGCGACCAGAACAACCTCAGGTCTTCCTTCAGCAGTTGGACCTTGTGGAGCAGCACGTTGGCCTCCAGCAGCTTGTCCCGGCGCGTCTTCTTGTCAGGCAGGTCGTCCGGCTTCTCGCTAGCGTAAAGCAGCAGATAGCGTCCTCCCTTGATGGCCTTCTTGCCCTCGGCGTCCAGGCGGTTCTGCTCATCCCTCCGGACCCTGTCGATCACCGCGTTCATCTCGGCCACCACGTGGTAGCGGTCGTGGACCAGCTTCACGTCCTTGGGGGCGTACAGTCGGACGGCCTTCAGATAGGCCCCACTCATGTCCACCGCGATGGCCTCCAGCTTCGCCTGGTCCTACGCAGCCATTGGAAGAAGGCCCTCAGGGCGGTGTGGTCCTTGCCCTCGGCCCAGTAGATCACTCGGCCGCTGTCCAGATCGACGATGAGGGTCATGTAGTTGTGGCCCTTGCGAATCGCGAACTCGTCGATGGCGATGCGCATGACCTTACGCCACGAGCGACGACGCGCTCGACGCTGCAAGCTGCTCTTGATGATGCCTTTGACCAGGTCCCATCCCACTGGCAAGTACCAGGCGACATCGAGAATGGTCATCTTGTCGGCCAGCTCCAGTACCAACTGGGTGAACGCCCGCGTGTAGGACTTCCGGACGGTCTGTAGGACATCGGCGATGTCCCGACACTCCTGACGGCGCTCTCCGCAGTTCATGCAGATCAGCGTGTACAGGGTCAGCGCCATGAATACCGGCCTGCTGCCAATGGGCACGCAGCGCAGGGGATACGCGCGGACGCCATCGAGCCCGACAGCCCGGCTCTTGCAGCCCGCGCAACGGCGGTGGGCGACCTTCTTCACCAGATGGAAGTAGGTCACCCCCTTTCGCGAAGGTGGTCCTGACGAGTTCGAAGATACGAACCCCGAAGGTTCGATACAGTAGGCGAGTGGACATCAGAGGCTCCATGGTTGGTCGTTTTGCAACTTCAACCTCGCCTCTGATGTCCACATTCGCCAGCGGAGGGCGTGCAGCACAGTTCTCCAGGCCGCGGACATGCCACATGTCTACTCGGATGGCTGTTCGTGCCACTGCCCCCTACGCTCTGCTCGCCTCACCCCAGTCGCTCCCATGGGGATCCGGAACACCCAGAAATTTGTGGGCCCATTGCAGAAGATGTCGTTTGCCCACCTGGCAGACCAGGAGCGCCAGGACACCTCGTGGAAGATTCGCGATGAGCTCACAAGTGATCACGGGTCGAGGGGGCCGACGGCTTCGTGAGCTTGCGCGGGACCGAAGGGCCATTTTCGTCCCAGTGAGGACGTCGTCCGGAGCGAGCATGTCATCGGACCTCCCGATCCAATGCGCCTGTGGCGAGCTGCGTGGCTTCATCCACGACCTCTCACCGAACAGCTCGAACCGAATCGTCTGTTATTGCTCCATGTTCCAGCAGTACGCGGCCGACATGGGACGCGGCGATGAAGTGCTGGACGAACACAGCGGGACGGATCTGCTCCAGGTCTCATGGGCGAGCTTGCGGTTCACCGAAGGCGCCGAGCACCTCACATGCAAGCAGCTTTCGCCCGGTGGTTCCCTGCGCTGGTATGCGGCGTGTTGCGACAGCCCGATCGCGAACACCCTCGACTCTCGACAGCTGCCTTCAACGGGCGTCGTGCACACATGCCTACGACCCTCAGGCCTGGGGCGAAGCTTGGACGCCCTGGTTGGCCCGGTCCGCGCCGGGGTGAACGGCAATTTTGCTCCCGAGCTGGCACGTTCGCTCAAAACGACGAGATGGGACACTCTCGCGTTGGCTGTTTCGGCCATACCCATGGTGTTGCGCTGGCGCTGGCGAGGCGATCACCTGCGCTCGCCGTTCCCCATCGAACCCAGCGGTCCCACAAAAGCCCCTCCGAATTGAATCAAATCGGATAGCGGCGTGAACTTGAGGCGATGACAGCCCTGTGGCGTCGGTGGGGGGCGATGTCGTTCGAGTCCTATCCGTCGGCTCGCCGAGGCCCGAGGGCTGCGACCACGGCGCAGCCCAGCAGGAAGTTCTCGAGGAACACCTCGGGGAAGTGTCCGATTCGCACGGCCATGGGCATGTAGCCCTGGGGGACCAGCAGCGGCACGGCCAGCGGCAGGCTGAGCAGCAGGCCGACCAACAGGTAACGTTCGAGTCGTCCGGTAGACCTCAGGCCTACCAGGGCCAGGCAACCCAGACCTGTCCAGGCGTAGCCCCGCAGGAGCTGGAAGGGCACCAACCAGGCGTCAGCCTCGAGCACGGCCTGCATCTGGCCGTAGAAGGACAGCAGTTCGGTGGAGCCTGAGTAGAATTCCCTGAGCGCCGGGAACTGCCAGGCGATGTAGTAGCCGCTTAGGAAGTAGAGGACGACGTAGAGGGCGGCCACGAAAGAGGACCGGACGACCCGCTGTCCAAAGGTCCTCGGCGCGGCTGGTGCGATGCCTGGTGGCACACCCACCCTCCGCTTCAGTCGCATGCTCATTCCAGCTACCACCAAGCAGACCAACAGGCCGGCGCCGACGGTGGAGGCGATGATCTGCCAGGGCATGGCGACGGCGCTGTTGAACGCCAAGGTCTCCATCTGGGTCATGAAGAACATCACGCCGAAGGTCACTGCAAAGACCTGCATCCCGAGCTGCCGGCCCAGCAGCTGGCTCCTGTACACCATCCAGGTACTCAGACCGACCAACACCAGGACCAGCAGCAGTAACCCGCCGATGGGACTCATCAGCTCGTCTGGACCGTGGGGTGGCAGCTCGATCCCAGCTATCGCGATGAACGCGCCAGCCGAGATCATCCAGGTGAACGCAGCGGCCCCTGTGGTCAGGGCCAGGTGGGAGATGAGGGTCTTGATGTTCATCGATCCTCCGTCGGACTGGCCGGGGCGGATTCCCGCTGCAGGAGGGTAAAGGCGTAGCCCGCGCCCTCGAGTAGACGTCGAATCTCGGTGTCGTCGGTGGTTGGTAGCGTTCCGGAGCAGAGCAACATCGCCAGACCGTGGGCGAAGATCCAGCTGCGGTATGCGACCTCGTTGGTCGATGAGGCCGACCGACCCCCGAAGTAGGTGTCCAACAGATCGGCGGGCCGGTTGTCGGGAAGAATCTCACGCAGCCGGTCGACGAATCCGCGGCCCTCCAGCTGTTGCCGCAGGGCGGCCGAAGCGGGGACCGGCCGGTCAATGAAGAGGAAGCGGAAGAACATGCGCTCGTCACGGGCGAAAGCCACGTAGCCCAGAGCCAGGTCCAGTAGAGGGTTGTCGCTCCGCGGCGTGAGCATGTAGTGGAGCTGGCGGCCCATGGCCTCGACTCTGACGGCCGCCTCGATGTCATCCATGGAGGCGAACACCGAGTAGATGGGCGTCGTGGACGTGCCTAGGCGCGTGGCGATGGCTCGTGCGGTCAGGGTACCCCAACCCTGCTCCCGGAGGATCTCCAGGGCTGCCGCCGTAATCTGGGATTCAGTGAACTGTGGTGCGCGAGGGGACATCTTGACTCCAGTAATAAGAACAGCCGTTCTGCTACAGGCGTTCTATAACGTTCGTCTTCCCTCCGTCAAGGGTGTGCTGTGGCCCCCGTTCCGTGCCTCCAGGGATGATCAGGTATCGTGCGCGGGGGATCGGGAGCCCTCACGCCGAACGGTAGACCCAGCTCTAAGTCGTGGCCGTTCTGGGACACTCGAGGACCTCTTCCCGCGCTGTCCCAGCAGGCGTCCTCACGGCAGCCAGTCGAGTCGACATCAGGCTCGTTGCCATCCTGGCGGCGAACGTTCAGCTCTCGCAGCTGGGCAGGTCAGGGCTGTGCCTGATGTTGACCCTCCCCGACACCACCAGCAGCGCAATCCACTCAGGTCAGCACCGATGAGTTGATGGACTGGCCATATCCGTGTGTAGTCCGCCGGTCTGGGGTCTTGCGTCTCCGGGTGTCTGTTCTACAGGGGCAGGGTCACTCATCGTTCACCTGATCGCGATGACGACGCTCCCTACCTTGTGCCCCGTGTCGACATAGCGGTGAGCTTCGGCGACTTGTTCGAGCGGATAGGTTCGCCCGATGACGGGCCTCAGCTTCCCCGCCTCGCAGAGCTCTTTGAGCAACGCCAGCGCGCTGGTCGTCATCTTGGGTCGCCCGTCGTCAACCGATACATGCCTGCCATCCGACTTCAGAATTCTTTGGCACTTCGAGTGGAACCCAACGCGGTCGGACATGCTCGCCGGAACGGCATCGAGGACCAGATCGTACCGATCATCTCCCAAGGTGCAGTCCTGCTTCGTGTAGTCGATGACATCCTCGGCTCCTAGTGATCTCACCAGCCCCAGGTTCGCGGTGCTGCACACCCCGGTGACCTCCGCTCCAGAGGCCCTCGCGAGTTGAACCGCGGATGAGCCGACCGCCCCCGAAGCTCCATTGATCAGCACCTTGTGACCGCTCGCGATGCACCCCTTCTGCAGAAAGTGCAGGGCGAGTAGGCCTCCATAGGGAATTGCCACCGCTTCCTCGAAGGTGAGGTTGGATGGCTTGGGCAGGATAACGCTGTCTTCAGGCAGGCAACGATACTCCGCATAGGTTCCCATCCTGGGTCGAGTCGGCGTCTTGATGGTGACCCCGAAGACCGCGTCACCCGGCTGGAAGCGCTTCACGTCTTTCCCGACAGACTCGATCTCACCTGCGACGAGGGCGCCGAGGATCCGAGCCCTCGGCCCGGTGAAACCGAGCGCGAGACGCATGAGGAACCACATCCATTTCTTCGACACTTGCCCGCTGCGGACGATGACGTCGCTTCCGGTAACGGTCGTTGCGTGAAGCCTGATACAAACCTCGTTGGCCTTGGCGACAGGCTTCTCGACTTCCATGAGCCGGAGTACTTCGGGCGGCCCGTACTTGGTGCATAGGACGGCTCTCATTGTTCCTCCGGCTTCTGAGATTCACCGAGTGATGGACGGCACGAGAACTAACATGACCAGCTGCTCGACGAGATGTTCAGCCGGGGGCAGGCTGTGTTGGCTGGGATCGACATGACACGCAGTACCTGTACCAGCTCGGGCTGTACCTGCTCGGGGCGCATGAGACTCGGAAGGGTGAGGATTGGCAGGTGGCGTTGAGCGAGCTCTGAGACCCACAGGGTCTGTGGTCGCGTGTGGTGGTGAAGGACTCCGGCAGCGGGCATGCCAAGGGAGTGAGCGACTGCTGGCCCGGCGTGCAGGAGAACGACGATCTCTTCCACACCGTGTACATGATGGGCCGAGAGGCCGACCACGCTGGAGCGTTAGGCTTGCTCGGTCATCACCGGAGTGGAGACCCTGGAGCGCAGGTCGGCCAAGGCCAAGACGGAGCACGACCGTTGCTGCCTGGGGTAGGAACTCCGGTGGAAGCGGGAACGCGATCAGGTCACCATCGAGCGCAATGGCCGCTATGTGTGGGTTGACAGACAAGCGCTGAACGCAGCGGGGCGGGGCGTGCGCTAGGCGCGGATATGGGAGGAAGACAAATCGAATTATTTTTTGCGTTTTCCTCAATGTAGACAGTGCCAGGACCGACAAGCACGCTGATGGACAACCATCGCAAACCACCCAAGGACGTAACCATGCGGTTCGTGAAGTATCTCGGTGTCTCCCTCTGCCTCCTCGCTTCCTCTTCGGCCTTCGCGGCCACGACCGACAGCATCGTCATGAGCGGGACGGTCGAATCGACGCTCGAGGTGGTCTGCACCGATGTGGCCGGCGCCACCACCATCGACTTCGACGGCGGCAGCGCAGAGACCATCGTCCAGGTCTCGGACTGCAATGCCAGCTCCAACGACGACGCGGGCCTGACACTGACCTTCAACCCGGACGCCAGCTTCACCGGCCCAGCTTCCGACGTCTTCGCGTTCTCGGTCGAGTCCGTGACCGACGCTGCTGCGGCGCCCATCGCCGGTGTCTTCCCCGCGGACGACGCTGACGACACCTGGGTGACGTCCGCCTCGGGGTCCACCGACGCGGATGTCTACATCAAGTTCACGCAGGATGCCACGGTCGATCCCGGCACCTACACCTCCAACATCGCCGTCACCGCAGCGGACAACAGCTAGTCCTGCTTCGAATAGCCGCCGAGCCAGCATCACGCTGTGGCTCGGCGGCGAGCGAGCACCAAACGAAATGCAGTGGCGTCTACATCGTGGGATCTGGCTCGGGTTGTTTGTGTGTCACAACGCAGCGGCCCTACCGACCGTCGCGGCGACGGTGACCGCGGCCGCATCCACGCTCGATCTGGATGGCGAGGGTAGCTCCGAGACCTACATCGTCAAGGTCGCGGACGTCACCTTCTCCACCGACAACGCCACCGGCTGCACGCTCACATTGTCGTCAGGTGACATCGCCAAGGCTGGCGGACTGAACATCGCCTACAAGGTGACCTCGGTGGCTGACGGTGCTGCGGCACCCACATCAGGGGACTTCACGGTGCCCACGGGCACCGACTACACCTACGCCATCTCGTCGGCGACCAGCTCCGATCGGGACGTCTACGTGAAGTACACGACCCGGAGCATCCAGGACCCGGGAACGTACAGCGAAACCATCCACTTCACGGTTGCGGATACCTGACATGACACGTCCTCGACACATCTTTCTCGCCCTGGCCTTGAACGCTGTGTTGCTGAGCCCCGGCTCGGCCTTGGCGTTCGGGCTCACACCCATCAGCCAGGTGCTCACGCCGAGCGGGTCCGGAGCGCGTTGCTCCTACGTGGTCGAGAACCCGAGCGAGGAGCCTATCGCCATCGAATTCTTCGTCTCTCACCTGGTCAAGCACCTGGACGGCTCCGAGGACCTCAGCCAGCGTGAGGAAGAGGACTTCGCGGTATTTCCTCCCCAGCTCGTCCTCCCACCCGGCGCGAGCCGCACCATCAGAGTCCGCTGGCTAGGGGACCCCGAGCCGGAGAGCGAGCTGGCCTTCCGCTTCATGGCCGAGCAGATTCCCGTCGTCATCGAAGAGCCCACTGCGGTGGACGATGGCATGGTCCACGCTAGCGTCAGGTTCCACTACCAGTTCCACGGTACTTTGTTCGTGCGCCCCCGGGGGGCCAAACCCGATGTTGACGTGGAGGATATCGAGCTGGTGCACGGGACCGAGAGTCCAGCCCTGCGCATTCGTGTGCACAACACTGGCACCGCCCGCGGATGGATCCGCCAGTTCGAGCTGCGTCTGGTCATCGGAGACGAGGTCTGGGTTCTTACCGAGAATGACCTGCCGGCGCTCGAGAATCTCCCGGTCCTTGCTGGTGGACATCGCGAAGTCACTGTGGCTTGGCCCACTATGCTCCCACCACGCCAACCTGCCTCTGCGAGCATGAGCGTGGTGTACTGAAGCCCGTGCCACCTTGAACCTCCTTGGCCGCGTGCTGGCCAGCAGCTTCCTGACGGTGATGTTCACCTCGCCGGCTTCAGGCGCGGACCAGCAGGTCGCCTGGGCCGATGAACTCGATCAAGGCGAGAAGCTCGAGGCGTTGTACGAGAAGGCCTTTGGGCAAGGAATCGGGCAGGTGATCGAGGTGATTCCTCTGCCGACGGTGGTCAATGGGCGCCTAGGCGAGGAGGTGTTGACCAGGTTCAGGTTCGGGGAACCGCAGGCCTTCGAGATGAGTGGCGCATTCTTACTCGCCACGCTCGAGGGCTCCTTGAGCGACCAAGCCAACACCGACCTGGCCGAGCTCGCGTTCCACAACGACTGGGTCGACGCGGAGGTGCTGGCGAGACTGGGCATCGTCGCGGTTCTGGACGAGTCGAGGCTGGAGG
>Ga0307987_1000679_pt1 | contig 20156 bp, 6 predicted proteins | sample EllFjometagen181_FD_203157 | JGI IMG/M metagenome (GOLD analysis project Ga0307987, IMG submission 203157) | Marine microbial communities from Ellis Fjord, Antarctic Ocean - #181 | ecosystem: Environmental > Aquatic > Marine > Unclassified | place: Southern Ocean | collected 2014-10-08
TGCGGAGAGCAGTCCCAACTCGCCGAGGCGAGTTGGGACTGCTCTCCGCATTGGGACTATCCCCAGGCCGAATCCGCGCCGTGTTCATGATCCGGATTGCCTTCGTGGCCGCTCTCGGGATCGCCCTGGGTGCCCTGCCCTGGCTGGTGCACGGTCTCGGGACAGCCGCGAGACAGATGCCGTTCTGGCTGCTCGCCGCCGCGATTGCTGCGCTGCCCCCGATCCTCGCCACAGCCGTGGTCACCCACCTGCAGGTCGCCCGTCGCGACCCCGCCGACATACTCAAAAACGAAGTCTGAGCCGAGCCCAAACCCATGCTTTGCCGATTGCTCCTCCAAGAGATCCGTCACCGCTGGTTCACCTTTGCGCTCAGCGCCCTGGCCCTGGCCGTCGCGGCCGGGGCGTTGGTTGCCAGTCGCACCGTCCTGGCCAGCCACGACGCCCGTACCGACCAGCTTCTGGCGCAAACCACCAAGGAGCAGAAGAAGGGCCTCGCGGTGATGGCCGAGGAGATGCGCAAGGACATGCTCAAGCTCTCCTTCAACTGCGTGATCCTGCCTGCGGACCAGGATCTCGCCGAGTGGCACCGCCAGGACTATGGCAGCAAAACCATGCCGGAGAAGCACGTGCGGACCCTGGCCGACTCGGGCATCGTGACCGTGCGGCACTTCCTGCCCAGTCTGCAACGCCGCACCCTCTGGCCCGAACAAGGCCGCCAGATCCTCCTGGTCGGCTCCCGCGGCGAAGTGCCCAACCTGCACAAGGGCCCCAAGACCCCGATGGTCCAGCCCGTACCGGAGAACAGCATCGTCCTCGGCCACGAACTGCACACCTCCCTCGGCCTCAAGACCGGGGACAAGGTGAAGTTCAAGGGGCGGGAGTTCACGGTCAGCCTCTGCCACGAGCAGCGCGGCAGCAAAGACGACGTCACTGCCTGGATCCCGCTCCAGGACGCCCAGCAGTTGCTCGAGCAGCCCGGCCGAATCAACGCCATCCTCGCCCTGGAATGCCTCTGCGCCGGCGACGACGCCCTGGCGCGCATCCGGGCGGAGATCACGGCCATCCTGCCCGACACGCAGGTGGTGGAGATCGGGTCCCGGGTCGTGGCTCGGGCCGAAGCCCGCTTCAAGCTCAAGGCCGCCGCCAAGGCAACGATGGCCAGGGAAAAGGCCACCCGGGAGGCGCTCCGCGTCGAGCGCGCGCGGCGCGCGAAGCGTATTCTGGCTGTCGTGATCGGGGCCTGCGCTCTCTGGCTGGCGCTCCTGACCGTCGTCAACGCGAGTCAGCGCCGCAACGAAAACGCGCTCCTCCGCACCCTCGGGCTCCCCACGTCCCTGCTGCTCGTCACCATCCTGGGGCGGGCCGTGCTGACGGCTCTCCTTGGCGGGTTGGTTGGCATCGCCTCAGGCCACCTCGCCGGACGCTGGCTGGCCCTGGCGTTGGACGGCAAGGCCCCCGCTGCCGGGACGATCTGGTCGCAGACCACCTGGCTGGCACTCGGCGTGGCCCTGGCGCTGGCCCTGCTCGCCGCCTGGCTACCCGCCCTGGCCGCCGCCCTGCGCGACCCCGCCGAAGAGCTCCGCGAGCGCTAGCCCCACAGGGACCATCTAGGAACCAGCGAAGGCACTGAAGGACACAGACTTGCCCTTCTCCCCCTACCTGTTCCTTGTCCCTCCTCGTCCGTGCGTTCGGTGTCTTCCGTGGCTCAGGACTGGATGGGAGGGACGGTGGGCAGAAGGTGCGGGTCCGCGCACACGCGTCTCACGACGAAGTCGAACTTCCCTAGCCCGGCCAGAGCAATGACTCGGTCAATTCTCGTCCCGTCGCCGAGGGCGACATTCAGTTTGACGGAGACCGGCGACACCTTGCGACTGCCGGTGTTGCTGACCACGATGAAGGCGTCATTGTTGCCGACGTAGGCGGCGGCCTTGACAGCCTTCCGGTTGGATTCGGCGATGCCGCTGTCTGGACCGTGGAAGGCATACCTGGTGAAGTCGATGTCACTCAATTTTCGGTAGGCCGCGTAGATCCCCAACGGATCCGAGACGGCCTCTTGCCATCGCTCGTAGCCAAAACGGTCGTGCCAGAACACATACGGATACGGGATCGCATCGAGCAGCACCGCATGGGAGATGCCCTGGTGCAGCAACCGCTTCCCATCCCTGATCCCCGGCCGACTGAAGAACACGTTCGGGACGAGCGAGACAGCGGCGGAACCCATGAAGGGAATCGAAGGGGGGAATTCCTCCAGGCTCTGATAGATGCCTCCGTTCCTCTTTCCCTCCTCCAGGGTCACGATGCCATCGGCGACATTGTGATGCATCAGCCAGCAGGATGCACCGCCCGAGTGCGCAATCATGATCCGCTCGTCGCCAAGCCACTGCCGCAGATTCTGCATCATCCCGATAAGCCCGTCGGCGCCGTTGTGTTCGCCGGGGAAATGGCTTGGGTTCCGACACACCCGGGGACCGCCGTAGTCGAGGTAGTAGCCGTCGAAGCCAAGTTCATCGACGCAACGCTTGATGTAGCTCTCCAGGAACTGGGCCCAACCGGAATCGGGGCACATGAAGCCACCTTGCGTCCCCCCCATCGCCGCGGGGTGGTAGCGAAGCTGTCCGTCTGGCTTGACTGCGGTGTACCACTCACGAGCGTGCCGGGCAAAGACTGGCGCTTCAGGGGAGAGAATGCCACCGGCAAAGTACGGGATGACAGCCATGCCACAGGAATGGCACAGCTTCAGGAACCTGGCCAGCTCCCTCATCTTCTCGGGAGGGTAGGGGGGGAACTCACCATCGTGCCAGTAGTTCCTCGTTTGGTTCCTGTAGTCAAAGTCATCCATGAAGCTGATCACGTTCACCCCCGACCTAGCCATGGCTTTCACCTGCTCGTCACCGGGGAAGGGACTGCTGCCTATGTAGGCGGGAAACAGCTTGCGCCGACCCGTGTTTCTCACGTTGGGCGCGATCAGGTACCACGCGAACTCCAGCACGTGATCGACTTTCGCCGCCGTTTCGCGGATACTGGTTTTCAGCGGGGACAGCCTGATCCTGGAGCGATCACCAAGCTTCTCCAGACTGAACGAGGCGCGGCAGCCACTCGCCAGCGGCGCGTCCCACAGATACTGCTTTGAGTCTCCGGTGAAGCACAGTCCCTCTCTTCCCCTGGCGAACAGGGATACTTGCCAGGGCCTCCGGTGCTCCTCGACAACCACTCCCCGCCGACCCCGAAGATCCCCCCAGATGTCTTCATGGTGAGGCCCGATCAGATCCATATAGCGGGGTTTCCGCTTCTCGTAATCGGTCGAACCCCAGGCGTATTCGTCCAGAGATGGATCAAGATCAAGCGTACAGGCAGTGACGACACGGGCTCTGAATGCCTCGCGTGGCATGATCCTCAGTTCGTTCCGGGTGGAATACAGCGTGTAGAGGTAGGTGTGCCCATAGCGGACCGGGGACGCGCTGCCATCGGCAGTTCGCATGACCCCGCCGAATCTCAGAAGAACACTGTTCCCCAGCTCCCGTATACCACAATCCGGCTCTGTCTCCAGACACTCGAAGAAGCGGTCGTCCACCGCAGCCCCTATCGGCGCTTTGACTAGGTTCCTCCCGCTGCCGTGCGTGAGCGTCACACCGGTCACGCAGCCCCCCTGCTTCAGATCGTGGCGCACACTCCAGAAAGGAGAGGAGAGTGTGAGCAGGTCGCCATCCCTGTGTAGCTGAAGTTCCACTGCGTACCCCATGCCCCTGCGAGCTACCCATTGCATGATCCCGTGAGAGCCGAGGGCCGAGGGACCACATGCGTGCACTGTACCCATTCCGGTGCCCAACAAACAAGTGCACGCTCAAGGTAGACCCCACTCGCGGACGGGTCAACCGGCGCCTTCGTCGTGCCGCCAGGCCGCATTCCATAGCGGTCGCACCATGCCTTGTGACCCAGGATCAGTCTGCCCAACTTCTGGCAATCTCGCGCACGGTCAGGCAACGTTCTGCGACCACCCCGTCCACATCGCGGCCCGGCAGGTTCATGCCGTTGGCGCACACCGTGTTCACCGGATCGTATCCCAGGAAGCCGAACTCGACCTTGGCCAGGCTCTGCCCGTGCTCCATGTGGGCCAGGTCACCTTCCCAGATGCCGCCGGACGCCATCAGCAGAAGCGCCCGTTTGCCCGCCATCAGGCCAACGAATCCCGCTTCGCCCACATCCCACGTCTTGCCCTTCAGCATGACCGAGTCGAGCCATGCCTTGACCACGGCAGGGAACGAGAAATTGTGCATCGGGGTGGCCAGCACCACCGCGTCGGCACCGACGAGCTGCGCCGCCATGCGGTCCATCTTCGCCATCAGCTCAACCTGCCCAGGAGACAGCTCCTCGCCCAGGTAGTCACGATGGATGTAGGCACCCAGCCGCTCGGGGAGGAACAGCTCCGGCACATCTTCGCAGAGATCCAGTTCCTCGATCTCCGTTCCCGTCACCTCGTCCAGGAATGCTTCCAGCAACTTCCGGGTATGCGACCGTTCGCCGCGCGGCAGGTACTCGACAACCAGCGTCTTCATGATCGGTTCTCCATTGGGGGGTCTGCTGCAATGGACGCTCTCCCTCCCTTCTGGTTCCCCTGTCACCCCTCTGTCAGCGACTTTAACCGCCAGCCAAAACGGGTACTTTCACAGTGTGGTGCATCCTGCGCGATGGGCCTCCAGGACCTGGAGGACGGGCACCGCACGCTGTGTGTCTGCGCCTCAATGCGGCTGGACGCTCGTCCAACGAGCTTACCGAATGGCCGTGAGGGTCGACTACGACAAGGTAGTGACGGCGCTCGTCACGAGACTTGGCTCGGACGGAGCCGCCGAACGTCGGGAAGCGAAGAGGGAGCTGCTGGCATTGGCAACGCCAGCGAAGAAGTAGCTTCTCCCCGCCCTCCCGCGCGCTTGATCTGCCCATGGCAACGGGTATCTTCAGAATGGCGGCAAGCCACGCCGTCCCAGACACATGCCTTGGAGGAAGAGTCGTGCAGAGCAGAGCCCAGCCGCTGATCCTGACCATCGCCCTGTCCCTCGCCGCGCTTCCGAGCCGTGGCGGGGAGCGCTACTGGGAGAAACTGCCGGGGCTTGCCCAAAGGCCGGAGGCCGCGTCGCAGGTTGGTCTCGACGCCAGCAACGGTCTGTGGATGGTGACCGGCGCCCGATGCCACTACTGGGACCAGGCGAAAAAGGCCTGGCGAACCGTCCCGCTCGACGGCTCCTACTCCCGGACGAAGCTCCACGGCACGCCACAGACAGGGCTCTATGCCAGCGCGTGGGGTCCCGAGCAGAAGGATGGAGACGTCTACCGCCTAGTGGATGGCAAGGCGGAACATGTCACCACGTTCATCAATGACCGGAAGATCGGGGGCAGTCGATTCCGAGTGACGCAGAATGGGCGCCTGATCAACCTGGCACGGGGCCGGGTCCGGCTGTATGTGGAGGGGACCTGGCGGGTATGGGAAGTCCCGATCACACCCGACTCACAGCTGTTCATCGATCTCGGCGACACTTTGGCGCTGCCCACGCCCCAGGCGCTGTGGGTGATCGATGCCAAGGGGCAGATGACCAGCACCAGACCGCCCAACCCGATCCCCCACGGCACGCTGGGGGGGGCCTGGGGCTGGGGGCGTGGCATCATCTTCCCCGGAGGGAATCGACTGGCCGCCTTCGAAGTCCCCAGCGGCAGAGAAGTTGATATGACGGCCAGCACCGAGGCCTTCGGAGAGCATGGCCGTATCGCGGACGTGTTTCCCAGCGCGGACGGCTCCGTATGGGCTCTGCAGGGCGACCCCGTACAAAAGCTGTGGACGCTCTACCACATTGCCCGCGACGGGATTCCCACGCCTGTCAAGGGCACATCTGGACTGTCCTGGCACCGGTCGCACCACCGCAACTTCCCCCGATCCGTGGCGGTCGATGGGGCCGGCACGGTCTGGATCGCCAATGCGGGGGTCGGCGTCCTGCGCGTGAAAGGAAGCACGGCGTACCCCTTTGACCATCGGACAGACGGCAGTCCCGAGCGGCCCATGGGACTGGTGGTGGGGCCAGAGGGGATGGTCTATGCCGTCGCGAGGAAAGGGATCTTCGTATACAACGACGGCACGTCGTTCATCGGTCGGGCACGCCCGAGCCCCGTGCCATTCTGCACCCTCGGGGAAGAACTGTGGTCGGTGGAGCCGAAGCCGGGCATGGAAGTCGCGGCGTGCTGGCCCATGGGGGACGTTGACGTGCTGCTGATGGCCCCCCCGTCCAGCAAGGGCAAGCCCCACGAGGCCCTGGTGGTGGATACCGCCAGCGGCAAGACCAGATTCCCCCTCCGGCTTCCGCCGGCGGGGAGCCCACCCCTGAACGTCTGCCGGGGACGCGGGCCGAACGAACTGCTCGCCGCCACCGAGACAGCCATCTTCGCCATCGACACAGCGACAGGCAAGGCAACTGGGGAGACACCGTTGCGCGGGGCTGTGCGGACGGTGCCGGCCCCACACCGCAAGGCTCGCATTTCCTGGTGGCCGCCATATCCCGTCGGCAAGGACCGCTTTGTCCTCAACTACTGGGGCAGATGGCTGTGCCTCGAAGAGACGGGGAAAGTGGCCTGGCGGCAAGAGATCCCGCGCCGCCCGGCCGGCCAACCTGCCGTGCGCGGAGACCAGATGGTGATCCAGAGCCCCGACAAGGAGGGCAAGGCCAGCCTGCAAAGCATCGATGCGAGGACCGGGGCCATACAGTGGCAGGTGCAGGCCACCAGCGACGGAGTGGGTGCCGGGTTCACCGAGGACGGGTTGGGATTGATGACCGTTGGCGTCGAATACGGCAAGGGGGTCAGGCACGGAGAGCTGGCCCTGCATGCCGCCGAGGGCGGCCGACGACTCTGGGGCTACCACCGTTCGGGAACGGACCTGTCGCACCTGCCTCTCATCAACCCGGACACCAACTCGGTCTACGCCTACTTCAACGACGGCTCCCTGGTCTGTCTCGGTCTGACCGACGGCAAACTCGTCTGGGAAACGCGCCTACCCCGCGGGCCGTTCCGGCTCCGGGGCGGATTGCTTCCCAAGCAGTCATGCCCCCTATCCCCCGGCAATGACATCCTGCTGGCAACCGACTCGGCCGGGACAGTCACCGTGCTCAAGCCTGCGACGGGCGATGTGCTGGTCCGCTTCGCGCCCATCGATGCGATCAGCCGCGATGGTGCCCGCGCAGGAATGGTTGTCCTGAAGGGGGTCCCGCACCTAGTCGGCGACCAACTCCTGGTGCCCAGCAGCTCTGGACTGCGCGCCTACCGATTCACGCCCGACACCTACGCACAGCCCACGCAGTCGCCCAAGCTGGTCGCCATCGAGCAGCCGCCAGCGGTCTTGACCAGCCGAACCGCCACCGTCACGGTCAAGGGCTCGGGCGGCACAGGCAAACTCACGCTCATGTACCGACGCGGCACGGAAGCCTGGCGGCGGGAGCCCCTCGCCACCCCTAATCACACCATCACCTTCGACATGCTGGCGGATGGTGCGCACCAGGTTCGTCTCGCGGTAGTCGATGAAAAGGGACGCTCGTCCAAGCGGATCTTCTGCCAGTTCCGCGTGGAACTCCCTCCCGAAGTCGTCACCCGGCAACTGCTGGCCGAGCACGACAACCGTCACTGGGAACGCTTCCCGTTGCCCCTCGACGGCACGGTCGGCACCGAGCATGTCGCTATCGATGCCAACAATGACCTGTGGATGGTCGCCGGTAGAGGCTGCTATTCCTGGGACCGAAGCCGGAAGCAATGGCATGAGGTCGCGCTCGGGGAAAATGGGTACGACCGCAGATTCCACGGCAACCCGGAGTCGGGGCTCTACCTGGCCGAGTTCCCCGCAATCGGGCCCGACGGCACGCTGTACCACCTGGTGAACGGCAAGGCCACACGGGTCACGACGATCAAGGGAAACGCACGGAGCGCGCCCCCAGAGCTCGGCGTCACGAGGAACGGACGGATCATCAGTTGGGCGAAGGATCGACTCCGGGTCTATGCGGATGGGGCCTGGCAGGAATGGGAGGCCGAACTGGCGACGGACGCGCTGCTGTTCGAGCAGGGGAACACCGTCTCCCTGTACCATGGCGGCATGCTGTATGTGGTCGATGGCAAGAACCGAATGAACAAGATCCTGATAGAGACGGGAAGGAGGCACATGCAGACCGCTGCGGCGCGCCTGGGCCCGGACGGTCTACTGGTCAGAAACGGCGGCTACGGCGAGGCGTTCCATGCCTTCCGGATTCCCAGCGGGAAGCCGATCGACATCGCCGCCATCAACAAAGCGTGGGGCCGGATCGGCTCCCCCCGCAGGCTCGTCTCGTCGCCCGATGGCTCTGTGCTGGCCCTGGTCCACAGCAAAAGCCAGGGCCACGACACGCCCTACCGGATCTCTCCGAACGGCAGCGTCGGCAAGGAAGCGCCGACGGCGAAGTTGCCACCGTTCCCAGGCAACACGTACCAATACCGCCGCCGGACCCTGGCCGAAAGCGGCACCCGAACGTGGTTCGCCCATGGTGCGCTCGGCGTCTCCTGCGTGGACAACAACCGTCACCTCCAGTTCGACCACCGGAAGGACGGCAGTCCCCATCGGGCAACGGAACTGGCCCTCGACGCGGACGGCATCCTCTATGTCGCAGGCGATGATCGCCTGTACGCCTACAACCAAGGCACCCCCCTCCTCCACGAGCCGCTACCCAGGCCAAAGCCTCTCACCGCATGGGCGGGGGAGACGTGGAAGATGGAGATGCCGGAAGGCAGCTATATCCGCTCCCCCATGCGGGTTGGCGACTTGGCGCTGTTTCTGACTGGGCCAGCCAAGACAGCCCAGGTCAAAGCCGTGGCCCTGACCACAGGGGACGTGCGCTTCACACTCCCGCTGGGTGCCGACCGACAGCCATGCCTGGTCGCAGGCCCCGGGCGCAACCGCGAAGAGATGGTGTTCTGTGACGGCGACCGTCTGCTCTTCCTTAGCACGAGCACGGGAAAAGCCCTGCGCACTGTCGCCTTGGGAGGGAAGGTCTCGCGCCTGCCTCCCCCCGCGCCGATCCTGCAGGACCAAGTGCTCCTCCATGGTGGGGGTGGGGCGACCTGCATCGACGAATCTGGAAGGCAGATCTGGCGGCACACGACACATGAGAGGAGCAACTTCTCCGAGTGCGGACCCGCTATCGCTGGGAGTCGCCTGTTTGTTCAGACCGCGTCACGCGCTCGCCGTGACAGCACAAGCATCGCGCTTGATTTGGAGAGCGGTGAACAACTGTGGGCCGCAGCGAGCCAGGGCCAGCCCCGCGGCTCCCTCGTGATCGCCGACGGCAGGTACGTAGTTGGGGTATGGAGCGTGGGCGACAAGGAAACCGCCGAAGTCCGACTAACCTGCCGCTCAACCCAGACCGGCCGGACCCTCTGGCAACACAGCCGCACCCCCGCCGCACTCTCCCAGCCCGCCATCTATGACCACGCCACCGGCCGTCTCTTCGCCTACTTCGACGACGGCACGATTCTCTGCCTGGAGGGGACCACTGGCAAAGTCGCTTGGGAGGTCCAGAGGCCAGAGTCGCCCATGGGGCGCGCGACCGCCAGCTACCAAGTCCTCCGCAACCACCACTGCCTGTCGATTGCACCCGAACTCCTGCTAGCCACCGACCGGACCGGCGAGCTTTCCGTACTCAGCATCCACACCGGCGAGTCCCTCGCGCACTTCCCCCTTGTCAGATCCGTCGCGGCCCCTGGCAAACCGGTCGAGCGGTTGCCCCCGCTGACTGGCCCGTGGCTGGTGAAGGACAGCCTGGTGGTGGTCAACAGCCGGGGAATCCACGCCTATCCGTTCCCCCTGGCCGCCCTCGCCAGGGCGGGGGTCGCCACCAAACCGAAGACGGAGGAGAAGCGGGGGACCCCGCCGGCAGTCAAGGTCCCCGCCCCCCCGGAGGCGGCACCGAATCGCCAGTGGGAACGTTTCCCCATGCCTGGGAAACGCGCCGCCCCAATCAGCCATGTGGGGCTCGACAAGAACCATGGGCTCTGGGTCGTGGCTGGCGGCGACTGCCACTACTGGGACAAGACGCGCAAGGACTGGGTGACGACCCCCATCTCCGTCGCCGAAGGGGTTCGCCAGCGAGAAACACTCACCCAACTCCAAGGCACGCCGGAAACGGGTCTCTACCTGACCCAGAAAAGCGACAAGTCGGGGGGCGAGGGACACGTTTACCGACTGCTGGATGGGAAGGCCCGGCGGATCACCACCTTCCGGGGCAATGGGCTCCGGAGAGAAGTCAACCTCTACGTTTCCAGCGACGGGCGTCTCCTCAACTGGCACAGGGAGAAGCTCCGGATCCATGCCCATGGCGAGTGGACGGAGAGAGATGTCAAGCTACGCGTGGGGTTTGGTTCATTCCTCGAACACCAGGGCAAAATCTACGTGCTTTCCGAGCGTAATGCATATGTAATCGACCGCGAGAACACGCTCACGAGGCTGACGAGCGGCAAACGCGACTACCGGCGCGTCCAGCGCGAGCAGTTCTGGGGCAGCGACAACTCCACAGTGGAAGAGAGGGAGCGGGCCCACTTCATCAGTTGCCTCAGTGACGGCTCTGTCCCGATGGAGGCCGTCCGTCGGGCGTTCAAGCTCCATTTCTGCTACCCCTTGCTGCCCATGCCCGATGGATCCGCGCTGGCTCTGGGTGCGGTCAGCGGCTCGCAAAACGGTGGGCTTTACCGTGTCTGGCCCGACAGCCGGGCTCGGGCAATCGCCGACACGAAGGGCATTGGCTGGCTCAGGCCACGCTTCCAAGCACAACCCCGCAGCATGCTCGTCGAGCCGGGAGGCAGTGTCTGGTTCGCGCACGGAAGGGCGGGAGCCTTCCACCTGCTGGGCGGAAGGATCCACACGTTCTCCCCGCAGATTGACGGCAGCCCCTGCCAGGCATCGGAGATCGTGCGGGGGCCGGATGGGGTTCTCTACGTCGTCGGAGACGGTCGGCTGTACGCCTACAACCTAGGGCAGACGGTCACCGGGGGGCCTCCCCCCCGGCGGCTACCGCTGTCGCCCCTCGGAAACCGCATATGGAATGCCCGGCTGGAAGAGGGATTCGAGGTGAAGGCCGCCTGGCCTGCCGGGAAGTTGGCGGCCCTTTTCACCGGGAAGAGAGGGACCAACACCGTCCACAGACTCCAAGTGGTAGAACTGGCCAGCGGCGAGGAACGCTTCACCCTCGACGTTCCCCTCAATGGCGGACCAATCCATACTGCCTACTCCGGGGCACGCCCAGATGAACTCGTCGTTGCCGGGTGGCACCGTATTGCCACTCTCGACGCCATGACTGGCAAGACCATCCGCAGCCTCGACCACACATCCATTCCGGGCACCATCCACAGCGTCGATCCTGTCCGTAACGGGGGATCGCTGGTCCGTGCCGACAGCCTGATCTGTCTCGACAGGAACAACCAGTCGATCTGGAGCCGCAGGCAGGCGTCGGGATTCCGCAGTGTCCCTCCCGGAACCAACAATGGCATGGTGATCGTCCAGCCCGAGTCTCCCCGGAAGCCGGGCAGTATGGTCGAGGCCCTGGACCTCGCTTCCGGGAAAGTGATATGGAGTCAACCGAGCGGGATCTCCGGTTGCGGTGCGGTGCTCACCGGGGACGACGACATTGTGGAAGGAGGCAACCGGACCACTGACGGGGCCGCCGCGGCGTGCCTGACCCTCCGCAACGGCAAGGACGGCACGGTGAGATGGGAATACGTCCGACCGGGGACCAGGCTCACACACGCTCCCGTGATCGACCAGGTCGCCGACCGGGTCTACGCCTACCTCAACGATGGCACCGTGCTCTGCCTGGAGGGCGACAGTGGCAACGTCATCTGGGAAACCATGTTGCCAAGGGCACCGACCCGACTGATCCCCGGCCGTGCTGGCAGGCCGGGGCCCAGCCTTCTCCTGCGACCAGGCACCCTCTCGGCAATCGACCACGCGGGGGGCCTGACGCTGCTCAATCCGGCCGACGGGAAGGCCCTGGCGCGCTTCGCCATGGCCGAGGACATCCTCTGCGACGGCAGACGGGTCGGCCAGGCAGATCTGGTCGCCGCGCCCTGGCTCGCAGACGGCATGCTGGTCGTCCCCACAAGGGAAGGCCTGCGTGCCTACCGGTCCCCGACAACGGCCTATCAGCCGCAGAAAATGCCCAGGCTGGCGTGGTCCACGCCTCCCCCGAAACGCTCCGAGACCAACGGAATCACCGTTGCCGTGACGGCAACGGGGGGGAAAGGAAAGCTAGCCGTGAGATACCGCTGCGATGGTGGCGAATGGCAGCACAATCCCTTCGTGTCTTCACCCCATGCAGTGGAGCTTCAGGGCCTGCCGAACGGGATGCACCACCTGCGGATCAGGGTGCTTGACGAGCGTGGTCTCGCAGCGAACGAACTGACCCACGAATTCGAGATCGCGGTCGATCGCGGGAAGCGGATCAAGGAACTGATCGTCCAGCTTGGGGCCGAGCAGTTCAAGGACCGCAAAGCGGCCAAAGCGGGTCTGCTGGCGATAGGAGGTATCGCCATCCCCTACTTGGAGAAGCAGCGCGCCCATCCCGACCCGGAGATCAGGCATCAAGTCCGAGAGCTCCTGAAGGCGCTGAGACCAAGGGACGAGTAGGCGGATACGGCCCTCGCCGCCGCCCTGCACGGTCCTGCCAGTGACAAGCTTGGCGGCAACCGGGAAGGACAATGTCTCCGCCTGGAACCGCTCCGCTCGCCGCGCTACCCTATCCTCGGAACTTACCTCAACCAACGGAACCCCCAGTGGGGCCCAAGGAAATAGGAACGTACGATGAGAAGCTGGACAATTGGGTACTTTGCAGCCATCTGCTTCTGCATCTTCCTGTCGGACCAGGCGCATGGGCAAGGAGACGCTCGGGCCGACCAGCCCCGTCCCCCCTTCCATGTCTGGGTGGCGGAGGGCAAGGCCTTTGCCCAGATCGTCACGGATGACTTCACAGTCGGCAAAGTGCAGCCAGCGGATCTCCTCAACGAGTACATCGAGAAGATCACGGGAGTGCGGCTTCCCGTGGTCAAGACGGCATCGGGAGACGGCCCGGTGATTCACCTTGGCATGGGGACCTCTCGTCGGTTTGCCGGTAACGAGATTCTGCCGCCCGGCCTGCATGCGGATGGTTTCGTGATCTCAAGTCGGGGCAGCGATCTGGTCATCGCGGGATCCAGTCGTCTGGGCACGATCAATGGGGTCAGCGCCTTTCTCGAGGAGTTCCTCGGCGTGCGTTGGCTATGGCCAGGCGAGACTGGCGAGGTCGTGCCGCAGCTTGACACGCTACGGGTGGGACAGGTGCACAGCGTACAGGAGCCCGATTTCGAGGTCCGTGGCGTAGGCAACGGCAAGTGGGCATTGCTGAACCGCATGAACTACCGGACGGGGGAGCCGGACGAATTCAGAGTACAGTGGTTCGTCCACACCTATCTCTCCCTCATCCCTCCCGCCACCTACCTGAAGACCCACCCCGAGTACTACGCGGAAGCGAGCGGTGCCCGGCCAGATCCCGGTCTGAACCCCGCCGAACTGAAGAAGAAACGGCTGCAGATCTGCACCTCGAACCCGGAGGTAGTGGCCACGGCTGCGCAAACGATCATCGGTCTCCTGGGCCGGGATCCCTACATCCGCATGGTTTCGGTGGATCCCGAGGATTCGCAGCAGACCTTCTGTCAGTGCAGCACCTGCCGGGCGCAGGACGAGAAGGGCGCCCCGTACGAGGCCAGGAACAGCCGTCGGTGCCTGCTCTTCGCCAACCGCGTGGCGGAACTCGTTGCGAAGAAGCACCCACGAGTCCTGATCAAGACGATCGCCTACCACACCACGGTGGCGCCGCCCCTGGATCCCACGCTCAAGCCCCGTGACAATGTGGCCATCCAGTTCTGCCGCTTCATGGATCACAACCATGCGCTGCAGGACCCCATCAGTGCCGAGAATCGCGCCTACCACCGCGACTACCTCGCCTGGCGGCAGAGAACCCCCAACATCCTGTTCTACGAGTACTACTACAAGGTCTCCTGGCTCCACCTGCCTTGGCCCATCGTCCACACGTTGGCCGCCGAACTGCCCTACCTGCACAAACAGCGCATGTTGGGCGTGATCTCCCAGTATGGCCGCAACCCCGCCACCCACGCCACCGGCTACTACGTGGCCGCCAAACTCCTCTGGGATGCCGAACGCGATGTGGGGGCTCTGATGACCGACTTCTATGAGAAAGCCTATGGCCGGGCGGCCCCCGCCATGCGGGCATACCACGAGGGCATAGAGCAAGCTGCCATCCGGTCCGGGATCGAGATCGCCCAGCAGCAACCCTATGTGGAGATGCTCAAGCTCTTCGCCCCCGAGCTACTCGCTCACTTGGACCAGTGCATGTCCCGGGCCCGCCAAGCTGGCGCCACGCCAGCAGAGACGGCCCGGATCGAGACGATCGGCAAAGGCTTGGCCCACACGCATCGGGTAATCGACTACCTGCGCACCGTTGACGACGTCCGTCGCAAAGGTCGCCAATCACGCTGGGCCGGGGGTGGTGGCGATGCCCTGCGCGAGGAAGCCCGGCGGCGGGCGGGAAGCAAGGCCGAAGCCATTCGTGCCGCGCTCGAGGAACCGGCAAACCGGCACCTGATCGGCGGCATGAACACCTATCTGGAACGGGCTCTGCGACCGGACAGCATCGTCAACCAATTCACGGGCAACGGTGGTGCCCGCGGCACGGCCGAGATCAGTCTGGACAAAGTGAGCTGGCTCAAGGCGCATCCGAATGCCCCACGCGCCGCCATGCCCAAGCAATTCGATCTCTGGATCTATGGCAACGACCTGGACTTCGTGGACGGCAAGCCCGAACACTCGGTGTGGGCCCGAACGGGCAAGACTGAGGACGTCTGTATCGGACATGTCGGTCGGCAGGACCACAACGCAGACCGCCGGACGGCCTGCTTCAAGCTGACCGGCATCGAAGCAAGCCTCCTGCAGGCGGGAGAACTGAGACTCCGAATCACCAACGATCCCGGTGGACCCTACTCTTCGACCCTCTTCGCCATCTATCTGATGCCCCCGACGCCCAAGCTGACCGAGACCCAGGCCGGCGAGTTGATCGAGGAGGAGGCCGATCAGGTGCGGCAACAAGCCTTCGGGTTCGTCGAACTGCGCCGCGCCGGCGTGAAATCCGCCGAGGTCACGCCGGTCGACCTCGTCGTCACCGTCCCCGTTGCCGATTAGGGACAAGACCCCCATTTTCGGGGTGCGCAATTGGCGGGCACAAGGAGCCGCTTCTACTTGCCTTGCGTGGTCTTGGGGGCGATGGTGTGGAGTTGGTACGGTGTCATCCCCCCACGCAGGAGTTTGGTCTGATGAAGACTCTGTCCGTCGTCGCTGGTCTTGCCATGTTCGTGTCGCTGGCCGCGTGGGGGGCTCCCCCGACGCGCGTGCCGTTCCTCTACCAGGAGGGATTTGAGGGGGATAGCCCGACCTTCACGAAGTGGGCGGCAAATGGGGAGGCCGAGATCCTCTTCAGCGGGCCGACCACGGAGAAGGCGTTCAGCGGCACCCATTCCTACAAGCTCGAGATCGTGCTCAAGAGCGGGTCGTATTACTACTACGGCGTGCCCATGTCGGTGGCCTGTGATGGCAAACTGCAGATGAGCGCTCGGGTATGGGTAGGCGATGAGACCACCGCGCGGGTCGGGTTTGGCACGAACATGGAGTACCCACCCACCAGGCATTCTGGCTGCCGATCCGAGAGTTTCCCCAAGCCGACGAAGGGGTGGAAGCTGACCACCGGCGACCTGGTCGAGCGCGGCCAGACCGGAGCCGATTCCGTGCTGCGGCGGCATACAACCCACCTCACGGGCAAGAACGCGGGGGCAGTGCTGGATCGCTGGTCGCTATTCATCTACGGCAAGAAGGGCGACCGGGCCGTGGTCTATGTGGACGATGTGGAGCTCAAGGGCGAGGTCCCGGAACGCAAGGCCTACGAGGGCTGGATCGCCCAACGCCTGGATGCGGCCAAGGCCGAGTTCCTCAAACAAGTCGAGGTCTGGGAGAAAGAGCTCGCCGCCCTGGCCGACAAACTGCCGCAGGCGGTGGCGAACCCGGCGCTCCAGCCGTTGCTAGACTATCTGCAGGAGCAAGTGACAGACGCCCAGGCACTGCTGGTGATACTCCGCAAGCAAGGCTACGCCCGCCAAGACAAGGTGGATGCGGTGCAGGCCGCCCTCGCCCGCTTGCGCAATGGTCCCGAGAACCTCGTATTCATGGGGCAGGCCCTGGCTACAGACCGACCGTTCGCCATGGTCGCGATCGAGAACCCCATGACTGACAGCCGGGCACGCCCCGACCTGCCTCCCTTCGACGCCCCGCTGAGCAAGGGCCTGAAGCTCACGGCCTGTCGCGGGGAATTCGAATCCGCCTCGGCAGCCGTCTTCGCGATCAAGCCCGTGCGGGGGTTGCGTGCCAAGGTAACTCCCCTCACCGGCCCGGCCGGCACCATCCCGGCCAGTGCGATGGACCTGCGGCTGGTGAAATGGTGGTATCAGGGCGAAGGGGGTATCGGCTACTCTCCGAAGCGCGTTCTCAAAGCGGAGTTGCTCCTGAAGGACGCCGCACTCGTGCGCGTGGACACAGCGAAGCAGGAGAATTACCTGCGGCACACCGCCCCCGACGGCACTACGTCCTACCGGCTGTGCAGCGGCGAGACCAGCGAGAACCTGGCGGGCATCCGCCCCATCGATGCCCGTAAGCTGCAGCCCATAGATGTGGCAGCTGGCACCAGCCAGGAGTTCTGGCTGAACATCCACGTGCCCGCCAACGCCGCACCGGGGACCTACACAGGGCAACTGGTGTTCACAGCCGACGGCGAGAGCTCGGTGATGCCCCTGCGGCTCGCGGTGCTCCCCTTCGACCTGCCGCAGTCGCCCCTCACCTACTCCATCTACTACCGCGCCAAGCTCAGCGACGACGGCCAACCCACGATCACCTCCGAGCGCCGCAGCGAGCAGCAGTACCGTGCCGAGATCGCCGACATGCGCGACCACGGGGTGCTCCACCCCACCAACTACCAGTCGAACGCCAATCCCGACGCCATCCGCAAAATCCTGGAGATCCGGCGTGACCTTGGCCTGCCCACCGATGCCTTTTACAATCTGGGCCAGGGCACGGGCAGCACCACCGATCCCGCCCAGATTGCTGCCCTGCGAAGCAAGGTCAAAGCCTGGGTCTCCCTCTGCCGTGAGTTTGGGTACAAGGATGTCTATTTCTATGGCGTCGACGAAGCGAGAGACGACCGGCTCAAAGGCCAGCGCCTCACCTGGAAGGCCGTGCAGGACGCGGGGGGGAAGACCTTCGTGGCCTGCTACATGAAGACCTTCGAGGCCATGGGGGCCTTGCTCAACTGCGCCATCCTGGCCCGTCGCCCCAACCCCGACGAGGCGAAAAAATGGCACAGCGTGGGCTCCACCATTTTCTGCTATGCCTATCCCCAAGTGGGTGAGGAGAAGCCCGCTACCTACCGCCGCAACTTTGGCCTCCTCCTCTGGCAGGCCGGCTACGACGGGGCCATGGACTACGCCTACCAGCATGGCTTCGACCATGTGTGGAACGACTTTGACAGCCGGAAGTACCGCGACCACAACTTCACCTACCCGACGGTCGACGGCATCGTCGGCACCCTCGCCTGGGAAGGCTTCCGGGAAGCGGTGGACGATGTCCGCTACGTCACGGCCCTGCAGGACGCCATCCGCAAGGCGGGCGGTGCCCCCCAGGCAAAGCAGGCGGCCCAATGGCTCGCAGGGCTCGATCCCGAGCACTGTGATCTGGTCGCTACCCGCGCCCAAGTGGTCAAGTGGATCGCCGCCCTGAGCGGGAAGTAGAGACATCCTGATTCAGTTGAGGAGATTGCGATGAATTTGCGATGCGCCCTCCCCTTGCTGGTGTCCCCCCTGTTCTTGGTGGCTCAGGAGATGAAGCTGCTGACTGAGAACGGGCAGACCAACCCGAAGTACACCGAGTACAAGGACGCGCCCGTCACGAAGACGGGCGGCACCGTCACGGCCCGGCCGGTTCTGGCCGCTCCCAAAGACGGCCCGGTCACGGTGCCATTCTCCGAGAGTTGCTTGACCAACGGCGACGCTGGCTTCGACTGGAAGCGCGTGCCCGCAGCGTATGCCTACTGGCAGAACATGAAGCGGGGTGAACTGGAGTTCGACCTACAGAAGCCCTATCGGATTCGGCAGGTCCGCGTCTGCATCCTGAATACCGGGCCACATGGCACGGGGAGGGTCGAGCTGTACAAGCTTGGGGATCCCCTGGAGTTCCCGGAAGCGCTCAAGCTGGGGGAACTGCGCGCAGAAGATGGCTGGAATGTCTTCGACAAGCTCGACACCACGGTGGACGGCCTCCGACTGCGGTTCACCGCCCAGAAGGGCAAGACCTACATCACCGTCTCGGAAGTGGAGATCTGGGGCGAACAGGCGGTCGGCAAGGTCGCTGCCAGAGCCAGAGCCCCAAGGAGGGCGAATCCCAAGTCGATCATGGAGAACGGCATCGAGTGGTACGCCTTCGACTTCGGCCCCGTATCCTCGCCGGTATTCTCCAACTTCACCGGCGTCACGCGAGATGCCGTCTACACCGAGAAGCGAGGCTTCGGCTTCATCCCTTACCACGATGGCAAACCGGACACCCCGAGCAACTTCGGGCCCGAGAGCACGGTAGTGCCAGGCTTGGCCGAGCGGGATCGCGTCGGCAGCAAGGCCTCCTACTCGGACAGCCTCTACCGCGATTTCGTCATGACCGCCCGCTACTACCACACCCAGGTCCAGCAGACCTTCGCCCTCGACGTGCCAAACGGCACCTACCGCATCATCACCTTCCACGGCGACCAGCAGTACGGACGCTTGGGCGAGCAATCCTGGTGGATCGATGCCGAGGGCGAGCGCCTGGTGGAGAAGCTGGACATGCCCTCCTCCTACGCCGCCGATGCCGTGTTCGAGGCCGGCGTGAAAGACGGCCAACTGAGTCTGACCTTCGACGCCGAGCACCCCAAGCCAGCCAGCTGCGGTTTCCTCCTCAACGGACTAGCTGCGTTCCCGGTCAACACGCCCGCCGAGAAGGCCTTCGCCACTGGCAAGATCGCCAGGATCCGCCGGGCCATCGTCCGCGAGAGAGACGACGCCTTCGCCAACATTTTCACGGAAGTGCCCTACGTTGAGGAGGCCGAAATGCCCAAGCTGTCCCCAGCGGCTCAGGCGCGCGGCTTCCTCGCCTTCGTCCCCCATTGGCTAGCGAACGTCTACCCCAACAGCGTGCCCCGGCCAGCCGACCTGGCGCGCCCGCTGAGCTGCTTTGCATGCCCTGGCGAGTACGAACCCATGGCCATTGCCTTGCGTGCGGTCCGGGAACTGAAGGGCGTGCGCTGCACGGTCAGCGATCTGGTCGGGCCGGAGACCATGTCCGCCGGGGCCATCGAGGTCCGCACGGTCAAGTACTGGCGGCAGCGCATCGGCAGCAGCTGGGGCACGGAATGGCGGCTGATGCCCGAGCTGCTGGAACTCCGGCCACAGGTGGATGTGGGCAAGGACACCACCCAGGAGTTCTGGCTGACCATCCACGTGCCGGACAATGCCAGGCCCGGCATCTACCGAGGAACCGTCACCCTCGCCACGGCCAATGCGGGCACATTCACGATGCCCGTATCGGTGGAAGTCCTGCCCTTCACGCTTCAGCCCAACGAGCGGCCGGTTGGCATGTACTGGTACGAAAACAAGGTGGCAGGGACCCCCCGGCGCGATGTGCAGGTCCGCGATATGCTCGCCCACGGCATGACCACTCTGACCATGGGACAGCTCTTCCCCGAGATCAGCAACACGAATGGCAAGCTGGTCATGGATGTGGCCCCCCTGCAGACCTTCCTCCAAGAACTCAAGGCGCTGGGCATCGTCGGCCCGATTCCCTACCTCAACTCCAGTATGATGGCGAAGCTCCGCCGCGCCTTCCCCGAGCAGACGGAAGAGGCATACGACGCCCTCTACGTGGAGGGAATCCGGCAGCTTGAGGCCATCTCCTCGCGACCCGACACGCCCAAGCTCCTCCATTACTCAGTGGA
>Ga0307987_1000680_pt1 | contig 20149 bp, 12 predicted proteins | sample EllFjometagen181_FD_203157 | JGI IMG/M metagenome (GOLD analysis project Ga0307987, IMG submission 203157) | Marine microbial communities from Ellis Fjord, Antarctic Ocean - #181 | ecosystem: Environmental > Aquatic > Marine > Unclassified | place: Southern Ocean | collected 2014-10-08
CAAGTCCATATGAACTTACACCTATTAATATTAAAACACCTAGTATTAAATTTTTCCGCATTTCCATTCCTATTCTTCCTCAAATTTAACAAATTTCTCATCCGTAAGTCTTCCACGGGCAATCTTAGCCCATTTAGTTTCCGGATAATCCCATGTCAACTTTTTCAATGTTTGATATGCTCTTCTATAGTTGCGTTCCTTAGACAAACAATCTCCCAGCCAATACATAGACTCAGCACAAAGATCTTTGTCATCCTTATATTCTTCCAACAATTGCTCTAACACAACTATTGCTTCACCATAATTTCCAGTGGCATTAGGATTTAATGCTTTTGCCTCTTCTTCTTTCTCTTTCTCCATACGCATTAGGCAGTTTGCAGCAAGAAACAGACTCTTTGGAGCAAGTTTGTGCGTTGAATTCTTCTTCTGAAATTTTAGGAAAATTTGAGCTGAAATTCCATACTGTTTATGCTTGTAGTAATAGTTACCCATTCTAATTGAAGCATCAGCAACATATTGACTATCTGGATATAGATATGTTAGTTTCACATATTCTTCACAGGCTTGGTCAAATTGTTGTAATTTCTCAAGACAAATTGCTTTTTTCAGCTGAGAGCGAATAGCATATTCACTGGTAGGCCAATTGTTGATAACATTTGAATAACGACCTATAGCTTCCTGATAGTTCTCCAGCTCCTGACTCAGATTTGCCAACAAGAATTCACCTTGAGCTTTCAGAGTAGTATTCGGGTAATCACGCATTGCCTCTTCCAAAATTCTCTTGCCTCTGGCAATCTCAACTTCCGCTTCCTCTTCTTTTTTGAGTTTGCGATACTCCTTGGCAACCTCAAACCTAGCTTCAGCCATGAGAAATCTTGTTTTTACGGCCATATCAGGATCTTTAAAACTCTTAGTGAAAGATGCAAGCTTTCCATCAGCTCCTTTGTAAACATATCCATCAATCGATACTATCAATGGATCCTTTGAACTTATGCTCAAGTTGTCTATAAATTCAAAATGAACATTGTCACCAAAGTTAACTCTCAATATTTGATCGCTCTTGTTTGGAGCAAGAACCTTGCCAGTAGCATCTTTTTCAATAAAAGATGGCAGAACAACACCTGAAAAGATTCCGGAATGAGGCAATGTTTCCTTCAAAACAACATTCAGCTCATCATTGGAAGCCGATGTAATCTTAACAACCACATCATCTTTCTCATCCGTTACATCCTGATCGGGATCTGTTAATCTTATGTAGAACTTTTGTCCAAGATGTATTGCCTCAACAGGTGCTGAATATGTCATATCTAATAACTCAAGTCTTCCGTCAGAGAGCAAACGAATACGACGATTCACTAAAGGCTCACCTTTTTCATTGCTAACAATCACAGTTATAGTATCTGAACCCGCAACCAAAATGGTTGGAACCGTGTACTGATCTGAATCTTGGTCAAACTGCTGAATCTGCTTCCCAGTAAGAAAGTCACTGGACTCATTATCAATATATTTATTAATTGGATCACCAGGACTGCCAATCTGCAACCTTACTACACCTGCAAAGAGACCTCTGTCAAGCATCTCTTTTTCTTTAAACAATGATATACCTTTTATTCTAACAGGGAAGCCTTTGCTATTTGCATAACTGGAAAGGTTTCTTATGTAAACTGGTATCTCATTTGTAATCGCAGCCCTACCCTCTTTTTCAGCAGCAGCAATCTCTGAATCGGCAACAATACCAACCATAAAAGTCGAGTCTGCATGCATAGCCATCTTTGGATACGACAAGTCAAATATCATTGGAGCCATAACGTTGATAGCAAGCTCTTCATTTAGGTCATCTTTAGATATGCTTGTTGCAGTTATCTGCTCTTTCATAATCTTCATATCTTTACCAGCAGTTCCCTTATGCTGTATGTTACGAACCTTGGTCAATGCCTTTGTACTATTGTCTTCTATAAGTGTCACATCAGTCATATAAATGGTCAATTCAGGATTGTCTCGTTCTTCAATATCTAAAGCATATTTACGTTCAAATGGGATTCCTGGATCTGTATTTTCTTTATCTAAATAACTAACTGTTACAATATCCTCAGGAGTTATCTTTATAGTGTTTCCTCCCGTTACATCACCAAATTTCAATATTTGCATGAACCGACCTGCATGATTATGACTTCTATCCGCATGAATACCAATACCTGTTTCGAGCAACTCCATATCCAATGTCTCACCAGCAGTCGTCGTTACACGTAACTTTACTTTATCACGTTCATCTGTAACATCTTCATCATAGTCCGTTACAACAGCCATCAACTGATCGCCTTTTCGAATTCGCTTGGCTGTTGAGAATATTGAATGTTCTTTACCGTCTCGTAATATTTTAATTCTCTCAAATTGAAGGTTCACCTCCGCATTTGCAAACGAAGAGCCAATTTGAGCATCTTTTATCAGCATATCTTCGTCGAGTCTCTTCTCATCCTTATACTCAATATTCACATCGTCTCCAGCCGAAACTTCAACTATTCTGTTTTGTATTCCTTCTGTAAAATCTTTTGCCACTGGCAAAACCTTGTTACCTTTTGAATCTGTAGCTCCGATAGATGTTACTTCAACAATTGGAGATGAAAAATTTTCAAACATCCAACGGAATTTTCTAAATCGAGTTGCAGGACTCAATAGCGCTTTGAACCCTGTTTCAGTTTTAGTAATCTTTCCTTTTGGAAGTAGCTTCTTTGCTAACTCATTATTATGCTCAATAGAAAACCATTCTGCTGGCAATGGTGCAAAAGATCCATCTTCTTTCTCATATTCCAAACTTACTATAGCCTTCTGGTCTCTACTTCTTATCAGCCCTTCAAATTCATGAATACCCTTCTTTAAAAATATTGTCTTAGTTCTTTTGAAATCATTTGCAGTCATATTTGGTTTGCCAAACACATAATCACCATCAATGCTTAACATTAGCCCCTGATAGTCTCTATTACTCTTTAAGTTGCACGTTATCCTTAGAGTTAACTCCTCAGACTGCGGCATATAGAACGAGCCCGTAAGCGAAACTAAAATATAATTAACCCCAAGTGACTTGGGTGCTTTGGATCTATCGAAGACTATCTCTTTTATGTTATATGTCTCAAATGTTTTATACTGAATTGTTCTACGGAATTTTCTGTCATTTGTATCTGTTCCTTGGGCAACACTAACAGTAAGTCCACCTTTAACATCAGCGATACTCTCTGGATATCTGGCAATCAAAACGTTGTCATGAGCCAACACACCATAAAGAGAAATTCCTTTAATTTGATCAACATCTTTGCATACAATATCTATCTCTTTGAATCTATGAGAGTTCATGGAATCAACTTCAATCCACTTTGTCTTAACACCATCGATTAAACTCTTCCAGCTTTCAGGCTTATTAATATTAATTACACTGTTTGGGTCTGTAGCTTCTTCCTTATCAGAAACACTCACTAATGGATATGGTAAACCTGTTGGAATAGTTCCTTTGAAAATTCCAGTATGCTCAGCTGTTTCAAGAACAACATAATCATTAAGCACATCTCCAGAAGATGTCTTGATGTTCAAAAAGATTTTATCTTTGGCACTACTGACATCTTGGTCAAAATCGGTCAATTCAACATAAATATCACTACCAGGACGAACTGTCTTGTTGTTCCGGATTGCGCGCATACTCTGTTTATTCATAGAGTAAGCAATTCTCCTCTGCAACTCTCGTCTATCTTCTTCCTCTTCGGTTAAGATCTCGCCTGAACTGGCTACCAAACGTGCATCCGATTTAATCTCTAATCGCTTTGGAGCATAGTTAATTCTATTGGCTTTTTGAAACTCTGGTTCAATAACATATGAGACCTCATCATTACCATTAACCTCTAGCAGTAAGTTTCCTGGCTTAGGCATTCCCAAGCCTGTCTGAATGGTGCCAACAAATAAAGTTGTGTCATTTGAGCCAGCAAACAAGTCAACGCTCTCTTTATCACCAGAGCTAGTTGTGACAACAACTGGAATAGATTTACCACCTCTTGCTATTGATAAATTGCTGTCCTGAAGTTTGAGCTTTAGTGTTTTCCCGGGAATAACTACTGTCTGCAAATCCAGACGTCCAACCTGAACTTCCGGATCCTGCAGTCCACGAGGAAGAATCAGTTTTAATTCACCTTCAAGTAATCGTCCCTGTACATGCCCGTGAACGAGTGCAAAACATTTCGTCAGATATTCAGAAGAAGCTTCCGCATCCCCCTGTTCAAAAGCAATCTTAGCAAAATAATAGTTTGCATCTGCTTGCTCTTCAATCGTGCCAACATCCACCAAACGCTCTAACTGTGCCTCTGCTGAGCTATACTCCTTTGTCTGAATCATTAGCTCAATCAATCGATATTTTGCAAGTCTACCAGCTGGCGTATTCATGTAACGCTTGTTGGCGACCAATCCCTGATATTCCATTTTTGCAGCAGCATTATTGTTCATATCACGATATATGTCACCCTTAACCAACGTCATCTGGGCAACACTCTCTGAATCAATGTCGTACTCTTTTACTAATATTGTCAAACAGAATTTCAGAGCGTCATCCAACATTTTCTGTTTGCGCATCTGCTCTGCCACCCATGAATTGTAACCAATATCAAACTTTTCCCAGTTCCTACTTAGCAAGTCCAAATTTGGCTGCGTCATCTGCCACGCTCTTGCTTCATTGCCTGCCTGCAAATACTGACCTGCTAGATAAAGATTATATGTGGGATCATTCTTGGCAACTGGTATAATGTTCTTGATCCCTTTCGACGCCTTCGCCCTAATAATAGACATATAGTTTTGCATTTCAATATTCTTGAGATCAGCAGAATAATCCATTATATTCTGTGCAAACATATAAACTATCTCATTCTTCTCGAGCTTATCAAGCTCTGCAACCATAGGAACAATATAATTCTTTTTTATGGTTGCCCATGCGGGATCTTTGCAAACTACAAATGCATATGTACTAAATCCCTCTATAATACTCTTCCAATTCTTGGCAACCGATATCTCTCTAAGTAATTCGTAGTGGTAAAGAGGTGCAGCATTTCGATAGAGATTCCCTTCCGTATATCCAAATTTCTTTATTAACATCTCTGACAACAATCGATCTCTCAAAGCTTGTACTGTTTTCTTTAATTCAACACTCCAGCCACTATCAGTTGTTGATACTATCACATTAAGACGAATCAGTAGTTTTATGCTTACATTAGCATAGCCATCAGATTGCTTGCTCAACAAATCATTCAACTTGGGAATAAGAACAGTCTGATAAAATTCCGGCCTGAAGTTTTGATATTCATCGAAAATCACCTTATTGATGCTTAAAAACTGTACACTAGCAGGGCGAGTTGTAATCTTGCTTAAATACCAATTCACATAAGCTTCAATATCTGCCTGATTACCTTTGTCAAGTTTATTGAAAAGTAACCTTTCTACCTCAAAATCTATAACATTATCTTTTACACTTAGCGCAAACAGGTTGTCTCCAACCTTTTTTGCCTGAGCAAGAGAAAAACTATACAATGACACCCGAAATATATCATATATATTCTGGCGAAACTCCATGACAGAACTGAACTCCATCTTGTATAAAGCTAAGATCTTATCAAGCTCTTTTGCTGAAAATTCCTGATCCCATGAATAAGTCATGCCTGCAAAATATCTCAGACAATCAGTTTTTCCCATATCTTTGTAATATGCAGAAAACAGGGCCTGATTTCTTTCGTCCTTTGGTGCACGGGCACTTTGCAAGCCTGAGAGTATTGCCCTACGGTCAAACGGAAATTCCGGATTTTTTTTCAACATCTGCAAGTATAATTTACTGTATCCCCAAAGCCTAGTTGAATCATAAGAACGAGTATAAGTCAATATAGTATTCCAATTGTTTCCAGGTGCTGTAAACCGTGGAATCCATATATCACACATCTTGAGAAAATTTGCAGACAGACGCAGTGTCAACTGGTTATGTTTTTCAAAAACTTTTACACTCAAAGATTCCATCTGATTCTTTGCATACTTGCTCTCACCAGGAACCCTACCTGTATAAAGCTTCAAAAACTCCGGTACACTCTTCTCAACATATTTAAGATCATTGCTTCTTATAATTTTTTGCCCAAGATCATAAGCAGGTTTTTTGATAATTGGCTTACCCGCACTGCACTTCTTCTTAAACTCAACAAACTCAGGCTTCTTGTCCCAACCATTTTTACTCATCTCAGCAAAAAGTGTTATAAGCGGACTACTCTTGCCTTCACTCAAAAAGATTGCATTCAAAGTCTGCATCTTTTCAGGTTCTGGGATTTCATTGGTGCCTCTTGAAAAATAGTAAGTCCAACTATTTCTTGTGTCCCAGTAATGTGGATTCTCATTTGCATAATCAAGAATAATTTTTTTCAAAGAGCCAAACTTCTTTAACTGATGATAACTCCCTAGCTCAATATATTTTGCATTAATAACATCATCAGGCTTTGACTTTACAATAATGCTATCAATATTAGCGGCTGTGCCACTATATTTTAAATAAGTAGCAAGACTATTAGGAGCAATTAACAGCAACTCTATATATCTCCCTAGGAATTTCCCTCGCTCTAAATCTGTATCAAAATAATTGAGACTTCCACTTCCTAAAATAGTAACAAAGCTAGATGCTCCGGCTCGTGAATTATTCTTGTACTTAAGAGCCTGTTCATCTACCCGCTGCTGAAACTGTGCCGGTGTAACAAGTACATTTCCCTCAGCTCTAAAAGCTCTCTTATAAGTTGCAATCTTTTCTAAAAATCGATTATAATAATTAAGTTCTGGATTGTTCTTATAGGCGGCCTCATTTGCAAGAAAATACTCTGCATATTTTCGAGCAAGCTCCGGCTTCACTTTTAAAATCTCCATTGTATTTAAATCAGGAAACGAACCACTTCCCCACATTAACTCGCTGGAGATTTTTCCATCATTAAGCTTCAGCATCTCAAGCATTGCCGCGTTTATAACATCATCGTCAACATCACCTTTTCTTCTGAAATCTCTATAAATAACAACAGCTCTATTTACACCTGAATATTTATATTTAGAGATAAGTTTTATAACCTTTAATTGCTGCTCAGGCTTAGCAAGGTATTTCATATTACTATACAGTTTAAGCAGCATTATGTCTTGCTTATATGGTGCCTTGCTATAGTAGTTCATACACAATTTCGTAGACGCAATAGCATCATCAACTGATTTTATAAACCACAATTCATTCAATACTTTCTCAATCTGCTGATTAATCAAACCATCTGTATAAAAAACGCGAGCTCCTTCGCTCGAAAATGCGGAAAGATACCTATTTAACACATCAGGGTAAACCCCATTTGAAAATAGATATCTAGATGCCTTACGAATTTTTACATTAGTCACATTTTCCTTGGATAGATAAGCGAGGTATCTAGTCTTTGCAAGTTTCTGTTCTCCCAAAACTTCAGCAGTTGCAGCCGACTTAAAAAGCATATTTACATCACTCCTTATCGAAATACGAAAAAGCGTGGTAGCAAGCCTGCTCGCCCGCATAGGTTCACCCGATGCCAATGCAATATCAATACCCAACGATAACGCTGTCATTGATGGCTGACTCTTGTCAATCTCCGGTGCCAACTTCTCTCCAGCTTTGACATATTCACCCTTTTGATACAACGCACTTGCATCTTCTACTATTCCTGCAAAAGCAAGACCACTAATAAATAAGGAAAACACAAATATCTTAAAAACATCTACTGAAAAATGTTTTTGCGGAGTGATGATATGTACTTCTTCATGATTAAATCGATTTTTTATATATTTCATAATCTTTTCTGTTTTTTATAGTTCTTAAAATTTTTGGCATTATACACGAGTCTAGTAAAGCGGTCAATATGTAACAATTTCATTTTCAATAAAAAATGCTGGAGAGGTTTGATTGGAGTTAATAAATGGCATGGTGGGTACATTTAAAGTTGCACGAAGATCTTTTACAAACTGAACAAGTTTTGGAAGATAGTCCTTATCTGTATAGTCTGTTTCACCTTGATACCAGATAATTCCTTTTAATGTTCCGAACATACAATGCTCTTGTTTTCATCTTGTTTTCCTTTTCTTAAAAATTTTAATTTACTTTTTTCAATAATCAAAGCCAATAATAACTCAATCAACCCGTTATAGTCAATAAGAAAGCTCACCAACAATCCTCTTTTATCTCTTCTGTAGATCTTAAAGGTACTAAAAAGAGCTTTTAGGGTTTTTTATTTGACTTAAGCAGTACAGAGAACTATTATGGCACGAGTTTAACAACAACAGGAATTTAAACTTGAAAGATAGAAACAACTACTCTTCCTGCATGGGGCGTTTATCTTATCGCCAGCAAGGTTGAGTTGTAAACGAGTTTTAGTAAAATTTTTTCGTTTTTTTATATTGATTTAGAGGGGATTATGATGAAAGTTGAAATTGGCAGAAATACATTAATATGGGCAGAGGATGAAAGTGGAAACCTGATCGGCATTCAGGGACTTATCATAGATGGTGTGGCACAAATGACTGAATCATTTCCGTCACGTTTTATTTTCCAGAGTCCTGCAGGTTGCGATTATCGCAAGTTTTTGCCGATTGAAGCCATAAACAATGATGACTCTTTAATAATCAAAACAAAAGCAATTGGATCGACATGTGATACATCATGGTATAGAGATCAATACGATAATGATATACTACAGGTTAGACGTCCCAGCACTCCCCCACCTGTATATATCAATTTTATTATCAAACCCGTAAAAGTAACACACGGCAAACTCAATTTTCAGGGCATTCATATTGATTGGCAATTTAGTAGTAAATCTGCCAGCCTAGGGTCTCTTCGTTGGGAACAACATTGGGAGGTGGAAGGTAATTGTGAAGGAACAACAGTTTACTGGCAGAGTCAAAATGCACCAGTTGAAGATTGTCTACGCTGGTTTAAAGATACACTGGAAATTTTCAAAGAATACAATATATCCTGGTCTGTGTGGTCTTATAAAGATAATAATTTTCCTTTGGCAGACAGTAACGGAGACGTCTGCACTCCAGAATTATTAAAGCTATTAAAGAAAAATTTAAAAATCTGACATAACAAATAATATGAGCGCACATATCCAGTCTCACTAAATCATACCTCTAAATTCTTCGCTGCTTTTTACTGAAAATTTTCTCAAGCGCTTTTTCATTCTTCTTTGCCACATTATACCCATGTTCAAAAAACTTGTCAAACTTATCAAAATCACCAAAACCTGCTGAACTTGATGCATCCATAAACAAATCCACATATTTTTTGTTCTCATGCAGCATTCTTATTGAATTAACCCATATAACCCTGGAAATAACATCAAATGCATTCTTAAAATCTATTGTTCCATAATCATCCATAACATCTACAGCAATTATTGTATCTGCTCCATGTTCTTTAGCGATTTTCACAGGCATATTATCCATAACCCCACCATCAACAAGCATCATGCCATCCTTCTCAACAGGAATAAATATCCCAGGAACAGCCATCGAAGCACGCATTGCCTCTGCAAGATTCCCCCTCTTAAACACGTAATCCCTGGAGCTTTTCAAATCTACGGCATTGCAATAAAATTCAATATCCAGATCTTCTATGTTTTTACCATCTGTCAACTCTACAAACAACTCCTGAAATTTTCCTGGTTTATCAATTCCCAGAGAGTTGCCCATTCTGAGAAATGCTTCAGGCCCCATCAGAAACTTAGATAGGGAGAAGTCAAACATGGATACTATACGCAAATTAATATAGTTCTTTAATGCGAATTGCTCTTTATAGAACTCTTTTAAATCATCAATTGATTTTCCTGAAGCCCAAAGTCCTCCAATAATCGCACCCATGGAGGTGCCGACAATCATATCAGGCTTATAACCCTTCTCCTCAAAAAACTTTAAAACGCCTGCATGGGCGATGCCTTTTGCACCGCCCCCTGCAAGCACTAAAGATATTTTATTTTGCTTCTTCTTCTTCAGTATTTTCAATAGTTGCCTTAGATTTTAAATCTTCAACATATTCGCCAATTAGCTGACCACGCTTAGAATGTCTTAGCATATCTTTGATCTGAGGTTCAACTTCAGCAAACTCTTTGCTTGAAGCTTCAGTTTGACCTATTTTCATGATAATATGATACCCAAACTGTGTTTCAATAATATCACTCAAAGCACCAATCTCCATTGAGAAAACTGCTGCATCAAATTCAGGCACCATCATTCCTCTACCGAAACTGCCTAGACTTCCTCCACCCTGCTTACCACTTGGACATTCAGAATGCTCTTCAGCCATCTTTGAAAAATCAGCACCTTCTTCAATCTGCTTCTTCAAATCTTCAATCTTTGCTCTTGCAGCAGATTTAGCATCATCATCAGCGCCTTCAGGCTTAATTAGAATATGTTGTGCTTCTGCCTGTTCTGGAGCATCAAACTGAGCTTTATTAGCTTCATAATGCTCTTCAACTTCTTCAGCAGTTGGTTCTTCAGCACCAGCAGAAATTTGCTCAACAAGCTTATCAACCTTTTTGCCTTCAAGAATTGTCTTCTTGATTTCTTCAACATCCATCTTCTGCTCTTCAACAATTTTGTTAAAGGCCTCTTCTCCACCAGCTTGAGTCTGCATTTTAGCTAACTCTGCATCAATTTCGTCACCTGATACTTCAAAATCCATATTATTGGCTTGATTCAAAAGCAACTTAGCACCAATAGCCTGCTCAACAGCTCTCTGTTTTAGCTGAGGCATACTTTGTTTAATTTGATCTTCACCCATATGTTGTGAATAAAATCTTATCAATCTTGAAAGTTCATAATTGATTGCATCTTCTGGTATTTCTTGTCCATCTACTTTTATCATTGTTTTCCTTGTTTTTATTTTTTAAAAGGCGAGATGCGTCTCGCCCCTACATTAATATATTAATTCGTTGTTCGTTGTTTAGAAATGGCATACACATAGGTAAGCCCCTACACATTTCGTTATTATCTATCCTGGGAACGCTGAGCGCCAGCTCGGCCTAAAATACATTCCTGCGGAGCTTTTCATCAATTCAACATTTAGCATTCAGCATTCATAATTTATTTAGGCATTTCCTTAACTCTAAAGCCATTTGTTTTGCGCAATTCAGAAGCACCACCAGCACGGCCCGTCGCTTCAAGGCGAGGCAGATACCCTTCAAGGTGATATGGCATTGCATGTTCAGGATTCTGTTTTAGCACAATATCCATTGGGTCTTCGTCACCATAACCTTCAGGATTAGTTGCCTTCATATTTGCAGTCCATTGAGCAAGATACTCTACACCCTGCTTAATAATTCCAGGGTTATCAGCTGAAATCTCATTTAATTCATGCGGATCATCTTTTAAATTATAAAGCATCTCATCCTTATAGAAAGGATGATATCCATCGTGAAAAGTTCTTAAATACATCCAGTCCCCCCAACGTACACCACGTTGGCAGACATGAGCTCCCTGACTAATTACAATGTAGTCACGCCCACATTCAGAACCTTCAACAATTGCATTGATATAGCTTTCACCATCCCACCATGTTTTACCATCCCAATCAGGAGGCTCAGTGCCAAACAGACTTGCCAATGTTGGCGCAAGATCCAGATTATAATGCAAACCATTGTCAATGTGCCCAGCTTTGCAACCCGGCCATTTAACAATCATTGGAATTCGACAAGTTGCATAATCTGCCGAACCATGTTCCGCATAAATTCCCATTTCACCTTGATTCTCACCATGATCTGCACTTATAATAATTGCTACATCATCTAATGGAACACCATTCTTTTCAAATGCATCAAAAATTTGACCGATATATTCATCCATATAATTAATACCACAATCGTATCCATCAATGTGACGTTTCATATCTACCATATTGTTGATATGTCCAACATGTCTTGGCCAGCGTGGGATTGCATCACCATTATACATGCCGATATCCTGTATCGTATGCGGACCGGCAAGTTTTTTGTGCTCATCAATCAACTCTTGAGTGTACCAATCTTCAATCGGCTCATTCTCAAATGGATTTCCAAATTCTTCTGGAGCTCTGAAAGGTGTATGAGCATCCCAGTAGTTCACATGTAAATACCAATCTTCCCTTGATGCATTTCGTTCAATCCAATCAAGAACTGTTGGTGTGACATCCTCAGCTGACTCAGAACCACCTTTACCTGTATCATAAATTTCTCTAAACCCAGCATAGTAATTGAATGTTGAGTGACGCTCACCAAATCCACCAATATAAGTTGTATATAGTCCCTGTTTCTTAAGATAAGCAGGAAGTGATGTTCTTGAAAGGGCAGAAACAAACCGTCTATTTTCATGGTCAAGTCTGTAATCCGCACATGTTCCACCATGTCCAATAACACCTGTATGGAATCCAAAACGACCGCTCATCATTGCTGTTCTTGAAGGTAAACATGGAGCATCTGAACAGTAGTAATTATTAAATTTAACACCCAATTCGGCAATCTTATCAATGTTAGGCGATGTGTTTCGATGGTATCCATAACAACCAAGATGGTCTGGTCTGGTAGTATCCAAATCCAAATATAAAATCTTCATTCAACATCCCTCTTTCTCTTATTAAAAAATATCAGTCATATATTATGACCCAAACCACATAATTAGTCAACACGATTCCACCAAACAGGGTCTAAATTCACAAATACCGTACGGGCCGATTCCATATCTGCCCCACAATCCCCGCATCCTGTAGGGGCCGATTCTATATCTGCCCTACCGAGGTACGAGGCCTAATGGATAATCCTCCTGGGAACGCTGCGCTCCAGCTCGGCAAAACAAATACCGCCGGAGGCTTTCCAACATCCGTAATTAGTAATTTGTCATTCGTAATTAATTAATACCACCAGAAGATTAGTTGTCATGGTATTATTTATGTATAGAGTCTGAGTAGATAACACCTACATGATTCGTCAATGCTTGAGGGGGATAATAGATTTGATATTTAATATCTGCTGTATTTAGGCGTTTACAGAATTTGTGCGGACTCATTTGTCCGTACAACATGATCCAATGCTCCGGCAACTGTTCTATCTCATAATAATATAGCGGACTGGCATACACTTCTTCGTTTCCAATAATCCCTAAATAGTAGTTGTTGATAAGATTATTCCATTTGGTTTTATCTGGTATTAGATAATAAACTTGCAGCTTTTCCTCATAATTTGCACGTAATTCCACGATATACTGTGTTGCAGTTCTCCAATTCTGAAGAGGTGATTGCTTCACATGGAGTTCTGCATGCGTAATTTTTAAGGAGTAGAAGTAAACCATTACTAAAAAGAAAGAAACTAGAACATAAAATATAACTCTCGACTTTGCAATGATTCCCATAAGTATGGCAATAAATATTATAGCACATGGAATCAATACCATAAAGTTTCTAGGTTGCGATATTGGAGTGTGCAGATCTATCAGAAGGGGAATAATGATGCAGCCAGAAACTAAGTAGGCAACTTTCTGTGTCAGCAGCAATTCTTCCTGAAATATTTTCTTCACTTTCTTAAGACAGTTCATTTTTACAGTAATTATACCAAAGGTAAACAGAGCAGTTAATAATAGCATGACGGAGACAGGGGCGAGCATAAAGCTAAATCTCATATTAATTATAGGCAACACTGCTCGTAGGACCATTGCTAATGTATCAAGCGGACCTGCGGAAACAATCCAGAAATTACCCCCAAGTTTATTTCCCAAAGAAAAGAAGAGTAACAGCGTGACAGGCCATATAACTATGACAATGCCTGCAATAATTGATGCGATTGCGATTCTTCGGTTGCGTAGGTTCGCAAACAGTATCCAGACAAGTATCAAAGCCGACATAATTGTACCGAAAAAGTGTGTTAATCCAAGAACGGTGGCAAACATTATGGTGACCTTGGTGTTGTTTTTCAGAAAAAAATACAATGTGCATGACGACATACAGAAAAGAAGAGCATACGATCTGGTTTCCTGTGCGTAGAAGGGCAATATCCAAGTACAACCAACAAGGATTAGTACATAATAACGAGCTGGCGCAGTCAACAGACGTGCGGTAATAATGAACATATATAATCCAGCTGATATTGCTATTAGGGAGGGCAATCGGCAAACAATCTCCGAGCTGTTGAAGATGTGTACCCAAATCCACATTAAGAAGTTATATAACGGTGGGTTAAAATCAACCGTTAACATTGACAGCATCTGCTTAAAAGGGAGACTCACAGCTGTAACTGTACAAAGTTCATCAAACCAATATGAATAAGACATTTTGACGCCTATGGTTGCTGAAACTAGTATATATATGACACTGAAGGTTGAGATTGTTAACAGAATGTATCTGATAAATGATGACAGTCTCATGTGTTTTTTTGAACTATTTTGCATTTTCGAATTTGATTATTTTCTTTTAGAGTTATTATAAGTCAGAGTCTCAAACTCTTTCGCTCCAACTCGATCAGCCCAATTATTCCACCTTGCAGCCAAATCTCGCACGATATTTGTATTTTGATCAGCAATATTATTGGTTTCACTTCGATCAGCCTCGATATCATAAAGTTCCCAGCCCTTTAGATGCTTGGAGACAGCTTTATATTTGCCATCACGAATAGCTTTATTTCCTTCATGTTCCCAAACAAGAAATTCACGACCATTCTCTTCATCATTTTTCAGAATATTCATCAGAGAGAAACCTTCGCAAGCAGGAATTTCTTCTCCATTTTTTTGTAATGGATACTTTGCACCTGAAATATCTACAAGAGTTGCCATAACATCAGGCAACTGCCCTGGTTTATGAACAATACTACCACCATTCTTCAAACCTTTAGGCCAATGTACAATGAATGGTGTGGCAATACCACCTTCATGAACCCAATGCTTATACTCCCTAAAAGGTGTATTTGACAAATTTGCCCATGTGGTGCAATAACTCTGATAAGTATCTGCAGGACCTGGCATCACATTATGATCATTACCATATGAAATTTCTGTTCCATCAGGCAGATAATGTTGAGTTGCTTTTCTATGACATTTTCCTGGAGTAAATTCTTCTGCGCAACCACCATTGTCTGCAAGAAAAATAACGATTGTATTTTCAAGCTGATTATTCTTTTCAAGAGTATCAAGCATACGACCAATTCCCTGATCCATACAGTCAATCTGAGCGGCATAAACTTCCATACAACGTTCTCGCCATTTCTTGTCCGACTCAGCTTCCCAGGCGCAAACTTTAGGGTCTCTTGCAGATAGTTTAAGATTTTCAGGAACAATTCCCATCTTCTTCATTCTCTCAAGACGTTTCTCTCTCAGCACATCCCAGCCCTCAGAAAACTTACCTTTGTATTTTGCAATATCTTCATCTTTTGCATGTAAAGGCCAATGTGGAGCAGTAAAAGCTGTATAAAGGAAGAAAGGTTCATCTTCTGAATCAACACAATGTTCATCTATGTACTTGCACGCATTGTCTGCAATTGCATCTGTAGTATAAAATCCTTCGCGCTTCCAAATATCTTCAGTAGTATTTTCGTTGCCAAGATGCCACATATGAGGATAGAAATAGTTTGAACAACCATCAAGCAGACCTTCAAATTTATCAAATCCACGCTGCATAGGCCAAGAATGCTGATGTGCATCATCCATAAATCGGGTAACATGCCACTTACCACTCATATAAGATTTGTAACCAGCACTCTTCAGAACTTCAGGAATTGTTGCTGTTGCACTTTTCAAATCACCCGCATAACCATCTTCACCCAGATCCTGCATCATATGACCAACGCCAGCCTGATGCGGATGCAAGCCAGTAAGCAGACTTGCACGAGTTGGACAGCAGCGAGCAGTATTATAAAATTGGCTCATACGAACACCGCCATTTGCCAATTTATTCAGATTTGGAGTATCTACTTCCCCGCCATAACAACCAATATCAGAATACCCCATATCATCATTCAAAATCAAAATTACATTTGGCTGGCTGTTCATAAAAAAGTCCTTGTTGTTAAAAATCAAAACACAAAGAGTATTAAAGCATATCAAAAAAAGAGTTGCAACCACGAAAAGAAAAAGAAAAGAGATTTGGTCAACTAATTTTCACTAATTAACATGATTCACATAGGGCGGCATAGCCGCAACCAAAAAAGAATTATCGACAGAATCATTTTCATGACAGAATCATTATAAAAAGAATTATCGCACGAAGGCGCACTCGAGTTTACGAGAGGGGCTTTAACCACTAAAGATAAATAATAGGGTGAAGCAATGAATGTAGTGAATGGCCTACGAGCACAAAGTTTTTTTTAGCTCCATCGGAGCGACAGAGTATAGCCCTGGGTGTGAACCCATGGGAAGATAAATAACACGAGCAAAGCTCATTCCTGCTCACGGCAGTGTCTTTCATTAGAACAGCAGCCCTTTTTTTACCCTTTTACTACCGACTACGTTTTTTGAACGGCCTGTTGGCTGCTGCTTTTTTACCGATTCTATTTCGGTTGAATCCATTGCCTCTACCGCGACTTCTTTTTTGGGCAGGTTTCGCCTCTATTCCGGTTGCATATTGTGATTCTTCACAGTGAAATGAATGTTTCTTATCGACAGTAATAGTACTTTTAATGAACTTTTCAATTGCATTTAGGTAGCTACGTTCTGTTGCACAACAAAAAGAAATAGCATCACCTCCTTTACCTGCTCGTGCCGTACGCCCTATACGATGTACATAAGTTTCCGGATCACCAGGCAAGTCGTAGTTGATGACATGTGAGATTTTATCAACATCTATGCCGCGTGCGGCAATATCTGTGGCAACCAGTACCCGGACTTTTCCTGCTTTGAATTTTGCTAATGCATTTGTACGCGCACTCTGGCTTTTATTGCCATGAATAGCTGCCGCTGAGATACCTGCTTTATCTAGTGTAAGAACTACTTTGTTGGCCATGTGTTTCATCTGAACAAAGACTATTACACGTTTCATATCATCATTGTTTAAGAGTTCAACTATTAGTTTGTCTTTATTTTTCTTTGAAACGAACATTAGTTTTTGTTCTATAATGTCTAAAGTTAGTTTTTCTGGTTCAATGGTTACGTGTTTTGGGTTACGCACTAATGTACGTGCAAGTTCAACAACTTTACGTTCCATTGTCGCTGAAAAGAAAAGGGATTGTTTTTTTTGTGGCAATTTAGCAATAACCCTTTTTATGTCTGGGAAAAAGCCCATATCAAGCATGCGGTCTGCTTCATCAAGTACAAATATCTCAATCTGACTTAGGTCAATATATTTCTGATTCATGAGGTCCAGTAGACGACCTGGTGTTGCCACAAGGACATCTACACCGCTCTTTAGAGCTTTTACCTGTGGGGTTTGTCCTACGCCACCGAAGATGACTGTATGTGAAATTCTTGTATGTTTGCCATATTTGGCCACACTATCCCGAATCTGGGCAGCAAGTTCACGGGTTGGTGTTATAATTAGTACCCGCGGCTTTTTTGAAACGGACTGTTTTTTGTTTTTCAGAAGATACTGAAGAATAGGCAGTGTAAATGCCGCAGTTTTCCCTGTTCCTGTTTGTGCGCATCCAATCATGTCATGGCCCTCAAGTAACAGCGGAATGGATTGAGCTTGTATTGGAGAAGGATTTTTGTAACCAGCTTCTGATACAGCTCGAGATAGTTCTGGTAATAGTTGACTAAAGACGTTTATGTTGTTATCCATTTGGTTTTCCTGCCGGCAAAAATTTAACACATTTACTCGCTGCCGGAGGAGTTGAAAATGGCTGGTGATGTTTAACAAAAGGTTCATACATCAATTAAGCCGGGAGTTTTTACACTATAAGTACCTTTTGTGTCAACCTAAAAACAACAATAAATAATCGGCTGTCTTGAAAAGTTGAGAAAATCAATCGTTGTACCCAAATTGGGGACAACTGAATTTTTGCGAATTCTCGATCTTTAACCTTCCCCAATATTGCTTTGAGTATTATTATTGCTCGGGGGTCATCTGTTGTCTCCTTGAAACTATCTTTACTCCAATTTATTGCCATTTATTCTCTTTAATTAATTTATCCAACATTCCACCTTTAGAAACATATGGAACCCATAATTTGTCTGAATTACTAACAACAAATTCATTACGTTGCTTTGCCGCAAGCAGATCCCCATCCTTATTATCCATCTCTAAGATAAGCATTCTATTCTCCTCAAGAGCCTTCCGTACGGGCGACACGCATGTCGGTCCCTCTTCCTGCGACACGCATGTCGGTCCCTCTTCCTGCGACACGCATGTCGTCCCCGTCGCACCTTCAATTCCCCATGCAGGACAATAAATAACAGGCATCTTTAACTCCAGCAACCGTGCCAAAATCTCTTTTTCCATTGGTGAATGAAATCCACCAAAATAAACATCCGCTTTAGGAATTCTATCTAGCTTTGGAGCATTCCTTGAACAAAGCACCCCAAGCTTTTCCAAATTCCACAATGCAGGATTCCCAATCCCGCGCATCCGTACGGGCGACACGCATGTCGTTCCCTCTTCTCGCGACACGCATGTGGAGGGCGACATGCGTGTCGCCCCTACTGCCCCAATCTCAAACTCCACCACACATTTCCATGGATTCATCTTAATATATTCGCGAATATTTTTTTCTATCTCTTTGTCACGCACGATGATTTCATAATAATCTCTATGCCAAATTCGCACATCCTCTGGCAATTGGGCGACATGCGTTTTAAGGGCGACATGCGTGTCGCCCCTACGAATTCGACGGCTAACCGCCGCCTTAAACGCCCCCACAACATGTCCCAACGACGACTTACCATCGGCAATTCTTATCAAACCATGAAAATGATCAGGCATAACAACAAATTCATCTGGAAAAACATCATCTCGTACCACACCGCTACGCAACCACTCCTCCTCAATGATTTGCCGTACGGCCGACATGGATATCGTCCTCTCTTCTCCCGGCGACATGCGTGTTTTGGGCGACATGCGTGTTTTGGGCGACATGCGTGTTTTGGGCGACATGCGTGTCGCCCCTACGGCAAATGGCGTTCCGTTTGCCCACGCACGAAACTCCTGGTGTGCACAAATGGTCACAAAATACAGCCCACTTCCAGCATAATCATGCCCTTTTAATCGAATTGATCTTCTATGATGCTTTTTAGAATCATATATCATTTTTTCCTCCGCGTACGGGCTACACGCATGTCGCCCATTTTTCTTCTTCCTCGCGACACACATGTCGCCCCATCTTTTCCAGCTCCCTTGAAGGCTTCTTTTAAGACGGCTTGCATGAGTTGATCGACTTGCTCTTTTCGTTCGGAAACTTGAAGTCCTAATTCATAAACCATCTTTAATAATTCCTCAATTTGTTTTATATTCCCCTACCGACTCAGCAGCCAGACTCAACTCAGGTTTTTCCTCTAATTTATCTTCGCCCCAAACTTTTGCAATTCTGTCTTTTATCTTTTGCTCAAATATTTCAATTATTTGCTTGCTTGAATTTACCAAATCTTTTTCATTCCCAATTTTAGCAACAATTTGATTTTGGATTTCCTGCGGCGGAACAGGAATCTGCAATTGTTTCAATTTCACAATTGTTAGTGCTTTATAAGCAGCACCAGCAGATAAAACATGAATTTGATTTGGTATATAAATATCTAAAACAAGTTTTAGATAATTTGAGTCCAGACCTTTTAAATTTCTCAACCAAACCAAATTTCCATCTTTAAAATAGAATGGGTTATCATGACTCACAACCCAAGAAACCCCTAAAGTACCTACAGCTGAAACCAAAATATCGCCTTTAATAGGAATCAAAAATTTGTTTTTAATTTCATCATATTTGTCTGTGGAGATGAATAGTTCTAAACTTGGCTGGATGCCTTTTGAAAGTTCAACAATTTCTTTAGTTCTATAAAACGGAACACCTTTATCAACATACTCATCTTTAAAAATTCTTTTGCTTGAAGTAATTTTGCAAACTTCTCCCAACTCGACCATTTCCCAAGCGGGATCAATATCAATTTTGGGTTTGTAGTTTTCAACTACCATTTTTGCCCCATCAATTATTTTTTGATAGAC
>Ga0307987_1000681_pt1 | contig 20065 bp, 15 predicted proteins | sample EllFjometagen181_FD_203157 | JGI IMG/M metagenome (GOLD analysis project Ga0307987, IMG submission 203157) | Marine microbial communities from Ellis Fjord, Antarctic Ocean - #181 | ecosystem: Environmental > Aquatic > Marine > Unclassified | place: Southern Ocean | collected 2014-10-08
TAAAATCAACCGGCATCTTGGCCTCAAACTTCATCTCCTGGCCCGAATAGGGATGTCGGAACCGAAGATACCAGGAATGAAGCATCTGACGGCCAGCAAGGGTGTTTTTCCGACGATTCCTTCGATATTGGTAAACCTTGTCCCCTATGATGGGCATCTCCTTGGCCCGGAAATGAACCCGAATTTGGTGGGTGCGTCCGGTATAGAGGCGAACATCAACCAGGCATGCGTCAACAAACCGTTCGCGTATCCGCCAGGATGTCCTGGCATATTTTCCGGTTTCATGATTCACCGCCATTATCTTTCTTTTGATGGGGTGGCGGCCAAGGGGCAGCACGATCTCCCCTTCAAGGTCAATATCTTTGCCCTCCACCAGGGCAAGGTATCTTTTTTCCACCCGTCGCTGTTTAAATTCCTTTTGAAGGAACAACAGGCTTTTAAGGGTTTTTGCCACCACAATGAGGCCGGAGGTGTCTTTGTCAAGCCGATGGACAATTCCGGGCCGCACAGGATCCCAGTCTCCCTGCTGAAAAGCGGGGACATGATCCAACAGGCCATTGACAAGCGTATTACAAAGGTTTCCCGGTCCCGGGTGTACCACAAGCCCCGGGGGCTTGTCGATAATCAGGAGATAATCGTCTTCAAAAAGGATAGCGAGGGTCATGGATTCCGGCCCCGGCGGTACATCCTCAACAGGTTCAGGAATAAGGGCTGCGATCACATCCCCTATTTTAGCACGGTATCCCGGCCGTTTTGTCATACCGGACACCAGGACATCCCCACGGGCGATAAGATCGGAAGCCTGGCTCCGGGAGCAAGTCTCAACCCAACCAGATAGAACTTGGTCCAGCCTTAAATTAGCTTGGATCTTGGAAATGGTAAGTTTTAGTTTCATATCCTAAAAAAAAACCGGCAGACCTATATAGCCCACCGGTTAAAGTTATCCAAAATTGTGGTGATTAATTAAAGAGGTTTTCAATCTCTGTCATCATTACTTTTTCATCAACATCCTTTGCCATGGAAAGCTCTTGGACCAGAAGATTCTGGGCAGTATCAAGCAGCTTCCGTTCACCAAAGGAAAGATCTTTTTCAAGCTTGAGCTGGAACAAATCCCGGAACACTTCAGCCACATCATAGATGGAACCGGTCTTAATTTTATCCATATACTCTCTGTATCTACGGTTCCATGTCTGGTTATCGGCACCCTGTGCTTTTTCCTGCATGACCTTGTAGACTTTGGGAACTTCTGCCACATGGATCACTTCTCTCAACCCAACAGATTCTACGTTTGAGGTCGGAATCATGATGACCATGCCGTTTTCCACAATTTTCATCATGTAAAAATTCATGGTATCTCCGTTTATCTCTTTACTTTCGATTGACTCGATATAGCCAACCCCATGTGCCGGATAAACAGCCAGATCTCCCTTTGAAAATTCTTTTTTGCTTGAACCACTCACATCTGCCTTGACGTTTTTGGATTTTTCACCCATAGATAGCCCACCTTAATTTTTTATAAAAACAAGTTGCCCATTCTCGAATAGTAAACCATATTTTAACAGGTTTGTCAACAAAATATTTCCTAAAACCCTATGAAATATAAGGGTTTCCCTGAATTTATTAAAATTTTAACGAAAGAAATTTTAACGAAAAAAATCAAGACAGATCATCCATTGGGGGGAAAAAATGGGGGGGGGAAAAAAGAAATAAAAATTGGTGGGGGTTAAAGCAGCGGGTCTTTGCCGGCGATTCTATCGGCGTGTATTAACCTTATTCATGGCCAGGGTGATTCCGCTATCAAGAATAGATAAACAGGCATCAACCGCATCAGCAATGGTGACATCCAACGCTTCTTGTTCATCAGGGGCAAACCGGCCAAGCACGTGACCCGTCACACCCCTTTGCTTGCCATTCCTTAGGGCAATGGGATGCCCCACACCGACCCTCACCCGAATGCACTCTCGTTTACCAAAGACATCAATGATGGACCGAACGCCGTTATGACCGCCATGTCCCCTTCCCTGAACAATTTTGATCTGTCCAAAGTCAAGATCCATGTCATCATGGACAATAATAATATCCGGCAGATCGATTTTATAATAGGCAGCAAATTTTTGGATGGGCCCCCCGCTCCTGTTCATATAGGACATGGGCTTGACAAGAAAAACATCCCGGCCTTTAATTTTCCCCTTTACATAGGCGGATTCAAAGCGGGTTTTGTTCAATGCAAGGCAGGCGGCAGCAGCAAGGGCTTCAACGACCAGAAAACCGATATTATGACGGGTCTGGGCATAATCCGTTCCAGGATTTCCCAGACCCGCAATCAGCTTAAGATTTGAGTCTGACATTTACGCGTAATTTATTCAGCAGCAGGTGCGGCTTCTTCTTCAAGAAGATCTTCGTCTTCTTCTGTAACTTCGGAAGAATCTGCCGTCGGCGGAACAATAGTGATCATGGTAAAGTTGACTTCATGGGGAATCTCAACCGCATCACCCAGATCAATATCTTCCACATGGATGGAGTCACCGATATCCAACGCAGAAATATCCAGAACAATTCTTTCCGGCATATCGGCAGGCTTACAGATCACGTCCAGGTCACGCCGAATAATCTGAATCATGCCGCCACCAGTCTTAACCCCTGGGCATTCGCCGGTGGTTTCAACGGGAACCGTCACGGAAACGGTCTGATCCATATCCACTTCATGGAGATCCACATGGAGATAGTTCAGGCTAAAGGCATCCATCTGCATCGCCTTGAGCATGACTGCCTTTTCAATACCGCCCTCAATCTTCAGGTTGAAGAAAAGGCCGGTATTGCCGTGATCCCGGATAATCTTGACAAATTCAACCGTGTCAAGAGAAAGCATCATGGGATCTTTTTTTGCCCCATAGACAATGGCTGGTATGGCCTTACTAGCTCTTAATTTTATAGCAGCGCCCTTACCTTTTGTTTCTCTTGCTTTTGCGTTTAGTTTAATTAATTCCAACGTTTTTTCCTCCGTTTCTGCAGTTTGTTTAGCAGAAGACTAAATATAATTTTTATACAAATAGAGAATTTACAGAATCACCCCGATAACTGCGGACAATTGCCTCACCCACCAATTTGGCAATGGAAAGCGTCTTAATCTTGTCACATTTCTTTGCTTCCTCGGACAAGGGAATGGTATCCGTTGCAACAAGAGAATTTAAAGAAGATTTTTGGATTCTGTCAATGGCAGGTCCGGAAAGGACAGGGTGGGTGCAATAGGCATGAACTTCCCTGGCGCCCTTCTCCCGAATCACACTGGCCGCCCCGGTCAGTGTTCCTGCCGTATCCGCCATATCATCTATGATAATAACTGTTTTATCCTGAACATCCCCAATGATGGCCATGGCCTTGGCCTGATTCGGCGCACTCCTTCGCTTATCAACAATGGCAAGCCCGGCATGGAGGCGCTTGGCATAGGCCCTGGCCCTCTCAACCCCGCCTGCATCAGGTGAGACAACCACCAAGTCATCGGAAAAGCGGGTTTTAATATCATCAATAATAATGGGAGCAGAATACAGGTTGTCCACGGGTACATTAAAAAACCCCTGGATCTGTCCGGCATGGAGATCCATTGTGATGACCCTGTCAACACCGGCAACGACCAGAAGGTCTGCAATAAGCTTGGCAGAAATGGGAACCCGTGGAGCCACTTTTTTATCCTGACGGGAATATCCGAAATAAGGGATAACAGCCGTGATCCGACTGGCAGAAGACCGCTTGAACGCATCAATCAGAAGTAAAAGCTCCACCAGATTATCGTTCACCGGATAACAGGTGGACTGGATAACATATATTTCCTTTCTCCTGACGTTCTCATGAATTTCAACCTGGGTTTCCCCATCACTGAAACGGTTGACCTTCAATCTCCCTAAGGGTTTTGCAAGATACTCTGAAATTTTCTCAGCCAGTGCCGGGTTGGAATTCCCTGCAAAAATGGACAAGCCATTCATATCAAATCTCTTTTTTTTAGTATATTAAGTTTGGCTGGGGCGAGAGGACTTGAACCTCTGAATGCAGGGATCAAAACCCTGTGTCTTACCACTTGACGACGCCCCAGTACATTAAACTCAAATCTCAGCGCTTTAACGAGGTCAAAAAAATCTTTTTAGACCCTTTGGACCATTTTTTTGCAAGCAATCCATATGCTTTCCTTGCATCCTCTGGTCCTGAAAAAAGAGCGAATAAAGCAGAGCCGCTTCCAGACATGTATACATTTCTTTCCAGCATAGACTCCATCTCCTCTTTAACAGAGGCTATTTCAGGATACAAACCACATGCCGACACTTCCAGGTCATTGTGCAATTTTTCCCTGCTGTCACCCCCCTGCCCTCCTACCAGCGCATTCAAACCAGTATTCATATTATAATTGCGCCGGGATGTCAATCTAAACTTCAGATTTTTAAAAACATCTGAAGTTGAAGCAGGCACACCTGGGTCACATAAAACCAGATGAAATCTTGGCAGATCGTCATATTTTTCCAAGATTTCTCCCACCCCTGTTGCCAGGGCAGGCATACCAAAAATAAAAAACGGAACATCTGCCCCCAGCCGCAGCCCCAGGGCCATGAGTTCCTCCTGAGAAAAAATGCCGGAGCAATACTCATTCAAGGCCATAAGGACACAGGCGGCATTGCTGCTGCCGCCCCCAAGTCCACCGCCAACTGGGATCTGTTTTTTAATCTGGATAAAAACCCCATCCAGGGGAAGCGTTTCCTTCTTTTCTTCATAGGCATTACAAAACAGGTCCGCTGCCCGATATGCCAGGTTTGTCTCGCCCCCCGGCACATCAGGATGATCACAGGCCACACGGATACCGCGTCCTTTAAAAAACAGCTCCACTTCATCCCATAGATCAATCTGTGCCATCAGGGAATAAAGCTCATGATACCCGTCATTTCTCTTTCCGGTCACATACAAAAAAAGATTAACCTTGGCAAAGGATACTCTTTTCAGGCTCACTCCTTTGCCTTGACATATGCCAAACGAATCTCACTGAGCAACGCCTTTAGCAAATTTTCTTCATCTTTGGTCAGGTTCCCCCGACTTTTTTCTTCCAACATGGCAATCATGTCAATGGTATGCTGCGCCAGCTCAAGGTTTTTGGTTTTTTTACCCGTTGACGGATCCTCGACATTGCCCAGCTCAACAAGTCCGGTTGAATACAAAGACAAGATAAAACCTGAAAAATCAATTTTGGGCAGGGTCTTGCCGGTGCGGGAACCCTTTGGCCCCTCCTTCATTGTAAATCCATCTCCCTCGGGCATTTCATTTCTCCTTAAAATTGGTTTTTTTACGCCTCATCTTCAATCCGAATAACAATATCCGCCACGGTGGTACCCTCTCCTTCTCCATGTACAAACAGCGGATTAATATCCAACTCGACAATAGTAGGGTGATTATCCACCATAGCCTTCAAAGACACAATGTTTTTTTCAATGGCTTCTATATCAGAAGGCGCCTGTCCCCTCAACCCCTTTAAAATCGGGTACCCTCTTATACTTTTTACCATTCGCCGGGCCACATTCCGTCCCATGGGGGACAGCCGAAAGGCCACGTCTTTGTAAACCTCAACAAAAATACCCCCCAGCCCGAACATGATGGCATGACCAAAAACCGGATCCTTTGTCACCCCGAGAATCACTTCCTTGCCTTCCGGCACCATTTTCTGAACAAGAACGCCGGTAAGCTCGGCATCTGAATCATAGGCGCGGCCACTTTTCATAATCGTTTCAAAGGCCTGTTCAACCTCCTGGGCATCCTCAAGTCCGACCTTCACCCCGCCGGCCTCTGATTTATGCAAAATCTGGGGAGAAACAATTTTCATGACAATTGGATAACCAATTTTGTCGGCTATTTGTACCGCCTCTGCCGCTGTTTTGGAAAGGGCCATGGCAAGGGTTTTAAACCCGTAGCATTTGAGGAGTTCATTTCCATCCAGTTCTCCCAATATTTTTCGACCTTCTTTTCTATATTTTTCAAGAATGGCCGTGGCCTTTTCCCTGTCATAACTCAAATCATACTGGGGTAAAATTTTTCTAAAAGACCACTTCATGCCTTCCCGCAAAGCCCCCAGGCTTCGGGCGGCACTCTCTGGAAACTGGTATACGGGAACTTTATGCTTTTGCAGCAATTTAACACCATCGGACACATCCACCACCCCCATGAAGGCGCACAGAATCGGTTTGATACTGTGTCTGGCTATTTTTACGATGGCCTCTGCCGTACCAATGGCATCGGTCATGGACTGGGGGGTCAAGATGATCAACGCGGCATCCACCCCCCGATCGGCCAGAACCGTTGCCAGGGTGTTTTCATACCGGTCCTTGGCAGCATCTCCAATCACATCCACGGGATTGTGAAAATTGGCCGTAACCGGCAGATATTTTTTCAATTCCTTGACCGTGTCTGCTGAAAATTTGGCCAGCTTTAACCCGGACTGCTCACTCATATCTGTGGCAATAATACCGGGGCCACCAGCATTGGTCACAATGGCAACCCTGTCTCCTGTGGGGTATTTATTGGCCGCAAAAGCCCGGGCATAATCAAACAATTGATTCACGGTTTTACACCGTAAAATGCCCGACATGGTGAATATCCCGTCATAAATGGCATCAGAACCCGCCAAAGCGCCAGTATGGGAAGCAGCTGCCGCAGCCCCGGCAACAGAAGATCCGGATTTAATAACGATCACATGGGTGGGATTAGTACCCGAGGTCATCTTTCTCACTTCCGTGACAAACTCCTCGGAAGTTCTGGACAATTCTTCCATATAAATCATGACCACATCGGTATCCGGGTCTGCATGGTAATACCGCAGCAGATCCAGTTCATCCACATCGGCCTTGTTGCCGATGGAAATAAATTTTGAAAACCCGAATCCCTTATCAGCCGCATAATCCAAGACCGCCGTGCAAAGGGCACCACTCTGAGAAATAAACGACACATTGCCGGGTTTGGGCATCCTGGCGGAGAAACTGGCATTCAGGGAAACCTTTTTAGACGGATTAATCACCCCCAGACAATTGGGCCCCACCAGGCGAACCCCTGCCCTAGTGCAAAGATTTTTGATCTGAATCTCTATCTCGGCCCCTTCACCCCCCACTTCCTTAAAGCCGGCGGACACGATCACAATCCCCTTTACCCCTTTTGCAATACATTCCTTGACAGACCCAATCGCTGCCTTTGGAGGCAGAATAATCATGGCAAGATCAATGGGGTCTGGTATGGCAGCAATACTGACATAGCATTTAACACTCAGGACGGACTTGGCCTTTGGGTTTACCGGATACAGGGTACCTGTGTATCCTCCGTAGAGAATATTGGCAAAAATATCATGCCCCACCTTTCCCTTCTGGGTTGACGCCCCGATAACCGCAATTGTCTTCGGAGAAAAAATAGCATCCAGCTTGTCCATAGTGTTGACTCCCTTGTTCTCAATATAATTGTGTCTTAAGTTCTGTTGGTATTACAATAAAATATTGTCTTTGGGCCGTAAGTAAAGGCAGGGGATAAAAAAAAACTGTATTGGCATAAAGAAAAGCAATCCATAAAAATAAAACCGCCGATATCACCTTTGGCAATACCGACGGTTTTTTCTGATTTCAAACTGGCAAAAGCCTATTGAAAAAAGCCCGATTCTGCTTACTTAAGACTCAATTGAGCAGATTTAAGGGTGTTTTTCATGAGCATGGCAATGGTCATGGGTCCAACCCCACCCGGAACCGGTGTAATGGCACCGGCAATTTCCTTGGCAGCCTCAAAATCAACATCTCCTTTGAGGATGGCTTTTCCGGTTTTCTCGTTCATGCCCACCCGGTTTACGCCCACATCGATAACAGTGGAACCGGGTTTGATCCATTCAGGTTTAACCAGATCCGGCACACCAGCGGCCACAATCAAAATATCAGCCCGTTTACAATGGCTGGCAAGATCCTTGGTCCGGGTATGGACGATGGTCACGGTGGCATTGGCACCAACGCCTTTTTGGGCCATCATCATGGCAATGGGTTTTCCCACAATATTGGATCTGCCCACCACGACCACTTCGGCACCCGAAGTTTCAGTGCCGGAGCGAACGATCATCTCCTGTATACCCGCAGGGGTGCAGGGAAGAAATTTAGCTTCGTCACCACCGATCATGAGCCGTCCCACATTGACCGGATGGAAGGCATCCACGTCTTTGTCAGGATCAATGGCATTGAGAATCTTTTTATCATCAATCTGTTTGGGCAACGGCAATTGAACCAGAATACCATGGATATCCGGATCATTGTTGTACTTGTCAATCAAGGCAAGCAGGTCCGCTTCTGAAATATCCACGGACTGGTCATCCTGAATTTCATGGAATCCACAGGCGATGGCTGTTTTAACCTTTAAGGTCACATAGCTGATGGAAGCAGGGCTGGAGCCCACAAGAATGGTAACAAGACCCGGCACTTTGCCGGTCGCTTTTTTCATTTCATCGACTTCCGCCTTGACCTCTGCGAGAATCGCCTTTCGTATTTCAGTTCCGCTGATAATTTGCGCAGTCATATTTTTTCTCCTGATAGCTATCAATAACCGATCCTAGGAGCAATTGCTCCCAAGACCGGTTATCATTATATAATAAGGATGGGTTAGAATACGCCCTGAACCTTACCGGTTTCAACATCCACGTCCACTCTCTTGAATGCCGGGTTGGAACCGGTACCAGGCATCAGACTGATGGCGCCTGCAACCGGAACAATAAAGCCTGCACCACCATAGGTGAGAACTTCTCTGATGGTCAGTCTCCAGTTTGTGGGGACACCCTTAAGGGCCGGATTATCAGACAGGGACAAATGGGTTTTTACCATGCAGAGGCCAAGGCCTGCCAATTCAGGATCGGCCTGGATTCTTGCAAGGGCAGCATCCGCTTCGGCAGAGTAGTCAACCCCATCGGCACCGTATACTTCCTTGGCCACCAGTTCAATTCTCTCTTTAACCGGCATATCCAGTTCATACAAAAATTTGAATTCAGATTTTTCTTCACAGGCATCAACAACGGTTTCTGCAAATTCGATGGCGCCGTCGCCACCATGTTCCCAATGACGGGAAAGGGCTACTCTTGCACCTTCTGCTTCACAAAGCTCACGAACCTTTGCGATCTCGCCATCGGTATCTGTATAAAATGCATTAATACATACAACAGGAGAGATGCCAGCTTTTCTGACATTTCTAATGTGATGGATCAGGTTGCAACAACCCTTTGCCACCCAGTCAACATTCTCAGTAAGGTATTCTTCAGGCATGGCTTTTCCAGGAACGGGAACAGGTGCTCCACCGTGACATTTAAGAGCACGGATAGTGGCAACAACAACTGCACAATCTGGTTTAAGACCTGAGTAACGGCATTTTAAGTTCCAGAATTTTTCAAACCCGATATCCGCACCAAAACCTGATTCCGTAACATGGTAATCAGCAAGTTTCAGTCCAACTCTGTCAGCAATAATGGAACTTTGACCAATGGCAATATTGGCAAAGGGACCGGCATGAACAATGACGGGCTGACCTTCGAGGGTCTGCATCAACGATGGATTAATGGCATCCACCATCCAGGCTGTCATGGCACCGGCCACCTGAAGATCTTCCGTGGTAACAGGCTTACCCTTCTTTGTATAGGCGACAACAATCTTGCCCATTCTTTCACGCATGTCTTTAAGGTCTCTTGCTATGGCCAGGATCGCCATGACTTCTGAAGATACGGCAATACCAAATTTAGATTTCATCATGAAACCGTCGGATTTACCGTTTACACCATCAATACCAATGATGATATTTCTAAGTGACTGGCAGCAAAAATCCATGATCCATCCCATTTCAACTTTTGTGGGATCAATATCAATACGTTTCATGCCGGAAAGTCTTTCCAACTGTTCGTCTGTATAGTTTCTTTCATGCTGCAGGCGACTGGTCAAGGCAACCATTGCCAGGTTATGGGCATTCATGATAGCATTGATATCACCAGTAAAGCCCAGGGAAAAAGGAGTTAAAGGAATACACTGGGCAAGACCGCCACCGGCTGCAGACCCCTTGATATTCATGGTGGGACCACCGGATGGCTGACGAATGGCAGCACATACACTTTTACCAATTTTACCAAGCCCCTGAACAAGGCCCATACTTGAGGTGGACTTTCCTTCTCCCAGGGGTGTGGGTGAAATGGCAGTCACATCAATATATTTTCCGTCAGGTTTATCTTTAAGCCGATTAAGAACCGCTCTGAAATCTATTTTTGCAATATAGTGACCCTGGGGAAGAAGCTCTTCTTTGGTAAGCCCCAGTTTATCACCTATTTCATAGATGGTGAGCATTGTTTTCTCTGCGTCTTCTGCAATTTCCCAATCTAAATGTTTTTTTGGATCTAATGCCATGGTTTACTCCTTTATTGATTTGGACTCTTAAGAACGAGTCTGTGATAAAAAGTATTATGAAACCAAGTCTACCGATTTTTGGTCCTAAAAGACTAACTGAGTACCCTAACTATATAAATAAAAGCAAAAAATCAACTTTTTTTCACAAATAAAATCCCGGGGTTTATTTGTTAATAAAATATGGTTAATTGTAATTTTTCATTGAAAAAGAAAAGTTAATTAATGTAATACAAAAAAAAGAGTTAAAAAATTACATAGATATGAACATATGGACATTCTATCAAAAAAAAAACAAAAAAACTTTTTCGCCTTTACGATTTGGATTTATAAACTAAATCAAATTCAATGGGCAATCACATCATTGTCATACTGCCAAAAAGCATGATAATCCTTCTATTTAGGCATTTTCAGCCTTGTTTCAATAAATGCACTCATCTATTGACAAAAAACACTACAAATTATAAATCATATGCTGTTATCAGTTCATAACCTAAAATAGAGGGTAACTATATGGAAAGAAGCATCCAAATTGTGTTAACACTATTTGATTTATTCATCTCCCTTTATATTTACTCTTCAGTGATAACGTCACGTCTTTTTAACCCCCCCCAACTCATAACGATCTTTAACACTAGGAGGTAACAGTGGGATTTGAAATAACCAAAGAAACGTATGCCGGCAGTATCAAAGGCATCACCATTGGCAAAGGTGATAATGCCCTTACCGTCGGCGGTCAAACAAGTTATCCTTTTTATCAGTTTGAAGGAGAGATGCCCAACAAACCCGTGATTGCCATGGAAATTTGGGACATCACCCCAGAAGACTGGCCCGAAGCCGCCCTGGCTCCCTTTAAGGACGTTGTATCTGATCCGGCAGCATGGGCAAAAAAATGTGTGGATGAATACGGCGCCCAGGCCATTGTGTTGCAATTAAAAAGCATTGATCCCAATGACGCCGATGCAAGCCCGGAGGAAGCGGCAGCCACCGTAAAAAAAGTTCTTGGCGCCATTAATGTCCCCTTGATCGTCTGGGGCTGTGCCGTGCCTGCAAAGGACGAAGAAGTATTAAAAAAGGTAAGTGAAGTTTGTCAAGGCGATAACCTTATCATCGGTCCTGTTGAAGAAAAAAATTACAAAGGAATCGGTGCAGCCGCCATGGGCTATGGTCATACCCTGATCTCCTCTTCCCCCATTGATGTCAACCTGGCAAAACAGGTGAACATCCTTCTTGAAAACCTGGGTGTTTCCCTTGACAAAGTCATTGTTGATCCCACCACAGGCGGATTGGGTTACGGACTTGAATATTCCTATTCAGTTATGGAACGACTTTCCCAGGCAGCCATGACCCAGGGTGATGACAAACTCCAGAACCCAATGATCAATAACCTGGGTAATGAAATCTGGAAATGCAAAGAAGCCAAACAGCCAGTGGATGAGGCGCCTGTACTGGGTGACCCTGAAAGAAGAGCCATTCTCATGGAAGCTGTGGGCGCTGTTTCTTACCTGATGTCAGGCTCAAGCATTTTGATCATGCGCCACCCTGAATCAATTAAATTAGCCAAGGCATATATTGACCTCATTTCCGATGGCGGTTCTGCCATGGATGTGGCAGCCATCACCAAGAGATTAGATGATGTTGACATTGATTTTGCTTCTTTGTCACCTGCGCCTGACCTGACCATTGAAGAAGAGAAGGCAGCTCCTGCAAAAAAGGCAGCTCCTGCAAAAAAGGCAGCTCCTGTCAAAAAAGAAGCACCAAAAACAGAAGCCAAAGCAGCACCAGCCCCCAAGGCAGAAACCAAGCCTGAACCTGAGAAAGCGACAGCACCTGCGGTAGATCCGGAAGCTGATGCAAAAGCAAAGATAGAAGCAGAAGCCAAGGCTAAAGCCGATGTTGAAACAAAAGCAAAGGCCAATGCAGATGCAAAGGCTAAAGCCGAAGCCGACATAAAAGCAAAAGCCGAGGCCGAGGCAAAAGCAAAAGCCGAGGCAGAAGCCAAGGTAAAAGCCGATGAAATTGCCAAGAGGGAAGCTGATGAGGCTGCTCTAATGGCAAAGAGGGCCAAAGAACACGAAGAAAGAATGGCAAAGGCCGAAACAACCAGCGATAAAAAGGTTACAATGACGGCGGCCAAGACCCAGAGATCTTCTTTATCTAAATTTAAAAAAATCAAAAGATAATACGACCTTTGGCACTAAATATAGGCAACGATTAAAATCCAAATATAATTTTATTTATAATAAAATTATACTTACAGACATAAATGGTTTTCTAAAATTAAGTAACATAATAATATGAGGAGGAACCTCTAATGGCAGTAGAAAAAACAAAAGCTCCAAAATTAGCTGATCCCATTGCATCTTCCATCGATGTAGCATCCCAGGAGATGATCGCCCGCTCCCATGAACTCGGGATTGAAACAATTTTTGATAGAGCCCTTACAATGAAACAATGTGCCATAGGTATTCAAGGCACATGCTGTAAAAACTGTTCCATGGGTCCTTGTCGTCTGCCTCTTCCCAAAGCAGGGATTGAAGGTAAAGATGAAAGGAAAGGCCTTTGCGGCGCAACAGCCAATACAATTGCAGCCCGTAACTTTATCCGGATGATTGCCGGCGGAGCAGCAGCCCATTCAGATCATGGACGCTGCGTTGCTGAAGTATTTTTGTCTGCAGCGAAAAAAGAGACAGAGTATTATAAGATTAAAGACTTTGATAAACTTCTTGAAGTTGCCAAATATCTTGGTGTTGCCACCACTGTTGAGGTAGATGGAGAAGAGCTCGACAGAGACATTGATGAAATCGCAGTTGAGACTGGGGAAATTGCATTGGGTGAATGGGGCAAACCTGAAGGAGAATTGCTGACCTTAAAAAAAGCCCCCAAAGCCCGCTATGAGCTCTGGAAAAAAATGGGCGTACTTCCCAGAAATATAGACAGGGAAATCGTTGAGATCATGCACCGCACCCATATGGGCGTTGATCAGGATTATAAAAACCTGATGAAACAGGGTACCCGTGCATGCCTTGCTGATGGATGGGGCGGCTCAATGCTGGCCACCGATCTGCAGGACATTCTCTTTGGAACCCCTTATCCCCTTCAGTCCGAAGCAAATCTTGGCGTTATGAAAGAAGACCATGTCAATATCATTATTCACGGCCATGAGCCTGTTTTGTCAGAAATGATCATAGCAGTGTCCCAGAAACAAGAAATAATTGATTATGCCAAGGAACAAGGCGCAGCAGGTATCCAGCTTTCAGGCATTTGTTGTACAGCCAATGAAATGCTCCAACGCCACGGCGTGCCTATTTGCGGCAATTTCCTGCAACAGGAGCTTGCCATCATAACCGGCGCATGCGATGCCATGGTTGTGGACATCCAATGTATCATGCAAAACATTGCAAATGTTGCAAATTGTTTTCATACCAAGATAATCACTACCCATCCCATTGCCAGAATGGAACAGGATACGACCATCCATATCGAGTTTGACGAGCATCATGCAGGGGAAGATGCCGAACGAATCATTAAAATGGCCTGTGATAATTTTAAAAACCGTGGTGCAGAAGTTATGATTCCCCAGCACAAAGAAGCTGTCGTGGCAGGCTTTGGCGTTGAATCTACACGGTACCACCTTGGCGGATCATTCCGCGGCACTTACTATACCCTCAACGACAACATAATCAATGGACGTATCCGGGGTATTGCCGGCGTAGTGGGGTGTAATAACGCCAGAACCAAGCACAATCGTGATCATATAGAAATATGTAAGGAATTGATCAAAAATGATGTAATTGTCCTTACAACCGGATGTACTGCGATCGCATGTGCGACAGAAGGCCTGCTTGTACCTGAGGCTGCAGCAGTTTATGCAGGAGCAGGGCTGGCCGAGGTTTGCGAAACCGTCGGAATTCCTCCCATCCTTCATCTGGGCTCTTGTGTTGACAACAGCCGGATTCTTCTGGCGGCAACAGAAGTTGTTAATGCCGGAGGGCTTGGGAATGATATAAGTGATCTTCCTGTAGCGGGAAGTGCACCAGAATGGATGAGTGAAAAGGCAATAAGTATCGGCCATTATTTTGTAGCATCCGGTGTATATACGGTTTTCAGTAATCTGCCCATAACAGGTGCACCCGTGTTCAGTGATTATATCTGTAAAGAATTTGAAGACCTTTACGGCGGTATGTGGGGTACTGAACCGGATCCCATCAAGCATGCCCATCTCATGATTGCCCATATCGACAAAAAACGAAAAGCCCTTGGTATTGACAAGGCAAGGGATAGGGTAATGATGGATTTTGCTGCACGCCAGGCTCTTTAAATTGAAAATAGGTATTATAATAGTATATTCAAATATAATATCCTCAACGAAGGAGGAGGAATAAAATGTCAAGATTAATAGCATTTGCTGCCATTCAGGGCGGGTATAAAGTTGTTTCACAGGCCGAAGGCGCATTACAAAAAGCACTTGCAACCTATAATGCAGATACCAAAGTCGGGTTTCCCAATACCGGCTATTTTCTGCCGGTAATATATTCACTTTTCGGAATCAAGGTTGAAACCCTTGAAGATTTGCAGGAACCTCTGGATATTGCACGGGGACTTCTCCCCCCCCACATTAAAAACAAAACCTGGCTTCCCTTCCTTGGACCACTATTGGATGCAGGAATGGCAGGAATTATATCCTATGAAATCATTGAGGCCCTGAGATACTTAAATGAGCCTGATTTTTATCTCCATGCAGAAGACCCGGATATTGAAAACGGAAAAATCTGGACCGGTGCGGCTGATGATACAATCTTCAGAAAAAGAGGGGTTGAATTTGTTGATGGCTCAGCCCCTGGCTTTGCTGCAATAGTGGGTTCTGCCCCTGATGCGGAAACTGCCAAAATGATCATTGAAGATTATCAGCAACGAGGTCTTTACATGTTCCTTGCGGCAAACCACAACGGAACAACCATTGTTGAGCAGCTCATTGAAGCCAAAGTACAGATCGGCTGGAGCACTCGAATTGCCTGTTTCGGCCCGGATATTTCTTCTGCAGTTTTTGCATTGGGATTTGCCAACAGGGTTGCAATGGCCTTTGGTGGTGTTCAACCAGGTGATTACAAAAAAATTCTCATGTACAACAAAGAAAGAGTGTTTGCATTTGTCAATGCCCTTGGAGATGTTGGAACCGAGTGGGGCGTTGCTGCTGCCGGCTGTGTAAACTGGGGTTTCCCCACCATAGCTGACACAGACATTACCCAGATCCTTCCCACGGGTATTTGTACCTACGAGCATGTGGTAGCCCCTGTTGCCCATAAAGACATCTGCGCAAAATCCGTTGAAGTCCGCGGTCTTAAGACCCTGGTTTCCGACGTTGAGATCCCCTGTTCCTTTGGCCCTGCTTATGAGGGCGAACGTGTAAGGGGTGCAGATCTATATGCCCAGTGCGGTGGTGGAAAAACCCAATGCACCGAGCTTGTAAAAATGGCTGCCCTGGGTGATATTGAGGATGGCAAGGTCATTCTTGAAGGACCAGACGTTGATGGCATCAAGGAAGGCGAAACCTTTCCCCTTGGAATCTTTGTACAGATTGCAGGACGTGAATTCCAGGAAGATTTTGAACCTATCCTTGAAAGACAAATCCATCATCTGACCAATTATATCCAGGGAGTCATGCACATCGGACAGAGGGATATTTCCTGGGTCCGTATCAGTAAGGGTGCCATTGAAAAGGGATTCACCCTGAAAGATATTGGTGTGGTTCTCCATGCAAAATTCCATCAAGAATTTTCAAACATCCTGGATAAAGTTCAGGTCACACTGTACACAAAAAAAGCAGATGTTGACAAAATAACGGCTCTGGCAAGAGACAATTATACAACTCGTGACTCAAGGGTTGATAACATGACAGATGATGATGTAGAGACTTATTACTCGTGTACGCTCTGCCAGTCCTTTGCCCCCAGCCACGTCTGTACTGTAAGCCCGGAAAGAACAGGTCTTTGCGGTGCCTACAACTGGATGGACTGCAAGGCTGCCTTTGAAATCAGCCCCACCGGCCCCAACCAGCCCATTGAAAAAGGTGAATGCCTTGATACCAAAATGGGTCAATGGGCAGGCGTTAATGATTTTGTAAAAAAAGCCTCCAGGGGTGCCGTAGAAAAATATAATCTATACTCCATGGTAGTTGATCCCATGACAACCTGCGGCTGCTGCGAATGTATTGCTGCCATGCTGCCAGGCTGTAACGGTGTCATGACCGTTGGCCGTGATTATGCAGGCGAGACCCCCTGTGGTATGAAATTCACCACACTTGCCGGTGTCATGGGCGGTGGTGCTTCTTCTCCAGGATTTGTCGGTCATTCAAAACACAACATCACCCAGGGTAAATTTATTTTAGGGGATGGTGGACTTTTGAGAATGGTCTGGATGCCCAAGATGCTCAAAGAAGAATTGAAAGACAGAATTGTTGCCCGCAGTGAACAAATGGGTGTTACCGGGTTCTTTGACATGATCGCCGATGAAACCGTGGGTATGACAGAGGAAGAGATCATGCCCTTCCTCAAGGAAAAAGGTCATCCTGCACTGGACATGGAATCACTTGTTTAACTAATTTGTAAAACAAAAGATCCGGCAAGTATTACACCCACATTCATACTGCCGGATCTTTTTCATAAGGTGTTTTTAAAACTTAAGGAGAAAAAAATGGCATTAACCGGTATACAAATATTCAAACTCCTGCCCAAGACAAATTGTAAGGAGTGCGGAGTCCCAACATGCCTTGCCTTTGCAATGAATCTTGCATCTGGAAAGGCGGAACTGGACGCATGCCCCTATGTTTCCGACGAGGCAAAGGAGAAGCTTGCAGAAGCATCAGCCCCTCCCATTCGTCCGGTTGCATTGGGCAAAGGTGTCCGAAAAACAGCTACTGGCGGAGAGACCGTTCTTTACAGACATGAAAAAACTTTTTTCAACCCAACTGTTCTTGCGGCCACCGTGACATCGGACATTGATCTGGCAGCCCTTGACAATACGTTGAAAACTTACAATGCCTTTCAGTATGAAAGGGTGGGCCTGAACCTGCGGCCTGAACTGCTGCTTGTAAAAGATGTTGGCAATGGTGCCAAAGCCTTTGCAGCGGTTGCAGAAAAAATTGCCAAGGAATCTGAATTCAACCTGGTACTCATGACACAAGACTTAGATGTCATGAGGGCTGGTATTGAAGTTGCTGGGTTCAAAAGGCCCCTGCTCTATGCAGCCACAGAGGCCAATGCAGATGAAATGGGCGCCCTTGCCCTGGAAGCGGATCTGCCTTTGGCCGTTAAGGCCGATTCAGTAGAAGCCCTGATCCCTTTGACAGAAAAACTCACGGGTATGGGCCTCAAAGACCTGGTTCTGGATCCAGGATCAAGGGAAATCAAACAATCCTTTGAGGACCAGGTGGCCATCCGTCGGGCAGCCCTCAAAGCTTCCAATAAGGCCCTGGGATTTCCAACCATTTCATTTCCAAGTGAAATGGCATCCAACCTGGATATGGAAACTCTCATCGCAAGTATGTATGTTGCCAAATACGGCGGTATTGTCGTTCTGTCCGATTTCAACACAGAATCTCTTTTCCCGCTGCTGCTGGAAAGACTTAATATCTTCACCGACCCCCAGCGGCCCATGACCGTTGTCGAAGGTATTTTTGAAATTGGCAATCCCGATGAGAACTCACCAGTTCTGGTAACCACCAACTTTGCCCTCACTTATTTCATTGTTTCCGGTGAAATTGAGGCCAGTAAAGTCCCGGCATGGTTGTTGGTAAAGGATTCTGAAGGTCTGTCCGTCTTGACGGCCTGGGCTGCGGGAAAATTTGGCGGCGATGATGTGGGAACCTTTGTGAAAAAGAGTGGTATAATGGATAAGGTCAAACATACTGAACTCATTATCCCCGGATATGCAGCTGCCATTGCAGGTGATATTGAAGAAGAACTTCCCGGATGGACCATTATAGTCGGACCAAGAGAAGCGGCTCATCTGCCGGCTTTCCTGAAAAACAAATAGATAAAAACGGGGCTGGATATGCATAATTTCCAGCCCTTTCTAAAATTATAAAATGAAAAGGAAAATAAAATGATTCTTTTTGGTGAAAGTCTGAATGTAATTTCCACTGTGATTGGAAAAGAATTCAAACAAGCAGATCCTGCCAAGCGTAATCCTGAAGTCATCCAGAAAGAAGTTCTCAGACAAAAAGAACTGGGTATGGATTATATTGACATCAATCTTGGACCCGCTAAAAAGTTCGGTACTGAACTGATGCCATGGGTTGTTAATGTTGTTCAGGAAGCAGTGCCGGAGATGCCTCTGTTGCTTGACTCCTCCAACATTGATGCCATCGAGGCAGGACTTAAAGTTTGTAAACCTGCTGATAAACCCCATATTGTAAACTCCATCATGGTACGTACTGCAAGATACGAAAAAATGGTTCCCATGGCTGCCAAGTATGATGCAGATTTTGTTGCCCTGATGTGGGGACCTGATGGCCTTCCCAGGGATGAAAATGAAAGAGCTGCCCTTGCGGTTGAACTGTTGTACTATGCCAACGAAGCAGGAATACCCAATGAAAAAATCTGGGTGGACGGAATTGTCACCCCGGTAAATATCCAGCAGCAGCAGTGCATGAGCCTTCTCAACTTCCAGATGATGTTGGAAGATATAGCCCCAGGCGTAAGATCCACCTGTGGTCTTTCCAATATTTCCAATGGACCTCCGGAACATTTGCGCGGAATATTGAACCGGACCTATATGGTTATGCTGGAAAAATATGGAATGGCAGCTGTTATTTCAGATCCCCTTGATACCAAATTGACGGATATTGCCAAGGGTAAACGCCAGGACATCGTGGACCTGATCTATGGAATGATGGATGGCAGCCAGCCAGATATCCCGGGCCTTGACAAGGAAATGCAGGATTATGCCAAAACCTATAGAGTTATCATGGGTGAAACCCTTTATTCTGATTCATGGCTTGAAATTTAGACCTTTTACCCATTAAACAAAAAAAGCCCCTGCCTTATTTTTTATAAGGCAGGGGCTTTTTTTATTTGACTTGCATGCTTAGCCTTTATTTTACAATAAACTGTCTTATATTTGATTGAACTAAACCTATGGGGAGACATTTAAAAAATTGAAAAATCAAATAAGCGATACCTGGTATTATGTTGTTGTTCAAAACCCTGGAATATCCAATGAACATTTTTTGGGCTATACAGACCCAGAGACTGAAAAAACTTTTATTCCGGTCTTTAAAACAAAAGAAATTGCCCAGCAATGCTTTCTTATAATGCCAAAGGATATCATGAATGAAAAATATGAGATTCAGGCCATTCTAGAGGATGACCTCATTGACCAGGCCCAAAATACCGATTACGAGATATTGTTACTGGATGAAAAGGGAAGTGTGCTAAAAAAAATATCCTGATCATTAGGATACCCAATTTTTATATTTAATCAAATTGCAGGAGTACTATTTTGAGTTTAAAACTTGCATTCGGCGGCAAAGGCGGTGTTGGAAAAACAACCGTGACATCTCTTATCGCCCGGACCATTGCCGCTTTAAATAAAGGAACCAGCGTTATTGCCATTGATGCGGATCCTGTTGCCAACCTGGCAGCTGG
>Ga0307987_1000682_pt1 | contig 20064 bp, 15 predicted proteins | sample EllFjometagen181_FD_203157 | JGI IMG/M metagenome (GOLD analysis project Ga0307987, IMG submission 203157) | Marine microbial communities from Ellis Fjord, Antarctic Ocean - #181 | ecosystem: Environmental > Aquatic > Marine > Unclassified | place: Southern Ocean | collected 2014-10-08
CCGTCCGCCTGCAGCACCTCGGCGATGGCCTGGTCGGTGACCTGGGAGAGGTACTCCCGCAGCGAGGCGGACAGCGCCTCGAACTCGGGCCAGAGGGTCTCGTCCACGAAGCGGGCCGGGACCTTCAGCATGACCGTCTGGGCGTGTTGGCGGTATTGCCGGTAGGGCTGGAGCCCGTAGCGGCGCGCCAGGGCCAGGAAGAGCTTGCGTGTCCACGGGTCAGGCAGGCTGAACTTGTACTCGATGGACGGCTCGACGCGCTGGGTCGACGCGAGGCGTGCGAGTATCCGCTCGCGCGCCCTGGCGGCGGCGTCGCGCTCTCCAGCGGTGGTGGCGCCCGCGTGGAGGGCCTCGATGCTGCGGAGCTTGTTCAGGAAACGTTCGTAGTCGTTCGTGCTCGGACTCACTGGCCCCGTCCACAGCAGCGCTTGTACTTCTTGCCACTGCCGCAGGGGCAGGCGTCGTTGCGGCCGACCTCGTGACGCTGCGAGACGGGCTGGCGGTTCTTTGCTTCTGCGAGGGAGCGCTCGGCGACCTCCCGCAGCTCGTCGTACTGCCGCTCGAGGTCCGCCCGGTGACCTTCATCCTGGTCGAGCCAAGCCTGAACAACCGCCACGGCATCGGCGTCGCTGCCCTGCTGGCGGTGGACCACCTCGAGCTCGAGATCGTCGAAGGTGCCCCGAACGAAGTAGTGTCGGACGAGCCCGACCTGGTCCTGGTCCTGGTCCTGGTCCTGGTCCTGGTCCTGGTCCTGGTCATGGTCGATGCGTCGCTCCTCGGCCGCCTCCACATGGAACTCCCGGCAGTCGCAGCGCGGGTTCACGCAGTAGAGCACGTCGAAGACCCAGCTCTTCCCGCTGTGGATCAGGCTCCCTGCGATGGCGCTGCCGCCCTGGAAGATGCTGCCGATCCCGGAGGCGTGGTGCATCCACGAGTGCAAGACGCCGTCATGGATGTCTCGCAGTGGGATTCGGGCCGTGGCCAGGTTGGCTTGCTGCTGCTTCTGCTTCACCGCCATCTCGCCAAAGATGGCCAGCAAGCCGGTAGGCAGCGTGGCGATGAGCTCGGCTACCAGCGCGCGCTCCTCGTTGGAGAGTTGTTCCGGATCATGGAGCTCGCCGGAGGCTGACAGAACCCACTCCGACAAGTGGAGCCCGCCCTCGATGAAGGAGCCGTCCGGGCTCACCTGGCGCAGGGTCAGCAGCACGTCATCGCAGTCGCAGCTCGGCTCTTCGCAGTCATCGAAGAAGACCAGGCAGGGGCCGGGTAGCGGATCGCCCTCGGCCATGCCCACCGTATGGGGATGAGCGAGGAAGGCGGGGTGAGTGGGATTGTCCATGTACTCTGTGAATCTCATGCGCTCGCTACCTCCCGCCCCACCAGACGTCGGGCGTCGTCTTGGATTGCTGGGATCAACGCGGCGGGGACGTCCGGGACCCGGGCCAGGGCCACCGCCCGGGTGATGGCGTTGGCGTCCTCCATGTCGACGTAGCCCTTTGGCACGGCCTCGCCGAAGAGCCACACTGCGGCGTCCTCCATCCGTGGAGCGGCGTCCAGCGCGGCGCGGTGGGCCGCGGCGTGGAGCATGGCCTGGAGCATGAGCTCGAGGGCCTCTTCGCCATGACCTTGGCTGTGGAGCAGCTCACCGGCCTGGAGCTTGCGGGTTGCTTGGGCCAGCAGTGGGGCGGGCGCGGTGGGCTCCGCGGGGCGCTCGTAGACGGCCTCTCCGGGCACAGCGCCCAGGCGCACCAAGGCGGCCGCGCTGCGGGCGTCGAGCAGCTCGACCTGTACGCCGAGGTCCAGCTCGATGGCCAGGTCGCGGACCTGCTGGGCGTGTAGGTCCTCCACGTCGTCGACCACGGCGATCAGGCCTTGGCCCAGTGCGAGGATGCGCTCGAGGCGCAGGCCCAGGATCCGTTGGAGGCCCTCCACCATGGGGGCGAGATCGGGGAGTTCAGCCTCGGCGGGCTTGCCCACGCTGGTCTTGCGGCGGGTGTTGTCGTCTGTCTGGCTTGCCAGATCTGCGAGGGACTCTTCCTCGGGCGCCTCCGGGGCGGCTTCTTCTTCCTTCTCGATCTGCGGAGCTTCCGGCTCGCCCAATGCCTCCATGGCCAGCTCGAGGCTGCGGCGGGACACGCCCACCACGTCCTCGGAAGCATCCTCGCGCACCACGTTGTCGAACAGGTGCTGCTTGTTTGCGATCAGCTCGGCCACGCGCGCCTCGTAGGCGTCCTTGGCCACCAGCAGCACCACCTGCACGGCCTCGGTCTGGCCCAGGCGATGCACCCGCGCGATGCGCTGCTCGAGCACTGCGGGATTCCAGGGCATGTCCAGGTTGATGAGCGCGGTGGCGGACTGCAGGTTCAGGCCCACGCCGCCTGCGTCGGTGGAGAGGAAGACCCGCACCTCGGGGTCTTCACGGAAGCGGTCGAGCAGGGGGCCGCGCTTGGCTGACGGCACGCCCCCGTGCAGCCGCACACAGCCCAGATTCAGCTTTCGCACGCGCTCCTCGGCCATGGCGGTCATACGCTCCCACTGGGAGAAGATCACCACCTTGTGGCCGCCCTCGACGCAGAGATCCTCGAGCAGGCGGCTCAGCTCGTCGAGCTTGGGGGAGCCTTGGGTCTCCTTGTCTACCAGCCCAGCGGCGTCGCAGGCCATGCGGGCCTGCTGCAGGGCCGCCATGAGCTGGCGTTCTTCGTGGGGGGTCAGGGGACGGCGCTTTCGGCGCCCGGCGATGGAGCCAGCGGTCTGGACCGCCGCGTCGTGCAACTCCTGCTGCTTGCGGTCCAGGGGCAGGTCGAGCCTGTGCTGGATGCGGTCGGGGAGCTGGTCGCGCACCAGGGCTCGGTCGCGGCGCAACATCACGGGAGCCAGGCGGCGGCGCAGCTCGCTGAGGTTGCGGTAGCCCAGCACCTGGCCCCGGGCGTCGGTGACGTGGAAGTCCAGCAGGTAGCGCCACAGGGGACCCAGCACCCGGGGGTCCACCACCTGCATCAGGCTGTAGAGATCCTCGAGCCGGTTCTCGAGGGGGGTCCCGGTGAGCACGAAGGCCCAGCGGGTCTGGATGGACTTGACCGCGGCGGCACTCTTGGTGCGCCAGTTCTTGATGCGCTGGGCCTCGTCCAGGATCAGCAGATCGGGCGCGAGGGTTTCCTGGATCACTGAGCCGTCACGCAGCACCAGCTCGTAGTTGACCACGGTGAAGGGGCTGTGGGCCCTGTACTGGGCGCTGCGCAGGCGGGCACCGCCCTGGATGACGGTGACCTCCTGGCCGGTGAAGCGCTCGATCTCGCGCTTCCACTGGTGCTTGAGCGATGCGGGACAGACCACCAGGGTACGCCGGGCACCCTCGTGCTCCCGCAGCCAGGCGGCGGCCGCGATGGCCTGGATGGTTTTGCCCAGGCCCATGTCGTCGGCCAGCAGGGCGCGCCCGGCCGCGGCCAGGAAGGCCACGCCTTCGACCTGGTAGGGGTACAGCCGCGCGCGCACGCCGGGAATGTGCCCGCCGGACAAGCCGATCTCACGGCGGATGGCCTGGGCGCGGAGCTGGTGCTGGGCCTCTTCGGCCTGCAGGTGGACCCACTCCATGGCATCGCTGGCCACCAACACGTCACGGTGGGCGGTGGCCTCGCGCTGGAAGCGGAAGAAGGCCTGGGGTGGCTCCCCGCGGAGCAGACCCTGGTCGTCGAAGTGGCGGTCCAGCAAGGTCGCGAGGGGCTCGGCCAGCTTCGCGGGCCGGTGGATGCGCACCCGCGGTGCCTCGGGCATATCCCAGGCCAGGTGGACCACGGGGATCGGTGGACCCTGGCGCGACACGCGCTCGAACTTCTGGGGCGCCCGGCAGCGCAGGTGGTGGAGCACGGCTTCGATGTGCTTGCAGGTGCCCAGGCGGTTGGTGGCGAAGTCGGGGCAGGTGCAGTGGTTCATGCGCTCGCCCACCGATCGGATCTCGACGCGCCAGGGGGGCAGGCTGCGGTCGCGGCTGTCGATGGACTGGGCGGTCCAGGTGCCGAACCAGCGGTCGCCGTCGTGGTGCTGCACGACCACCTCGGTCCGGCCGCGCTTGGCGCGAGACACCACCGCCTCGTCGGCCGCGCTCTCGACGTCGATCTCATCTACCGGCTGGCGCGCCCCGTAGGCCAGCAGGGCGGCCACGGCGTGCTTGCAAGCGGGCTCCCAGTCGAAGGGGCAGGTGCAGTCCACCAGGATCTCGTCGTCTTCGTCCAGGCCGATGTCCACCGTGTAGGGCAGGCGTGGATCGGAGCCCGCGACGACGGCCTGGATGCTGCGCTGGTCGAAGCGTAGGTCCGTGACCCGATGCTCTTCGAAGTAGTCGATGCCCCGGCGCACGATTCGCTCCGAGGCCAAGGCCAGCAGGCCATCGAGGTCGAGCTTGAGGGGGTTGGGCTGAGACATGGGGCATTCCGTGCATGGAGAGGCGGCGGCGTTCTATCGTGGTTGGGTGGTCGAGTCCGAGGCTCGGCAGCTGCCGTCAGTACGCCCGGCTCGTCTACCGCCAGGGTTCCTGCGCCACAGGCGCGGCCATTCCTGGCATGGCTGGCCCTGATCGGTGCTGCCGTCTGCCGTCGCCGGGTAGACCGCGAGGCCTGACGTCTTACTGTTGGGAGTGATGGGCCTGTCACCGCGCCGTGTGCGGCCGGGCACGAACTCGCTGTGTCTGGCGTGATTGAGCGTGAATACCCTTGGACCCGGCCGCCACTAGGCTATGTGGCGGCCATGAATACAACACACATCGAGACTGAGTACCTCAGCTCCTTCGAGAGGTCCATCGGCCTCATCTACCTCTGTCGTTACCAGCGACCGGGTCATCCCGGCGGCTGGGTCTACGACGTCTACATCGACGGCGCCCTGCTGATGAGCAGCGTGAGCCCCTTGTCCGAGCGACAGCTCGCCACCCTCGCCATCGCCGCCCACAAGGGCACGGGTCCCTTGCGCATCCTCGTGGGAGGGCTCGGGCTCGGCTACACCGCCCAGGCAGCTCTCGAGAGCCCCCGCGCCGCTTTGGTGCGCGTGGTCGACCGCATGGACTTTGTCATCGAGTGGCTGCAGAAGGGCCTGCTGCCACTCTCCGAGCAGCTCAACGGGGACGAGCGCGTCGAGTTGACCCAGAGTGACGTCTACGCAGACGTCCTGGGCCCGGCCTCGGAGACCTGGGACCTGATCCTGATGGATGTCGACCACTCGCCGGACTCGCCGTTGGACCCCTCCAGCCTGGACTTCTACACGCCCGAAGGCCAAGCCCGTGTCAGCGAGCACCTGGCCCCAGGTGGTGTCCTTGCGGTCTGGTCCGCCCACGACAACGATCGTTTCGCGGCGGTGATGTCGAAGGTGTACCCCGAGGCCTGGCGCGAGGCGATCGACTGGACGATCGAGCACGAGGACGACGAGGATCAGAGCTTCCACAACGTCTTGTTCCTGGCCCGCAAGGCTCCCTAGGCAGCTCGTCATGGACCCCAGCTACGAACGCCCCGTCCACCTCGGCTACCTAGACCCCCTCGAGCTGGTCTGGGTCCAGGCGGCCGGGCGCATGGGGGTCCGGATTCTGCGGGATCCCGAGCTGTTCGCTGGGACGGACGGCGAGGGCAACCTGTCCCTGGGCACCGCCGACACCCTGGACCCCGATGATTGCGTCGCCCAGATGATCTTCCACGAGATCTGCCACTGGATTGTCAACGGCAGGGAGACCTACCACCTGCCAGACTGGGGCTTCCCCGTGGATGGTCCCTTCGACTGGCGCGAGCACGCCTGCTTGCGGATCCAGGGCATCCTGGCAGAGCGTCACGGCTTGCGGGACTTTCTTGCCCCCACGACCATCTTTCGGGAGTACTGGGACGCCCTGGCTGATGCTGGCGTGGGCCCCTTCGAGCCGCTGCCTGGCTGGCCCTCCGAGGAACGGGTGGTGGCCCTGGCCCAAGAAGCTCTGGCACGCTCGAGCGAAGAACCCTGGGGCCCTGCCTTGACCGAAGCCCTGGTGGCGACCGCCGGGATCCGGGACCTGGTGCAGCCCTGGATCCCTTCGCAGAGGCCTGGACCAGGGAGCCTTTGGGGTACGTGAGGGAATCTCGGCTCTGTTTGCACACCCAGGTGCACGGAGGCGTCGGCCTGTCTCATGCCATTGGGGGTGTCCGGGTCCGTGGACGCTGCGGCCCTTGCACCGTACTGTGGATGGTGTCCGTGCCCCTCGAGGTGTGACGATGCGCTTGCTCCCGCTTCTCCTGATCTCCGCTTGTTTCGACGAAGGCGAACTGAAGACCGCCGACACCGGCCTGCCGTCCGGGCAACCCGACTACCAGGCTTGCGACGACGCCACATCGGTGCTGGATCAGGACGCGGTCTGTGCGCTGGGATTCTCTGCTGATGATGTTCTGACGGTGGTCACCGGCCCGGCCAGCGCTGCGGCCACCTGGACCGACGGCGGCGCGGCCACGACGGTGACCATCAGCGCGTCCCTGGCAGGGGATGTCGTCTACCACGACCGCAGCCCCGTGGAGGACACCGGGGGTCCAGGTGACACCGGCTACGCCACGGGGGCGCCTGACGACGGCTGCGCCGACTGGCTCGAGGTCCCTGTCACCCTTGGCCTGGCCACGGACGATGGTGCCTTCGATGAGAGCGTGGTCGCCAGCATCTTGGCCATGGACCCCGCATCGCTGTGGGGCAGCGCGGAGCTGGACTGGTCCGCCCTGGGAGGCAGCTATGTCTTCACGGAGATCGACCCCGCGGAGTGGGACGAGGTCTCCCTGAGCGTGTCCGCCGGCTGGAGCGCGGGCGTCATGACGGGTCAGGTGGACATGAGCGCCGACCGCACCGTCAGCGAGGACATGGGCGAGGGGCTCGTGGGCCCCGTGCTGCGCTGGTAGCTGGGCCTGGCCCGCGTGCCGCTAGTCGGTGGTGGCGGGCTGCACCAAAGCAAAGGCCGCACCCGACGGGTCGATCAGGGTGGTGAAGCGGCCCATGCCCGGCATCTGCACCACACCCATAGGCTGCTGGGCGCCGCCCGAAGTGGCGATGGCCGCGGTGGCGTCGAGGTCCTCGACGTGCACGTAGGGCAACCACATGCTGGGGATCTCGGGCTGGGGTTTCTGCATGATGCCACCGCGCATCTTGCCGCCGGTCTTCAGCATCCGGTAGGTGCCGGTGCCACCCATCTTCGCCATGTCCATCTCCTCGACCTCGTAGCCGAACACTGCGGCGTAGAAGGCCGCGGCCTTGGCGGCGTCGGTGGCGAACAGCTCGTTCCAGTAGAAGATACCGGGGTAGCTGTCGGTGTCCGGCGGGTCGCCGGTGGTGGAGCGCATGATGGCGAAGGGCGCGCCTTCAGCGTCGGCGCAGAACGCCATGCGCATCATGTCGGGCATGTCCATGGGGCCCGCCAGGACCGTGCCACCGTTGGCCGTGACCGCTGCGGCCGTGGCGTCCACATCCTCGACGGAGATCCAGGAGAGCCAGTGGGGTGGCACCTCGGCGGGGGTGTTGTCGTCGAAGGGGGCGATGCCACCGATCTGGCGCTCCCTGGATTTCAACAGCGTGTAGGTGCCACCGGGGAAGGGCATGTCCGCGGTGGTCCATGGCAGCAGCTCTGTGTAGAAGGCCTGGGCCTCGGCGGGGGTGCGGGTCTTGATCTCGAACCAGACGAACTTGCCGAAACTGTAGTTGGACACAGGGTGCTCCTGGTGTGGGTGACCGGAAGGGTGTAGTCACCCCAGCTTGCGCTGGCGGGTGGGTTGGGCGGAACCACTGTGGAACGTCTGCGTGCTCACGGGCCGTGGGGCGTACGGCGGGCCTGCGGGTGTAGGCTATTGCCGTATCCTGGCGTTGAGGCCGCGGAGGTTGTCATGCTCGCCTTGTTCCTCGCCACGTCCCTGGCCGTCGCCCAGTCCACCACCCACTGCGAGTCCGTGAAGGCCGAGCTCCCTTTGGTCTTCGACAGCTGGGCCAAGAGCGGTGGCGCCATGCCGGGGCCTGGGACCCTCATGGCCCACGAGGGCTGGGTGCTGGGGGAAGATGTGCTCGGGCGCATCGAGTGGCCCTACCTGGATGTGGCTCGTGCGTTGGGGGACGTAGATTGGGTCTGGGTCGAGGGAAGCCGGCGGGGCAAGAAGGCGGACACGCAGAGCATGCAGGAGACCTCGGAGTACACCATCGAGGTCACCCTGACCCACCGGGCAGGGGAGCCGATCCATGCGCTGATCCCCGAGTCCTCGCTGACCCTGAGAGTGCGGTGCGCGTCGTTGCAGGTGTGGGGGATTCCCTAGCAGCCCTCGGGAAAGCCCATGCCTACTGCGGTCCAGCAGTCGCTACTGCGACAGTCGCTACTCGAGCCACCGGCATCGACGTACGTAAAGTACGCCTTCAACCGGCGTCGCTTCGTATCGCCTGTCTCGCCACGCGCCTGCTGACCCTCGTTACGGCTGGGTTCCTCCGCCTCGCGGCGGAGCTTTCCTGACGTCTGCTAGCTCCCGACGCTGGCCTTCTTGCCCAGCAGCGCCTCGCGCCAGCCGCCCGGGTGGGCGTAGATGACCCGGAACGCCTCGTACCAGGTGACCGTGGCCCAGGTGACCACCAGCCACAGCAGCGAGGCTTCGAGGGGTAGGTTGGTCCAGCCGGGGATGAATATGCCCATCATCTGTTCGGGCTGGTACCCCCACCACTGGTAGGGCACCGCCAGGCCGGCTTCCCAGGTCTGGGACACGGCCACCGTGATGAACATGACCAGGGAGAACGCGCGCCAGCTGATGAGAGCCTTGACCGAGGGGAACATCAGGACCACTGGGCCGAAGGCCGCCAGCACCAGGAACAGGAAGTAGCCGGGGAAGCCTTCGTGGTGGTCGTGGGGGCCGTACCACTTGTAGGCGAAGCCCGCGGCGGCCAGGGCCAGGCAGAACAGCATGGAGGGCCAGTGCAGCTGCAGGATGCCCTTGTCGGGGGTGGGCAGGCGTCCGTGGCTGCCGAGCCAGGCCACCTTGACCCAGACGTAGGCCAGCAGAATGACCACGAAGCCCATGATGTAGAAGATGAACTCTTCCACAGGCACCGAGCCACCCACCACCGGGATCATCAGGCCGATGGTGGCGTCGAGGTTCTCGAACGTGAAGAAGCTGGTGGCGAACAGGATGTCCAGTACGCAGCCGATGACCGGGAGGAGCACCAGGGTGGTGTAGAAGGCCTTGCGGTCCGGGATGTCGATGTCCTTGTGGCGCAGGAACCACACCGCCATGGCGATGGCGGGGATGATCCAGAAGCTCAACGACATCGTGTAGCCGAAGGGGGTGGGGTTCCCCTCGAGGGGCATCATGGGCCTGGGTTCGCGGATCGTGGCCAGGGTGAGCATCGTGGGGAGCACGATCACGCCGACCATGGCGAACAGGGTGGGGCCTGGAAGATGGTATTCCCGCTTGGACATGCGGCCTCCCGTGGGATCGGTCCGGGAGGGTAGCCCTCGGGCCGGCATCTGTCAGCCGCGGGCGGTCCGCCGGGCGCCCGCCTGTTCCATACGTTGGTGAAAACTGGTGGAAGTCGGACAGTAAGAACAGGAACACATGTTCAAACGGACAGAAACTGTCCAGACATACTCGGGCCGGGCGAATACACTGCAGGTGTACTTCGGAACCACCGGAGCCAGGATCATGCAGTCCCATCGTTTCCACAGCCGCGCCCCCCGCCGCACCACCGTCTTCCGCCTGCGGCCGCTCGCCGTCCAGCCTCCGGTGGGGCAGTGGGCCTTCACCGCCCATGGCGATGCACTGCTCCCCGATGTGGTCGTGCGGTCCAACGATGTGCTCTGCGTTTCGGCGGACCCCGCCGGTGGGTCCCTGCAGGTCCTCGAGCCCCAGACCCCTGGCCACCCCATGCTGGGCCACCGCTTCCGCGGCGAGCTGCGCACCCTCCCGGCCAACCTCCCCTGCTCCGACTCCCTCTGGTCGCCCCTCGGATCCGTCGCCGCTATCTGGCGACGGGGTCTGTCCTCCCTCCCCACCCTCGGCCGCCCTGTCTCCCCCTCCGAGCCTTCCAGCACGGCTCCCCGCCGCGCCGTGTGCGTGCGTGTGCCCCAAGCAGCCCTGGCCTTGGTGCGGGCCGAACGCCCCGAGCTGATGTCCACCCAGCTGCAGGTCGCCCCTCAGCCTGGCGGTACCGTGCTGGTCTTTCCCGGCTCGGCCGCCGACTCAGCGCCTGTGGCCCAGGCCTCGGCGCGTCAGCTCCAAGCGCTGGCCGACCAGATCGCCCTCGCCCTGGGCCCGGGTGCTCAGGTCCAGTCCGTCTCCGCCAGCGATGTCTGTGTCACGGCCTGGCGGGCCCTCGATCTGCCGGCGGCCTCACACCTGGCCCGTTCCCTCACCCGCAAGCTGCGCCTCACCCTCTCGGTGGCCGTGGCTGACAGTCCAGAGCTCGCCCTGCAGCACGCCCTGTCCCTCGGCGGTGACCAGCTCATCTTCGCCCTGCCTGCACAGCCTGGCGCCTCCCCGGCGCTGGCTCCGTCCTCCGCCGCAGCGCGACCCATCGCCCCCTCTCTCCCCTCCCTGGTCCCAAGCCAGCCTCCGGTGTGGGTCGGCGCACCCTCGTCGCCCCGCAGCCCCGTCGTGGTCCCCCCGGCTGCCGTAGGCGCCGTACAGCTCGGCCTGTTCGATCGAGCCGCAGCCGCCTGACCCGTTCCGCACTCTCGGTTGGCGCGTGGCCTCACCCGCGCTCACCGCGCTAACCTGCGCCCATGTCCTCCCAGAACTTCCCCGCAGGTGCCGTCATCGGCGTTCTCCATCTCCCACCCCTCCCGGGTAGCCCCCGGCCGGGCCCGGCTCGCCAGGCCTTGGTGGACCGAGCGCTGTTCGACGCCGACGCCTTGGCACAGGGTGGAGCCGCCGGCTGCATCATCGAAAACCTCGGCGATGCCCCCTTCGCCACCACCTCAGTCGAACCCCACGTGGTGGCCCACATGGCGGTCATCGCTGCAGCGGTGGCCCAGCGCTTTGGCTCCAGCCTGCGCATCGGCATCAACGTGCTGCGCAACGCCGGCCTCGACGCCCTGGGCATCGTCTCGGCCACCGGCGCCGACTTCATCCGCATCAACGTGCTGTCTGGCGCCATGGTCACCGACCAAGGCATCATCCAGGGCCAGGCTCGCGAGCTGATGCTCTACCGTCGGCGCCTGGGCCTCAGCTGCCAGGTCGCCGCAGACATCCTGGTCAAGCACGCCAGCCCCATCGGTGAGCTCTCTATCCAGCAAGCCGCCCGCGACGTCTACCACCGTGGCGGTGCCGACATGCTCATCGTCACCGGTGCTGGGACGGGGCTGGCGGCGGAACCGGCCAGGCTTCAGGCTGCTCGGCAGGCGGTTCCTGAGGCGCCCCTGTGGCTGGGGAGTGGGTTGACGCCGGATAATGCCGCGCTGTACCGACCCTACTGCGATGCCGCCATCGTGGGGACCTATCTGCACCAGTATGGGCAGCTGGACGAGCCGCTGGATGTGGAGCGGGTGCGAGTGGTTGTGGGGGCGTTTGGGAAGTAGGTTCGAGGTTCGAGGTTCGAGCGCAGGAGGCCATCTATGTGGTTCGGTGGATCGGTCTGCTGTCGCCTCGATGACTGTAGGCAGGTTGCACCAGACCGCGCGCCTAGTACGCCGGCGGCTGCCGGGTATCGTTGTCACGCGCTTGGGGGGAGGGGTGGACAGGCCGTTTTATTGGCCCGCCCACCCCCATTTTCCGACAGCTCCCGCGTCGGAACACGGACCACGTCGGCCATCCTATTGATGCACCCCCAGGTGGGAAGCGGGGGGGGCGGAGGATGGTGGTCCGCCCGGCGGGGTCATCAGGAGCAACCGCTCGTGGCACCGCAGTTGAAGCACTTGTAGCAGGACCCAGAGCGCATCATGATGCTTCCGCACTCGTGGCAAGGAGGAGCATCGGCCTGGTTCACGAAGATGTTGCCGCTGGCGCTCTCGGGGATCGAGGGACCGGGGTTGGCCTCGCGGGTGTGCACGTCGATGGAGGGGCTGGTGGCCTCTGCGACGGGCGCTGCCGGTGCCTGCGGCTCGGTTGAGGCGAATGGGGCCGGGTAGGCCCTGTGGGCGATGGCAGCCCCGGTCTGGCCCTTCAGGAAACGAAGCTCGAGCCAGCGGAAGATGTAGTCCAGGATAGACTTGGCGATGGGGATTTCGGGGTTGCCCGTGAAACCGCTGGGCTCGAAGCGAGTGTGGGTGAACTTGTCGCAGAGCACCTTGAGGGGCACGCCGTACTGCAGTGCCATGGACACCGAGGTGGCGAAGCCGTCCATCAGGCCGGAGACCACCGAGCCTTCCTTGGCCATCACGATGAACAGCTCGCCGGGCTTGCCGTTGTCGTACAGGCCTACGGTGACGTAGCCTTCGTGGCCGGCCACGTTGAACTTGTGGGTCACCGCGCTGCGCTCATCGGGCAGCTTGTTGCGGGAGGGACGGTACTCGACCCTGACCACGGGCTCCGGCGTCGGGACGGCGACGGGCGCCTCGACCTTTTTGGTCGCCTTGGCGCTGTCGTCCGAGGTGCTAAGGGGCTGGGAGCGCTTCGAGTTGTCCCGGTAGACGGTGATGGCCTTGACCCCCAGGCGCCAGGACTCCATGTAGACCTCGGCGATGTTCTCGGGGGTGTAGTGCTCGGGCAGGTTGACCGTCTTCGAGATGGCGCCGGAGATGAAGGGCTGCACAGCGGCCATCATGCGCACATGGCCCATGGGGTCGATGCTGCGGCTACCATTGGCGGCACGGAAGGAGCAGTCGAACACTGGCAGGTGCTCGTCCTTCAGGTGGGGCGCGCCTTCGATGGTCTCCTTGGCTGCCAGCCAGTCCTTGATCCCGGCCTGTTCTTCGTCACTGTACTCGAGGTGCTTCAGGGCAGTCTCGACCGTGCGGTTCACGATCTTCATCATGCCGCCACCGACCAGCTTCTTGTACTTGACCAGCGCAAACTCGGGCTCGACCCCGGTGGTGTCGCAGTCCATCATGAAGCCGATGGTGCCTGTGGGGGCCAGGACCGTGACCTGGGCGTTGCGGTAGCCGTGGTTGGCACCCAGCTGCTCGGCTTCGGCCCAGGACTCGATGGCGGCTTCGCGGATGCGGGAAGGGGCGAGGTGCTCGGGCAGGCCCTGGGCGGCGGCGCGATGCTTGGCGACCACGCGCATCATGGAGTCGGTGTTCTTGCGGAACCCGGCGAAGGGACCGCGCTCTTCGGCGATGCGTGCCGACCAGGCGTAGGCGGTGCCGGTCATCAACGAGGTGAGGGCGCCGGCGTAGGCGTGGCCTTCCTCGGAGTCGTAGGGGATGCCGCGGGCCATGAGCAGGGCGCCGAGGTTGGCGTAGCCGAGGCCCAAGGGGCGGTAGTAGCGGCTGTTGAGCTTGATCTTCTCGGTGGGGTAGCTCGAGCGATCGACGATGATCTCTTGGGCGGTGATGGCCAGGCGGCAGGCGGCCTCGTAGCGTTCGACGTCGAACTGGCCGTCGGGCTCGAGGAAGCGCAGCAGGTTCAGGGACGACAGGTTGCAGGCCGAGTCGTCTACGAACATGTACTCGGAGCAGGGGTTCGAGGCGTTGATACGCGAGCTGTTGATGACCGGGTTCCAGTCGTTGACCGTGGTGTCGAACTGGATGCCGGGGTCGCCGCAGAGCCAGGCGGCTTCGGACATCTCGTTGAGCAGATCCCGGGCTCGGTAGGTGTCCACCGGAGAGCCGTCGAGCACCGAGCGGGTGTGCCAGGTCTCGTCTTCTTCGCATGCGCGCATGAACTCATCGGTCACGCGCACGGAGTTGTTCGAGTTCTGGAAGGCCACTGAGTCGTAGGCACCGCCGGGCACGTTGAACGAGCCGTCGTAGCCGGCGTCGATGAGGGCCCAGGCCTTTTTCTCTTCGTCGGACTTGCACTGAATGAACTCGTGCACGTCGGGGTGGGAGACGTTGAGGATGACCATCTTGGCGGCACGGCGCGTAGCACCACCGCTCTTGATGACGCCGGCGAAGGCGTCGAAGCCCCGCATGAACGACACTGGGCCGCTGGCGGTGCCGCCGGTGCTGAGCTTCTCGGCCGCCCCACGAAGAGCGCTTAGGTTCGAGCCGGTGCCCGAGCCCCACTTGAAGAGCATGCCCTCGGTCTTGGCAAGATCGAGGATCGACTCCATGGTGTCGGACACGGAGTTGATGAAGCAGGCCGAGCACTGTGGGTCTTCGACGTGGCCCACGTTGAACCACACCGGGCTGTTGAAGGCCAGGTGCTGGTGCAGGCACAGCCACGCCACGTCGTTGCGGAAGGCATCGGCCGACGCGTCGTCGGTGAAGTAGCCGTCTTCGCGACCCCAGTCGGTGATGGTGTTGACCACGCGCTCGATGACCTGGCGGACCGAGGTCTCACGTTCGTCGGTGCCCTGGTGACCCCTGAAGTACTTGGAGGCCACCACGTTGGTGGCCGTCTGGCTCCAGCTGGCAGGAACCTCGACCTTTTCCTGCTCGAAGACGACCTTGCCACTGGGGCCGGCGATGCGAGCCGCGCGGGTCTCCCAGGTGGTGGTGGACCAGGGGCTGAGCCCTTCGGGGCAGAAGGTGGGGGAGAAGCTCAGGCCGAGCTCGTGGCGGGCGCCCGCTTGGCGGGTGGAGCGGGTGGAGGGCTTCTTGAAGGGCGCAACCGGGCCGGGGGAGGTGTCCATACTACTGGCTCCAGCGATCGTATTCGAGCGTGGTCGGATTGAGGGCGGTCCGCAGGAAGAATCGCGGACAGAAGGTGCCCTATAGGAAGGGTTTGGTTTTTTTCATTTTGCCGGGCGCGGGTGTGGTTTCGCGCTCGGGGCGTCACGGTGAAATACACCTGCCAGACCCCTCCCGTCAAGGCAGGAAAACACAAGATGTTGGGGTCAATATGGCACTCCACCTCAACATGTTGTGTGTACATCTGGCTGTGGAAAACTGGTCCGTTTCGGTGAAACCCGTGGATGAACCCGGTGTTTACCGGGTTGTGAGCTGTGGAGAACACGCGGGAGAACCAGGGGGGAAGCCTGGGGGTCGTCGGTTTCCCCTCGATGGATTCACCGTCGTGGAACACCTGTGGAAAACTTCGTCAATCCATAGGAGTCAAGTCGGATATCGCTGGTATCCACGCGCCGGATCGCTCAGCACGACCCCCTCGGGCCTCGGTGCGAGACTCGGACGACGATGCGGCGTCGGACAGGGAAAACGCGCATGGTGGGCGGGTTGTCGCCAGGTAGGTCCGTGCGCTGGGCCCGTGCGCTCGGTGGAGAACCAGTGCCCAGTGGCTGTGCTTACGACGGCGCTCAGCCGCCGCTGCCGCTGGAGCTGGAGCTGGAGTTCTCGTCGATGCCCTGGGAGTTTCCGTTCACGCTGCTGTACTTGGCGTCGTTGAAGTCGAGTCGCACCATGCCCGTGCGTGAGATCTTGACCTGGTAGGTCTCGATGACTTCGCGCCGGAGGGCTTCTTTGTTGATGAACTCGACCACGATGTAGCCGTTGGAGTCGAAGTCGGAGTTGGGGTTGACCAGCCAGCCACGGGGGGAGATGACGATGCAGTCGTTGTTGGGGGATCCGCTGTAGGTGGGACCAGACAGCGCGTTCCAGGGAGCCAGGGAGATATCGGGGTTGTTGCCGTTGAGGTCAACCGTGCCCAGCCCGGTGAAGTCGTCGGAGCCGTCGTCCAGTGCGTCGGTGGGCAAGAACTCCCAGCGGGTGCTTCGCTGAGCCCGGTTGCCCGACTGGATGTAGTAGACGCCCTGGTTGTACCCATCGTAGATGCTGTAGTCTTCGTCGTAGGTGATCAGCGCGATGCGGTGTTCGATGCCGTCGGTGGCGGCGTGCTGTCGAATGAGCTGCACAGTGGCCGCGAACTCGCGCGCGGCCTGGTAGCAGCGGTACCGAGGCAGCAGCGTCGAGGCCTGGCTATAGCCCCCTGCTGACAGGATTCCGATGATGGCCACTACGATGAGCAGCTCGATGAGCGTGAAGGCCTTGCGCTCTCTGATCCGCATGGCGTCTTCCGTTGCTGGCGTTCACGAGCAGGATAGCACGGGCTGGTCGCGGTCGGCTCGTGGGCTGCGCAGCATTGACACGCTGTCTCCCATGCGCTAGGGGCGGTGGCGATTTGCCCCATGGGCCTTCCGGGTCCTCCGGAGGGACCGCTGTCCGGCGACGTACGTCCCCGGGGCAGCCACAGGTTCTCCCCTGGTGGTGTCGCATCTACTTCGTATCCATTGAGAGCGAAACATGGCCAGAGAACGTGGACCCAGGCTCAAGAAGTGCCGCACGGTCGGCATCATCCTACCCGGTCTTACCACCAAGACAGCCCTCGACCGGCCCTACCCCCCAGGGGTGCACGGCGCCCGTCGGCGTGGCAAGCAGTCCGATTACAAGGGACGCCTCCTCGAGAAGCAGAAGCTTCGCTGGCACTACGGTGTCCTCGAGAAGCAGTTCCGTGGATACGTGCGTCGCGCCAACCGCATGCGCGGTCCCTCGGGCGTGAACCTCGTTCAGGTGCTCGAGTGCCGGCTGGACAACATCGTCTGGCGTCTCGGCCTGGCCCCTACCATCCCTGCTGCTCGTCAGCTGGTGTCCCATCGTCACATCACTGTCGATGGCCGCCGGGTGGATCGCCCCAGCTTCCAGGTCAAGCCTGGAATGTCCGTGGCTGTCTACGAGCCCAGCAAGGATCGTAGCTTTGTGCAGGAAGCTCTCGAGCGCGCCACCACCCGCGTGCGTCCGGACTTCCTGGAGTTCGACCCGGCCAAGGCTACCGGCCGCATGGTCGCACTCCCGAGCGCTGAGGATCTGCCGTTCCCCTGCAATACGCAGGCGATCATCGAGTTCTACTCGCAGACCCTCTAGTTCTCGCACTTTCAGCATCAGGCCAACGCGCGTCGCAGCTCTGCGGCGCGCGCTCGTCTTCAGCTACCCTAGTGGCGTGCCCGCGTGGTGCGGCGCTGGGGTTTCTTTGTGCTGTCAATGGATGGGAGAACGAAAAAAAGCCGCCCCATGGGGCGGCGTAGCGAGCGGTTGGGCCGAAGCCCAGCAGCGCGACTAGCGGATTTCCTTGTGAACCGTGTGCTTGCGCTCGAACTTGCAGTACTTGGACAGCTCGAGGCGCTTGGGGTTCTTCTTCTTGTTCTTCTTGATGGAGTAGCGGCTGACACCCGGCACGCCACTGGCGCGGCAGGTGGTGCACTCGAGATGGACGGTGACGCGACCGGCAGAGCCCTTCTTAGCCATAATGAAACTCCTCGAAGTCTTCGCCCTTGGATGGGCGGGCTGGAAGCCACTGTACGGCACACATGCCGAGTACGGGCCTCCGGAACGGCGGCCCAACTATTCCAGCCCCCCAGCCCTGTCAACCTCGATCCCCTGAAGCCGCCGAGCGGATAGAAGCCAAGCCGTGGAACCCCTCCATCCATACGGACTCAGACCCGCAGAGCTGGTGGCCGCCCTGGCGACCAGGGGCGCGCGGATCTCCATCCAGGACGCCCGTCGATGTCAGGACTGGGTCCTCACCCAGGGGCGCTCGGATCTGGGCGATACCGGGCTTCGTATCAGCAACGCCTCCCGACGAGCGCTGCTGGAACACGTCAGCACAGCGGGCCTGGACATCGAAGCTATGGAGCAGGACCCCGTCGATGGCAGCCGCCGCTTCCTCTTCAGGGCCCGGGATGGCGCCCACTTCGAGGCGGTGCTCATCGGTCTCGAGCGTGTGGGTCGCTTCACGGCCTGCATCTCGTCCCAGGTGGGTTGCCCCCTGGACTGTCAGTTCTGCGCCACCGGGCGCTTGGGCTTCGCGCGGCAGCTCGAGCCATGGGAGATGGTCGCGTCCCTGTGCGCCCTGCGGGAGCACGCCACGGGCCGCCTGACAGGGGTGGTGTTCATGGGGCAGGGCGAGCCCTTCCTCAACTACGACTCGGTCATGCAGGCCGCCAGCGTGTTCTCCGATCCCAACGGCTGCCGCATCGACAAGAAATCCATCAGCATCTCCACCGCTGGCTGGGTCCCCGGGATCCAGCGTTTCACCCGAGAGGGTCACAAGCAGCGCCTGGTGGTCTCCCTGACCTCGGCGCTGCCCGAGCGACGCCGGGTGCTGATGCCCGCAGCGGCCCGGTGGTCCCATGGGGAGCTGGGAGACGCCCTGCGGGCCTACAGCGCGTCCTCGAGGCGCCGGGTGACGCTGGCGTGGGTGCTGCTGGGCGGGGTCAACCACGATCAGGCGGAGGTGGACGCCCTGGTGGAGCTGTGTCGTGACGTGCGGGTCCGCATCAGCCTGCTGGACGTCAACGATAAGCGTCCCGATGGCTTCCGCAGGGCCACGGACGCCGAGCGTGAGGACTTCAGGGACCGCCTCCAGGTCTTGAAGGCCCCCATCGTGCGCCGCTACTCCGTGGGCCTGTCCAGCGACTCCGCCTGCGGGATGCTGGCGGCCAAGGTGGCCAAGCGTCAGTCGTAGTTTGGACCTGGCTTGGGGATCTCTTCGGTGGGCGGGGCGCTGTCGTCCAGGGGGATGGGCTCGGGTGGTGGTGGGCCTTGGGCCAGGTTGTGGCGCCGGAAGCCCCCTCGCAGGGTCTCGAGCATGGTGCCGATGTTGCGGGCCTCGCGCAGGTGCTCCGTGAGCCAGCCCTCGGCCAGCATGCGGGCGAACATGTCCTTGAGCCACAGCTGGGTCTGACGGTCGGCCGGGCAGGCCAGGATCACCACCAGCAGATCCACTGGCTCCTTGCGGGGGAGATCGAACTCGACGGGTTCGGCCATGGTGAACACGCCGACGATGGGTGCCTCCAGTGTGGGCAGGACGAAGCCCGACAGGGCCACACCGTCGCCCAGGGAGGTGATCTGTTGGGCCTCTCTCTCCCACAGGGCGTCCAAGATGGGGGGCTCGAAATTGGTGTCTTCCACCGCGGCCAGGGAACGTGCCACCTGGGCGAACAGCTCGCGTTTATTGGACACCCGCAGCCGGGGGAGCAGGGCCGCATGGCGTAGGAAGGGCTCCATGTCCTGGTCCAGGCGTGGCGAGTGGACCTGGGGGCTGAAGCGGGTGTGGACCTTGTGACGCGGGGTCTTGAGGCGCAGCACTGCGCAGCGGGCCCGCTCCAACAGCGCGAGATCCGGTGAGCCGAACAGCAGGTTGCGCAGTGCGGACTCCGGGGGAGCCCCCATCACCAGCAGGTCGTAGTCGGCGCTGAGCTCCTCGATGGCCGCATCGGCGTCCTGGGTGCGCAGGACCAGGTCGGAGGTCGGCGACTTGCACATGCGGGAGAACTGGCGATGGTATTCCCTGTGGGCGTGCATGGAGCTGTCTGGCTCTTCCACGGGCACCGGCATGAACAGGGTCAGGCTGCCGCCGCAGGTCGCGGCGAGCCGATCGGCGATGTGAACGACCATGCTGTCGTAGGGACCAGGGGTCGCTAGTACCAGGATGCGCTGGAAGCGGGCCAGCCCCACGTCGCCTCTGTCGCTCTGCCGAACGGAAGGCTTGAACACCGCTAGGTCGCAGGGGGGGTGGTCGAGCCACCATGACATGGGATTGGGCAGCAGCCGACGGTGGGCCGAGTCGCCAGGCCACGCCATGACGATCCAGTCGGCATGGGTCAATCGGGCGTGGTGGGCCAGGGCGTGGCGTGCGTTGTGGGTGATGACATCGCGGAAGTCGACCTCGACATGAAGCTCCTCGCCCAGTGCATCCGTCTGGACCTCCAACTGGCGCATGCGGTCGTCCTGCTCTTCCAGGTACATGAGCATGGTCTGGTCGGGCACTTCTTCGAGGCGTACCACCTCGAGCACACCGTTGGACTCCACGAAGGTCGCCGCCAGCCGCATGAGCAGGGCGGCGTCTTCCTGGGCCCGGAACAGTGGGACGATCACGCGAGGGGCTGCCTGTTCCGCTTCGTCACGGGCTTCGGCGGTCGCGGTCTGGTTGGACAGCGCCTGGCCCCAGAGGTGGCGCAGCACTCCTGCGCGCTTCACCCGGCCACGGGGGTAGATGAAGTACCAGATGGTACCGAGCATGGCGGCGCCACCCACGCCCCACACCGCCATCCAGCCCAGCTGGA
>Ga0307987_1000683_pt1 | contig 20038 bp, 13 predicted proteins | sample EllFjometagen181_FD_203157 | JGI IMG/M metagenome (GOLD analysis project Ga0307987, IMG submission 203157) | Marine microbial communities from Ellis Fjord, Antarctic Ocean - #181 | ecosystem: Environmental > Aquatic > Marine > Unclassified | place: Southern Ocean | collected 2014-10-08
CGGACCACACCGGGCTGGGGAGCATGGAGCCGAGGTCGATGTCGTTGACCATGCCTTCGCCCAGCACCTCGATGGTGTCCAGGCCGCTCTCGTTGAGGCGGGCCATCAGGCCGTTGCCCAAGCCCGATCCGTAGGGCAGGAACGAACCCGACAGCACGGTGCGCAGGTCGTCGGCGTCGTTGCCGTCAGTGTCCCACGCGTAGGTGTCTACCAGGTTGAGCCCGAACTCATGGTCCAGTTCTCCGGTGAACGAGCCGTGGGCGCTCCAGGGTAGGTCGGCACCGTTGACCTGCAGGCCCGCCACGCCGGCCCAGCGGTCGCTGACGGTACCGCTGATGGTGTCGGTGTAGCCTTCGTTCCAGTCGCCCCGGATGGGCTCGTCGATGACGAGCAGCGGGCCGGTGGTGTCCACCAACAGTGGGCCGACGGAGTCTTCGAGCATGTCGCCGCCGGAGGTGTAGGCGATGGCCCAGACGGTGAACTTGCCTTCGTCCATGAAGGTGAGGTTGTCGTAGCTGATGACCACATCGGTGGGATCGGCGCTGTCGTGGCCTTCGATGTAGAGCAGCCAGGGGTCTTCGGTGACGTTGCCGTAGGCATCGCGGACCACCACGGTGGCCGAGGTGGTCTCGAAGAGCTCGAGGTCTTCGTCGCTGAGGGTCAGCTCGATGCTAGCGGCGCCGCCGGCCACGACCACCAGGCTCTCGGGGTCGGCCAGTTCCTCGAACACGGCGGTGAGCTCGTAGATCCCGGGCATCACCGCGGACAGCTGGCTCTGCTCGATCAGCAGCTCGACGCTGTCGGTCTCGAGCCGGACCTGGGAGGCGTCCAGCGCGTTGCCGTAGAAGTCCCACAGGCCCACGGTGTAGTCCACGCCCTGCCCCACGACGGTGGAGACGTCCGCCAGCGCGAGATCCAGCAGCGTAGCCGGGCCAGGCCACACGGTGAGCTCGTCCTGAGCGGTGAGGAGGTCGCCGTCGACCTCGACGCTGGCCTCGAAGATGTGGATACCCGCCACGGTGGGGTAGAGCCGAGATTCCGTGCGGTACAGCGTGGGCTCGATGACGTCGGTCAGGGTGTACTCGGCGGGGAGCTCGCCCTGGAGCGCGGAGTGCAGGATGACCTGGTAGTCCACGGGTTCGCCCGCGATGGTCTCGGTCTCTTCGATGCGCACCTCGAGCCAGTACTCGTCGACGGCGTTTTGCATGTACTCGGTGCGGCAGGCCGATGTGACGATGAGCGCGATGGGCAGGGCGAAAGCGAGGACACGCTGCATGGCTGTGACTCCGGGATGCACGGAGGGCGGAGACCGCGCATGGGACGCAGACATCATGGCCCGAAATGGGCTGGAAGTAAAGCTACTTGCCACCCCGTCATGGGGGACTATCGCTGTGGGTGACGCCGATGACCCGGATCGGAACAAAGTCTTCCCGTCCGGGTTTCAGCGACTCCCTTAGTTGATGACCACGAGCACCCCCATTGCTCCATCAAGGAGGCCCACGGACATGCGTCGTTCCGCCCTCGCCGTCCTCGCTGGCGCCACGCTAGGCGCCGCCACCCTCACCCTCTTCCCGGGACAGCCCTGCTCGGCCCCCCTCGAGGACATCGAAGGGACCGCCCTGCACGCACCCGAAGCCAGTCCAGGCGCCGGGCTCCCGCTGCCCATGGCGCCCCTGAGCTTCGCTCCCCTGGTGGAAGCGGCTTCCCCCGCCGTGGTCAGCGTCTACGTCAAGCAGACGGTGTCCCTGTCGGAACAGCACATGAGCATCCCAGGCTTCCCGGGCTTCCCGGGCTTCGACCCCGGGCGAGGCCAAGGCCAGGCCCCCGAGGAGTTCGAGCGCCAGGGCTCAGGCTCCGGCTTCGTGATCTCCGCCGACGGCTACATCCTCACCAACAACCACGTGGTTGAAGACGCCAGCGAGCTGCGGGTGTCCCTGGCCAACGGCGATGAGCTGGTGGCCGTACTGGTAGGTACGGACCCGGAGATCGACGTGGCCTTGATCAAGGTCGAGCCCGAAGCGCCCCTGCCCGCCCTGAGCATGGGGTCCTCGGACCAGCTCCGTGTGGGAGACTGGGTCGTCGCCATCGGCAACCCCTTGGACTACGACCACACGGTCACCGCCGGCATCGTCTCGGCCAAGGGCCGGGTGATCAACGCCACCACCTACGACGACTTCATCCAGACCGACGCCAGCATCAACCCGGGCAACTCCGGCGGTCCTCTGCTGAACACCAGCGGCGAGGTGGTCGGCATCAACACGGCCGTCAGTCGCTTTGGTCAGGGCATCGCGTTTTCGGTGCCCATCGACATGGTGAAGCTGCTCATCGATGACCTCAAGGAGCATGGACGCGTTGCCCGCGGCTGGCTGGGCATCAGCATGCAGACGGTGGACGAAGACCTGGCCCTGGCCCTGGGTCTGGACGAGCCCACCGGCGCCCTGGTGGCCATGGTCCACGACGACACCCCCGCCGAAGGCGCAGGCATCCGACCCGGCGATCTGGTGTTGACGCTGGCGGGTGAGCCCATCGCCGACAGCAACGCCCTGCTCCACGCTGTGGGCAAGCACCGCCCCGGTGAACAGATCGACCTCGAGGTGCTGCGCAACGGCAAGACCAAGACCATCCCGGTCACCCTGGGCGAACGCCCCAGCCGCGACGCCCTGGCCAGCGGCAACCTGCAGGACGATGACGAGCCCGGCGTCGACGAGGGCATCGAGAAGCCCATGGGCCTGGCACGCCTGGGCATCGATGTATCGCTGGGCGCCGACGTGTGGGGCGCCCCCCGCGAGATGAGCGACAAGCTCATCGTCACCAGCGTGAAGAAGGACACCCCCGCCGACGACAAGCTCGAGGAAGGCGACATCCTGCTTCAGATCGGCGGCGAAGACATCTCCACGGTGTCAGCGCTGGAGCGGGTCCTGGCCAAAGCCGAGGACGTGGTGATGTTGACCGTCAAGCGCGGCAACATGCCGATGTTCGTGGCGATTCGATTGGGGGAGTAGCGGCGAGTCGTCGTTGTTTCAGCCACACCGAGATGTTGGGGCGGCGTATACGCCCGCCGTCTCGTCGGCGTGTAGGTGAATCGAGCGTAAGTTTCTATAGGACTCATCCGCTGTGGGGTGGTGGCTGCCGGGCTTCGATGCGCAGCCTCCTACTTCGCGCCTAGTGCGTTGCGGCTGACGAGCCTGGAATGGTGGGCGCTTGGGACTCGAACCTGTGAGCCACGCCTCGTCTACCGCTCCATTAAAGCCCCCCTGGCCAGAGGCCAAGGGGGCTTTAATGGAGCGGTAGACGGGACTCGAACCCGCGACCCCGAGCTTGGGAAGCTCGTGCTCTACCAACTGAGCTACTTCCGCAGTCGACGGTCTCTAACAAGCGCCAAGCGCTACACCAACCTCTTTCGCAGCACCACCAGCAGACCGACCCCCACCAAGATCCAGCCTCCACCCCACACGAACGCCGGCACGTGGGTCATCTCGGCCAGCATCGTGGCATCGCTGGCCCCCACATAGTCGGCGTTCCGGAACACATCGTCCCGCACGTCCAGCAGCGCGTAGAGCACCGAGAACACACCCACCAGTCGCAGGAACCACCAGTTCACGGCCACCGGCGCCTTGACCCCCAGGACCATGAGCGCGAGGCCGGTGAGCAGGCCGTAGCCAAAGCCGAAGCCGAGGATGGGTCGGACCAGGGTCAGGGTGACACCCAGCACCAGCACCCCCAGGGAGGTCACCAGGCCCCGGGACGCACGCTGGCTGCGTGACAGGGCGAGGATGGCCAGCCCGGCCACCAAAGAGCCGAGGTAGCCGCCGTTGAGGATGAGGAAGCCGAAGCCACCGCGGGTGATGCAGTGGCCGCCCTCATTGGCGCCCAGGGCGATCTCGATGACCTCGCCGCCGGTGGCCACGGCCACCGCTGCGTGACCCAGCTCGTGGAAGAGCACCACCAGGATGCGCAGGGGGTACAGCAGGGGGCTGTGCCAGAACCAGGCCAGCGCGACAGCGGTGACCAGCAGCAGCAGGCCCGACCTCCAGCCGGGACTCAGCGTCGCCTTCTCAGCCATGGCAGCGCTCCGAGGGTCGTGAGGAGAAACAGCGCCCAGGGTGTAGGCGGTGCCGTGCAGCCACACAACCCCTTGGGAGTCTCGATGCCTCCCTCACTGTCGTGGGGGCCCGTGTCGTCGGTGGGGGTGCCGGAGTCGTCAGTGTCCCCGGTGTCCACGGGCTCGACCTCACCGCAGACGATCTCGGCGGGCTCGAAGCCATCCAGATCGTGCTCGAGATCCTCGTAAAGCAGGTGGGCGTAGGGACTGAAGTCGACGGTGTCGGCCGGCTGATCGAGGCAAGCGGAGAACACGCCGTACTCGCTATCGACCCACTGCTCATCGTAGTGGGTGCTGCCGTCTTCGAGCACCAGCAGCCACTCCACGGGCATGGCCCAGGTGTCGCGAGCGATCTGTTCGACATGCAGATCCACCTGCCAGCCGCCGCTGGCAAGCTCGGTGTTGGTGATGCCCACCCGGTAGCTGGGTTCGCCCGCGCGGTAGACCCACTGATCGAAGAACCAGCTCAGGTCGGTGCCGTGGGTGGACTCCATGGCCGCGCGGAGGTCTTCGGTGGTGGCCGCGTCGTGGGCGTGGGTATCAGCGTAGTGCCGCAGACCCGAGAAGAAGGCCTCGTCCCCCAGCACGAAGCGCAGCATGTGGACCACGAAGCTGCCCTTGTCGTACACGGTGCCGCCCCACATGTAGTCGGGGTCGTACAGGGCGAACTCCCCCTCGTACTGCTTCCACTCCATGTAGCTGGCGCGCTGATCGTCCCAGACGTAACGGGCCAGCTGGTCTTCCCCCTCGGAGAACTCGACCCACAGGGCCTCAGTGTAGGACGCGAAGCCTTCGTTGAGCCAGATCTCTTCCCACTCGGAGCAGGTGACGTAGTCGCCCCACCACTGGTGGCCGAGCTCGTGCACGTTGACGATAGTGGCATAGTCGCCGTCCCAGATGAGGTCCTCACCAAAGCTGGTGGCGGTGGTGTGCTCCATCGCCCCACCGAAGGGCACCAGGACGTTGCCGTAGATGGAGTAGGGGTAGGGACCGTAGATGTTCGAGAAGTGGGCGATCATCTCGGGGGTGTCCGCGAAGACGCTGCGGGCCCGCTGGAAGTCCGAAGACTTGGCCCACAGGTTGACCGGCACCTCGCCGCTGGTGTCCTGCTCGTGCAGGAAGCTGCCCGCGTTGACCACCATCAGGTAGGTGGCGATAGGCCAAGGGAACGAAAAGTGCCAGGTGCGGGTGTCGTCGGGGTTGTCGTCCACCGCACCCGGCTCGCCATTGGCGGCCACAACCAAATCGTCAGGAGCGGTGATATGCCACTCGAGGGTCGCCTTGTCCGATGGCGCGTCGTAGGTCACCAGCCAGTCCCGGGCTCCCTCGGGCTCGGAGAAGCTGTAGATGGGGTCGCCCCAGTGCAGCCCGGTGCTGCTCGAGTCGGTGGTGCCAGGGGCGGTGTACGCCACGTCCACCTGCACGCTGTCGCCCGCGGAGATGGTCCCGGGCATGGTGACCCACAGCTCGTCACCACTGCGGGAATACTCGGCGTCCACGCCTTCGACCTGCAGCTGCTGGATGGTGGGTTCGCCAGCATGGAGCAGCAGGGGCTGGGAGGGCTGTTCCCGGCGAGCCTGGACCGTGATGCTCACCGCGCCCTGGATGGTCCGGGTGCGGGTGTCCAGGCCCAGGCTGATATCGTAGTGGGTGATGTCCCAGGCTTCCTGCATGGCCGGGGGCGGCGGCGCGCCGTGCTCGAGGCCATGGGAGGGGCAGGAGCAAGCGTGCTTGAGGACCTCCCGCTGGTCCATGGGAGAGCTGCCGTGGGCAGCCAAGGCGAACAATGCGAGGGCGAGCATGGGGCTTCCAGGAAAGGAGGGGGACGAGGGGTGTTAGGATATCCCCGTCCCCACCCCACCCGCCCCCCTCACCTTCCCCTCCCCGCCCTCAGCCCGTGCGCCTGCTTCACCTCCTTCGACAGCCGCGGACGATGGCTCGGCCCCCCGGTCCCCCCATGCGCCCAACCCGCTCCCTGATGGGCGCCGGCCTGCTCCTGCTGGCCGGCTGCGCCCTTCCCCTGATGCTGGACTGCTACGCCGGCCCCGACGGCGCCAGCGCCGCAGGGCAGCTCGCACCGCCCACGCGGGTGTTCGTGGCCACCGACGACGCCCCCGCCAGCCAGGACCCCGCCCAGATCAAGCCGCCCGATCCAGTTCCGCCGCCCCCACCCGAAGACAAGCTGGTGGCCATCGGCCCCGCGTTCGCGCTGCCCACCCTGCCCCTGTCCGATGCGCTCCGCGCCAAGCTGAATGATCGTGCGTACGCCGCCGCCACGCCGTTGGTTCGGGCCATGGACGTCAGCGAGTTGGATCCCGCCAGCCAGGCGGACCACGCCTTCCTGCTGGCCTGGCTGAACGTCCACCAGGGTCGGGCGGAAGACGCCGTCGCCCTGCTCGAAGCGTCCATAGCCGACAGTTCGGCCCCCGCACCCTATGTCGACATGGTGGCCGGGGAGATCCTGCTGGCCGACGACCGGCTCACCGAAGCCGTGGCGCACCTCGAAGCCGTGGGCGAAGGCAGCGCCGCCATCTGGCCCCGGGCCCGGGTGCAGCTGGCCGAGGCCTACTACCAGCTCGAGCGCACCGCCGACTCCCGCGCAGCCTACGCATCCCTGCTGGAGCGCGACGACCCCAGCGACGGCACGGCCCTGGCCCTGCTCACCAGCGCCCAGCGCCTCGGCCTGGGTTCCGACGAGGCCTACCCCCTCCTGCGACGCATCTGGCGGGCATACCCCCGGACACCCGAAGACGCCGCCGCCCGCAAGGCGCTGGTGGACTACGAAGCCAGGGGCGCCACCTACCGGGCCACGGTGGCTGACAAAGCCGCACGGGCCGACGCGCTGATGGCCCGCTACCGCTACGGGGACGCCATCGGGCTGCTGCAGCCGGTGCTCGCCAAGCTCGACGAGCCCTCTCCGGAAGCCTGCCGAGCCTGGTACGTCTACGGCCGCTCGAAGTACCGCGCCAACAAGCTCACCGAAGCCCACGCCGTGCTGGCCCCCGCGGGCATCGCCTGCCCCGGCCACGACGACGACCGGGGAGCCAAGGCCCTGTACCTGGCGGGCAAGGCCCTCGAGCGAAAGAAGGACTGGGCCGGCGCCGCGCAGGTCTACCAGCGCATCCCCGAGCTCTACCCTGAGCACAGCATGGCCGACGACGGCTACACCCTGGCGGGCATCGGCTTCCAGGAGAGCGAAGACCCCACCACGGCCACCCAGCGCTGGGCCGCCCAGGTCGACGCCTACCCCCACGGCGATCTGGCCGGCGAAGGCTTCTGGCGCCTGGCCTGGAACGCCTACCTCGGTGGTGACACCGCCACCGCCATCGGCTGGGTGGACCAGGCAGTGGAGACCTTGGACATCGCTGATGACGCCGTGCACTACCGTGCGGCCAAGTACTGGCGCTGGCGCTGGCGTTTGTACCCCGACCACAGCGACCCCACGGCCCTGGTGGACAACCCGGCGCAGCGGGAGCAGGCCATCGCGGGGCTGCTCGAGCTCTGCCACGACCACCCCGCCAGCTACTACGGCATGCTGGCAGCCGCCCGCCTGCAAGAGCTGGCACCGGAGCGCCTGGCCGAGATCCCCCAACCCGGCCTTGGGGAAGACCCCGGCGCCTGGCAGGTCCGCCAGAGCTTCCTGGCCGGCAGCGCCGGCAGCAACGCCCTGGCCCTTGCGCGGGTGGGCCTGGTCCGCGAAGCCTCCACAGAGCTGGACCAGCTGGTGGAGGCCGACATGATCCCCGGCGAGATCGGGGTGTTAACGGATCTCATGGCGGCATCGGGGCGCTGGCTGTGGGCCCACGATCGGCTGCGCACCTACCTGCTCACCCATCCCCCCGAGACCCTCGAGCACAACCGCGCACGCCTGCTCACCTCCGCCTACATCCACCGCTACGAGTCAGAGGTCCAGACCGCCTGCGCCGACTACCCCTGGGACTACCGCTTGCTCCACGCGCTGGTGCGAGAAGAATCCAACTTCAACAGGAACATCGTCAGTCACGCCGGAGCGCGGGGCCTGTCTCAACTCATGCCCCCCACAGCACGCTCGGTAGCTGGCTGGCTGGGTATCAAGGTGACGGACAAGAGCATGTTCGTTCCCAGCACCAACCTGCGCATCGGCGGCCGGTACCTGCACTACCTGATGAAACGCTACGGTGGAGATCCCTTCATCGCCCTGGCGGCCTACAACGCCGGCGAAGGCAACGTGGACAAATGGCGGCGTGCCCGCGGCAACGTTCCCCTGGACGAGTTCGTCGAGGCCATTCCCTTCCGGGAGACCCGTCACTACGTCAAGCGTGTCTCGGGGTCCTGGCAGATGTACCACCTACTGTACGACGGTGACGACCCGTTCCCCGCCTTGGCGGCGTTCAACCACCAGGTCGTCCCGGATTAGTCCCGCGCCGGGAAACCCAGCGCCATCCGCGCAGGGCGAGCCCCAGGGCGCCAGGGAGCAGATCAACGAAAGATCCAAGGCTTGTCAGGCGTTGTACGCACGGTCAGGAAGCTGTTGCGGCGGGCTTCTCGGTCCGATTATCCTCTAGTCCGTCTTGTTCTGTCCCCTGCACGAGGTCCCGTGCGCCGAATCAACCACCAGGAACACCTCCGGCAGCGACGCTCTCACCAGCGCCGCATGGCCGCGGTGATCACCTTCGGGTGCCTGTCCATCCTGGTACACGTCTTCATCATCTCCGTGGGCATCCCCCTGTGGCCCATGCTGATGAAGTCCATGAAGGTACCCGACGCCCGCCCCATCTCCCTGGTGCTGCTGGACCCCAGCGACCCCGACAAGCTCGAGGACGAGCTCCCCGACTACAAGGGCCAGATCGTCGACCTGCCCCCACCCGAAGAAGAAAAGAAGCCCCTGGACGCCGACTACCTGGCCGAGCACGACCGGGTGGTCGAGGAAGAGACCCGCACCGAGCGCTACAAGATCAACCCCGAAGTCCTGGCGCCCGAGTACAGCAGAGAGACCAAGCTCGAGCTCGAGGATCTCATCGATCTCGGCGCCACCGATCCCTCCACCGGCGCCCGGGTGGGCAACGACCGCTTCGAGCCAGACCGCGACGGTAGCCTCGCGGCGCTGCACTCCCCCTTCTCGGTCACCAACCGCGACGGCCTGCAGAAGCCCGTGCCCGCCAGCCACAGCACCCAGACCGTGGCGGGTGCCCCCAGCAACGATCTGTTGGACGAAGAGCGCGGCACCTCGGTCAACCTCAACACCAACGAGTTTCTGTTCGCCGACTACATCAATCGCATCAAGAACCTGGTGAGCTTCTATTGGAGCCAGAACCTCGACAACCTGCCTCCCACCACCATGATCACCAAGAGCCAGTACCTCACCGGGGTCGATGTGATCCTCAGCTCCCAGGGCGCGCTGGCCCAGGTCACGGTCACCGAGGAGAGTGGGGCCCCCGCTATCGATCTGTGCGTGGTGGACGCCTTCGAGATGGCCGGCCCCTTCCCCAACCCACCGGAACAGCTTGTGGGGCCCGACGGACAGGTCCACCTGCCGGACATGGGCTTCACCGTTCAGGTGGGTCAGGCGCGCAACAGCTACCAGGGCGTGGACCCACGGGCCGGGGTCCAGTTCCCCGGAATCCTCAAGACCCGCCGCTGAAGCCGCCTTACGCTCCACCCGGAAAACCCTGCGCCTGGCTTTCACCTGTGGCAGGATTCGGATAGCGACCTCGCAGCCCGGAGCGCGGCGCCCTGCACAGGGCCCACTCCGTGTCGGAGCCCCCATGTCCCAGCGCATCGTTCTGTTCGCCCTCATCGCCCTGGCCACCGCATGCCCGGGCCAAGACATCCAGGTGGTCAAAGTCACCACGCCGCCCACCGCCGAGATCCACTCCCCTGGGGATCTCTCCCAGTCCTTCGAGGCAGGCACCATGGTCACCTTCGAGGGTGTGGCTCAGGATCAGCAGGACTCCCCGGACCGCCTCACCTCCACCTGGAGCAGCAACATCGACGGCCTACTGGACGAAGCGGTGCCCGACAGCACCGGACGCGTCACCTTCGCCACCATCGGCCTGAGCACCGGCGTACACATCGTCACCCTGCAGGTGGTCGACACCGATGGCGAGGTGGGCGAAGACAACGTCACCTTCACCATGGAGCGCCTCAACTCCGAGCCCAGCGTCGAGATCGACTTCCCCAGCAACGGCGACAGCCTGATCGAAGGCGAGACCTCCATGTTCACTGCGGTGGCCAGCGACCCCGACGAGGAAGACCCCGTGGCCGATCTCGAGGTCGAGTGGTCCTCGGACGCAGACGGCTTCCTCGGCGATGACGCCCCAGAGAGCACCGGCTCGGTCTCCCTGTCCACCGCGGGGCTGTCTCTCGGCGACCACGTCGTGTCCGTCACCGTCACCGACAGCGCCGGCGCCACGGCCAGCGATCAGGTCTACGTCGAGGTGGTCCCAGCCAACGCGCCACCCACCGCCGTCATCACCGACCCGCTCACGGGAGACACCGTGCTGCAGAGCAGCGTCAGCTTCTCGGGCGAGGTCGGGGACGACGCCGACCGCGCCGACTACCTGGCCATCTCCTGGGAGAGCTCCATCGATGGCCTGTTCAACTGGGACAGCGCAGGCTCGGCCGGCCAGCTGGGCTTCAGCAGCTCGTCCCTGTCCCTGGGCGACCACACCGTCACCCTAAATGCCCAGGACACCGGCGATCTCGTCGCCAGCGACAGCGTCACCATCAACGTGGTGGGTCCCGACGACTGGGACGCCGACGGCGACGGCTGGACCCCCAACGAAGGCGACTGCGACGACAACGACTCCAGCACCAGCCCCGGCGCGTCGGAAGTCTGCGACGACATCGACAACGACTGCGACGGCGAGATCAACGAAGACCTGGGCGACGGCTATGAGCCCAACGACTCCACCCCCACCGACCTGGGGAACATGGAAGGCGACGGCTACTGCGTCTACTACCTGGGCTACGTCAGCGGCAGCGCCGACAGCCAGACCGTCTCGGGCACTATCCACAACCCCGACGACGTCGACAGCTTCACCTTCGACACCACCGACGACTGGTACGACTGCCTGGACCAGTCCGGCTACGGCATCCAGATCGCCCTGACCAACGTGCCAGCGGGCGACGACTACGCCCTGGACCTCTACTGGCTCAGCGGTGGTGGTGCGCTGGTGGCCTCATCCGACACCGCCTACAACGCCAACGAGTACGTCACCTACGAAGGCAGCTACGGCCTGTCCTCCGACACCGACGACGGCGGCAGCTTCGAGGTGGTGGTGAGCCCCTCGTCGGGCTCCGGCTTCAGCTGCGGCGACGCCTACACCCTCACCGTCACGGTGTGGTAGGCCCCACGCTGATGCGTGCAAGCTAGCGTCTCCAGCGTTTGTGGAGCCAGAGCCAACCGTGGGGACGCTGGCGAATGCACACCTCGAGGGCCTGGTTGAAAGCGAGGGTGGCCCTCGCCAGGTCCTCGTCGCGGTCGTCCGTCCACTCGAGCTCGATGGCGGGTGACACATGCATCACGTGTCGCCCGATGCCCTCGCGCCACTGCCAGACCAGGAACACGGGCACCCGGCTTCGCCGTGCAGCCGACGCGAGCCCCAAGGAGGTCAAGGCGTCCCGCCCCAGGAACGGCAGCGGGATGCCTTCGTTGTAGCGCTGATCGTTGACGAAGATCACCACCCGGCCGTCATCGAGGGCCCGATACACCCTGTCCATGCTGTGACGGGGTGGGATCAGATCCACCCCGCGATCCTTGCGCGCCTGCTCCACCAACCCCGCGACCCAGGGGTCCACGGGGGCCTTCACGATGCAGGACAGGTCCATGCCCCGACCTCGCCCCATGGCGAGCATGATCAGGTCGAAGGACCCGAAGTGCCCCTGCAGCACCAGGCATGGCAGGCCCTTGGCCTGGCGATCCGTGAGGTTCTCGAGCCCCTCGGTGCTGCAGCGCGTCTCGAACAGCGCCGGCCGTCGCAGGCTGCTGAGCAGCTCCACGTAGCCCAGGGCCAGATCGTGGACGCTGCGTCTGAGCAAGCCTGCGCGTTGGGCCGGCTCGATCTCGGGCAAGGCCTGGGCCATGTTGTCCAGAGCCACAGCCTTTCGAACCGGAAGCACCGTCCACCACAGCCAAGCCAGGCTCCAAGCCCAGAGGTTGGCGATCCACAAGGGCATGCGAGCGAAGACCCACGCCGCCAGATCCAGGGACCGCGTGCGCGCGCTCATTCAGACGCCTCCGTGAGCCCGCGCTCGACCAGGAAGCGGTCCAGCAGCGCGTGGAACTCATCTCCACCCTGCTGGATCTCCAGGCCGACCCGCAAGGCCCAGCAGGGAAGGTCGTCGGGTAGCCGCGCCAGGTCCTTCTCGGTGGTGACCAGGGGCAGCTCGGTGGCCGTCCTACGGAACAGCGCGAGATCCCCGTCGCTGAACCAGGGATGGTCCCGGTAGATGAGTCGTTGGGCGGGGACCAGCCCCAGGCGGCGCAGCTGGCGCAGGAACACCGCGGGCTTGGCGATGCCGGCCAGCACGGCCACCCGTCCGTCGGGCCCACCCTCCAGAGGGATGCGCTCACCGCCGTGCAGCCAGCCCAGGACTCGCACCTCAGCCTGAACCGAGGGCGTGGAAGCCAGCTGGGATGTGATCTCGGCGGGTGGTGGACCGTGGAGGATCCAGACGGCGTCGGCACGCCCCAGGGCGGCCGGGACCTCCCGCAGCTCGCCCGCTGGCAGCGAACCACCGGCCAGGGGTCGCAGGGCGTCGATGGTGACCAGGTCCAGATCCACCGCCAGATCCCGCTGTTGGAAGCCGTCGTCCAGCAGACAGATTTGGGCGCCGAGCTCGGCCGCGCGTCGCGCTCCCGCGAACCGGTCCGGACAGCTCACCGCCAGCACACCGGGCCGGGAGAGCATGGCCAGCTCGTCGCCAAGCCATTCGCTGTTTCCCTGTTCCCACGCACTGTCCCGCAGCCAGGGGCCCTCAGCCGCCCGTCGATAACCCCGGGATATCACCGCGACCCGCAGGCCCCGCAGCTCGAGCTGCTCGAGCAGGTGACGCACCAGCTGGGTCTTCCCCGTGCCACCGCTGGCGATGTTGCCCACGCTGATCACGGGGATGTCCGCCACGCCACGCGCCCGACGAGCCCGCAGTGACGCCGCGAAGCGGTACACCGGCGCCAGGGGCCTCAGGAGTGGGCGCAGGGAGTGCTCCGTTGGCACCGACCCCGCGACCAGTGACGAGAGCTGCCCCAGGGCCAGCCCCACAGCGTCCCCCCGGATGGGTACGGGTTGTGGTGACGCCAGCGCTGCAGCCAGGGCCGGGGCCAGTCCCCGATGGGTCGCAGCGTGGAAGCTGCACGCCTGGGCAAAGGACGCGGCGTTGGCGTGGGTCTCTGGCCCGTGCACCACGCAGACTCCCGCCCGGTTGGCTTCGGCTGCGCTGTGCCCACCGATGGTGGGGTCGAAGGTCCCACCCACAAAGGCCGCGACGGCCAGCGGGTAGAGGGAAGCCAGCTGCCCGACGTTATCCAACAGGAGCACATCGACATTCGCGGGGACCAGGGCCTGGCCCAGCTCGCTGCTCCGCGCCCAGCGCACATCGCTGTTCTGAAGAAGGGTAGCCACAGCCTCGAAGCGCTCGGCGTGGCGGGGGGCCAGCACCAGCAACGGTGGGTCCGGCAGCTGGTCCCGGGCCGCCAGCAGCGCTGCCTCGTCGCCGGGTCGGGTGGAGCCCGCCAGGACCATGGGGCGCTCGAAGCTCAAGGTCGCCGGCGCGGTGGGCGCCTGGAGCTTGAGGTCGCCGATGACCGGAACCTCGGCGTCGAGCCAGGGCGCCAGCCAGGCAGCGTCGTCTGCGTCTCGCACCGACCAGCTGTCCACACAGCCGAGCATGGCCTTCCACAGACCAGGGAAGCGAGCGGCGAGCCGACGGGTCCCCTCCCCCACCCGAAGCCCGAGCACCGCCACGGGGACGCTACCGCGACAAGCCCCCAGCAAGCCTGGCCACAGCTCGCCTTCCACCAGCACCAACGCCCGGGGTCGCACCCGACGCACGAAGCGGCGCTGAAGCCACGGCGCATCCAGGGGCAGACAGCCCACGGCGTCCACCGGCAGCACCTGCTGTCGCCCGGTGTCCGAGGTGGCGGTGCGCAGCAGGGGCAGATCGGGCCAGCGTGCGCTGAGCCCCTCCGCCACGGCCGCAGCCGCTTGGCCTTCGCCCAGGCTGGCAGCGTGCAGCCACAGGGCGCCGGGTTGCACGGGTGGAATGGTCAGCGCCAGGCGCTCGGACAGATGAGTCCGGGTGCGTGGGTGTAGGGCTGCCCAGGCGGCCGCCACCGGCAAGGCGAGCTGAGCCGCCACGCCGTAGGCCGCCAGCATCACGCCTGCCTCGCGTGCAGCCGGGCGTAGACCCCGCCCAGCTCCAGCAGCTCCTCGTGCCGGCCCGACTCCACCATGCAGCCGTCCTCGAGCACGATGATGCGATCGGCGCGACGAATGGTGGACAGGCGGTGGGCGATGACCAGCACGGTGCGGTTCTGCATCAGGCGGTCCAGGGCCTGCTGCACCAGAGCCTCACTCTCGCTGTCCAAGGCCGAGGTGGCCTCATCGAGCACGAGTATGGGAGCGTCGGCCAGCACGGCTCGAGCGATGCACAGGCGCTGACGTTGCCCGCCGGACAGGCGCATGCCCAGCTCGTCGATGCGGGTGTCGTAGCCCTTGGGCAGCTGTTGCACGAACTCGTGGGCATTGGCGGCGCGGGCTGCGTCCTCGATCTCCTGCTGGCTGGCGCTGGGGCGACCGAACGCGATGTTGGCGCCGACGGTGTCATTGAACAGGAACGTTTCCTGGGTCACCAGGGCGACGTGCTGACGCAGGGAGGCCAGGCTCCACGCGGGCAGAGGCTGATCGTTGAGCAACAGGCGCCCCGCGGTGGGGTCGTAGAAGCGGGGCACCAGGTTTGCCAGGGTGGTCTTGCCTGCGCCCGAGGGGCCCACCAGGGCGACCACCTGACCGGGCTGAACCTCGAAGTCGAGGTCCCTCACCACGGGACCGTCGCCGTAGTCGAAGCTCACCCCTTCGAAGCTGAGGCCGCAGTGCCCACCGGACAGCTCGAGGGTACCGGCGTCGGGCACCGCCGGCTCCATGTCCAGGATGCGGAAGACCTCGTCCCCCGCGGCCACAGACCGCTGCCAAAGGCTGACGATGAGGGACAGCCCTTTGAGGGGGTCGTTCATGAAGCCCAGCGCCACCAGGAACGCGATGAGCTCCCCGGGGGTGATGGTACCCGCGAAGACCTGCCGTCCGCCCACGTAGATGGCGGCGCCCACACCCAGCGCCGCGATGAGCTCCACCACCGGCCCCGGGATGAGCTGGGCCGCGGCGGCTTTGAGCTGCAGCCGGTACTGTTCGTGGTTCAGGACGTCGAAGCGGCTCCGCACCCGGTCCTCGGCGCCGAAGGCTTGCACCACCCGGATGCCCACCAGCAGTTCCTGGGCCATGGCCGATAGCCGCGCCAGGTTGGCCAGGGAGTCGCGGGTGCTGCGTCGCAGGCTCTTGCCGAAACGATCGATGGGGATGGCCACCAGGGGCAACACGCAGACCGCGACCCCGGCCAGCACGGGGTTGAAAACGAATGCGGCGATGAGCAGCCCGATCAGGGTGATGGGCTTCTGAACTGCCGTTGCAAACCCGGAGACCGCATACTGAACGTTGTTGACGTCGTTGGCCAGGCGGCTGACCTGCTCGCCGGTGGGGGTGGTCTGGTGGTATGCCACGCCAAGCCGCAGGTACTGCAGCAGAAGCTGCCCCCGCAGGCGCTCCACGACCTGGAACGCGATGCTCTTGGTGAGCAGTCCCCTGCCGATGTTCACCCCGGCGCTCAGGGCGTACAAGCCTGCCACGACGAAAGGCATGGCCATGAGCGCAGCGTGGTTCTGCTGGATGAGCACCTCATCGAGCACGAACTTGATGAGCACCACGATGGCCGCGGGGATGTTGGCCGCGATGATCAGCAGCCCCGTACCCAGGAGCATGCCCCCAAGGTGGGGCCGGAACAAGGACAGAAAGCGACGCGTGGTGGACTTCACGGGGCGCCCACGCGGCCGGATTCGTCACCCAGGCCGCCCTTGTAGTCCCACAGCTCGTAGACCTGCCAGTGACCCGCCCGACGCAGCAGGATGTCCGGCGCCACCACGGTGTTGGGGCCCTCGCGCTCGCCGAAGTAGGGCTCCACCTTGTGGGGCGGGCTGGTGCGCCAAGGGCGCACGAATAGAGCGCGCTCGGGATCGGCCCAGCGCGGCAGGTCGTCGAGCTGATTGGCCCGCCCGGCGCCGGGGAGCACCTCGGCGTGCACGCCGCCGTAGAAGCGGATCCACGCGGCTTCCTGGTAGCGGGCGGTGTAGATGGGCTCGACACCCCAGGCCTGCACGGCTTGTCCCAGCGTCTCGCCCCCCACCAGGGACAGGGTGGGGTCCCGGGCCAGCGGCCACAGGGGTCGCAGCGCGTGCACGGTGACCACCGCGGAGGTCACCGCCGCAAACCCGATGCCCACCCAGGCGATGCGCCGCCAACGGGAGCTCATGTGGCCCAAGCCCGCTGCGGCGGCCAGGTACGCCGGCGCCGCCCAGTTGGCCTCGCTGGGGGCCAGCATGGATGCCAGGGCGAAGAACAGGAACACCGGGAATGACAGCAACCACCACATGCGCACGATGCCCCGGTCCATCCAGCCCACTGCCCAGTAGGCGCAGAAGCACAGGAACAGCAGCGGGCTGACCAGCCCCACCTGCCCGCCGAGGAACTCCAGGAGCCCACCCAGGCCCGGCACCGTAGAGTCGCCACCGCCAACCCCCAGTCCGTGGTCGACCTGGAACCGCAGCGTGATCCAGTCGTGATTGGCCAGCCAAACAACGTGGGGAAGCAGCAATGCGCCGGTGATCGCCAGCCCGAGCCATGGCCAGCGGGTGCGCAGATCCCTGGGTCGCGCCACCAGCATTAGGGGCAGCAACATCAGGCCGGTGTGCTTGCCGAGGATAGCGATGCCGGCCCCAAGCCCCGCCAAGAGCCACCAGCGCCCGCCGCGCACCACACCCGCCAAGCACAGCGCCCAGCCGAACAGCAGCGGCACATCAGGGGTCGCCAGCAGGCCCCCCAGGGCGAACAGGGGAAGGCTGGCCAGTGCTGCAGCCGTCAACCATGCGCGCCGAGTGCTGGCGGTCATCAAGGCCACCGCTCCCACCCCGAGCAACACGCACACGGCGCGCACGCCAAGCTCACTGTGCCCCACCAGCGCCGACGACCCACGGATCAGCCAGGCGATGAGCGGGGGATGATCGAAGTAGCCCAGGTCCAGGTGCTGGCCCCAGACCCAGTAGTAGGCCTCGTCGGCAGCCAGGCCGGGCACCGAGGCCAGACACAGGCGCAGCAGCGCCAGTCCCGCCAACAGCAGCAGCGCGGTCCACCATCCCTCGACCCGGCGTAGCCAGGAGCCCTGCGGTTCGGGATCCGGTGGCTCGTCGGGCAGACCGCGCCCGCCCGACAGGATGCGCAGCTTGGGGCGCGACGAACGGGGCTCGGTTGCGGCCTGTACGGGCCCGGCCTGCATAGGCTCGGTCATGGAGGCTCTAACGCTCCAGACGCAGGGCGGGAATGCGCCAGGCCGCCTCACGGGCGATGCCCGCGCTCATCTTGCTGGCTCCTGCGGCGCGCTCGGTGAACACGATGGGGACCTCCTGAATGGCGAATCCGCGCTGGTAGGCGCGCCAGGTCGTCTCCACCTGGAACACGTAGCCCTCTGAGACGACTTCCTGCAGATCGATGGCCGCCAGGCAGCGAGCCCGCCAGCACTTGAACCCTCCGGTGGGGTCGCGGTAGGGAATGCCCAACACCAGGCGCGCATAGAACCCACCGCAGCGCGAGATGAGCCTGCGGGACAGAGGCCAGTTGCGAGTTCCACCACCGGGCACGTAGCGCGAGCCGATGGCCAAATCGGCGTGGGAATCCCGCAGCCGAGGGAGATCCGAGGGGTCGTGGGAGAGGTCGGCGTCCATCTGGAAGATGGGGTCGTGACCGGCCTCGAGGGCGGTGCCCATGCCCAACTTGTAGGCCGACGCCAGGCCCTGCTTGCCCTCACGCCGAAGCACCTTGACCGAGCCCAGCACCCCATCGAGGGCTTCGGCCATGTCGCCGGTGCCGTCGGGCGAGCCATCGTCGACCACGAACAGCGTGGCGTCGGGCAGCGCCTCGAACACACGGCGGGCGAAGGCCTCGATGTTCTCGGCTTCGTTGTAGGTGGGGGTGACCACGGCAGGGGTCGAGCTCATGGGGTCGCTCCAAGGCGCACAAGTACGACCCTCTACCACGTCTGTCAGGCTGCGACGCGCGTTCTAGGGGCTAGAGCGCAGCGGCTCCAACACGGCCTGGGCCGCCCGGATCGAAGCGCCGGGTTCGCCGAGCACGGCGCGCACTGCAGCCAGGCGATCCGGCAGCTCGGGATCCGCCGCTACCGCCAGCAGATCCCGGGCCAGGACGGTGGGTTCGAGGACCTGGATGTGCTCTGGGACCACCGCCGTCCCAGCCAGGATGTTGGGCAGCGCGATGTGCTCGATGCCTCGCACCAAGGCCTTGCCGATGGCGTAGGTGCTGGCGTGGACCCGATAGGCCACCACCATGGGCACCCCAAGCACCGCCAGCTCGAGGGTCGCTGTGCCGCTGGCCACCAGAGCGGCCTCGCAGCTCATCACCGCTGGCACGAGCCCCTCCACCAGTTCGATCCCCTCGGCCACCGCCGAGGCCGCCCGCTGGGGATCGGTGCCACTGGCCAAGCCGAGCACAAAGCTGGCGTCGGGCTGCTGCTCACGCACGATCCGCGCCGTGTCGAGGAACACCGGCAGCAAGCGGTCCAGCTCATGTTCCCGAGAGCCCGGGAGCAGGGCGTAGCGGCGCGGCTGGGGGCTGCGCTCGACACCCGCCAGGCGGTCGATCACCGGGTGGCCCACAAAGCGGGCGTCCAGGCCGTGGGGCGTGTACAGCGCAGGCTCGAAGGGGAACAAGCAGAGCAGGCGGTCCAGGTCGCGGGCCAGGCTCTTGGCCCGCCTCGGCCGCCAGGCCCAGACTTGAGGGCTAACGTAGCCGATGGCGGGGATGCCCAGGTTGCGGGCATGCCGAGCAAGGGGGAGGTTGAAGTCGGGAGCATCCACCGTGATCAGCAGGTCCGGGGCGGGCTGCATGGCCTCTCGCACCGATGCCTGGGCGCTGCGGATTGTGGGCAGCTTGCCCAGCACCTCCCACAGACCGTTGACGCTCAGGTCCTCCACCCTCGCGATGGGCTCCACCCCTGCGGCCCGCATTGCAGGTCCGGCCACACCCCGTGCCTCGAGCTCGCACAGCCCGCGCAGCGCCTCCACCAGCTCTGCCGCCAGGGTGTCCCCGGAGGCTTCGGCGGCCGAGATCAGGAGCTGCAGCGCGATGTGGCTACTCCTTGGATGCCTGTGGCTGCGGACGCGGCTTGGCGTTGGAGACCAGGCTCAAGGCGATGGCCAGCCCGAAGAAACCCGTGACCCACGGGTTCGAGGTGATGCCTCACGTGGAGTGGCAGCCTACGAAGGTGGCGTAGGCGAAGCCCCCACCGAAGCCCACGGTGCCGAAGACCAGCTGTCGGATGCGCGTGCTCATAGGGACTCCTGAGGGACGAAGCGCTAGCCTTGTTCGCCTTCGTCACCGGGCTCTTGCTCGGCCAGGTGAGCGGCGATCTTGGAGCGCACTTCTTCCATGTCGAGGCCCTTGACCTGGACGACGAGATCCTCGAGGACCTCGACGGGCAAGGCGCCAGCCTGTTGGAAGATGGCGAGACCACCACGGAAGACCATGATGGTGGGGATGGACTTGATCTGGAACATGCCGGCGAGCTCTTGCTGCTCTTCGGTGTTGCACTTGGCGAACACCAGGTCCGGATACTTCTCGG
>Ga0307987_1000684_pt1 | contig 19993 bp, 17 predicted proteins | sample EllFjometagen181_FD_203157 | JGI IMG/M metagenome (GOLD analysis project Ga0307987, IMG submission 203157) | Marine microbial communities from Ellis Fjord, Antarctic Ocean - #181 | ecosystem: Environmental > Aquatic > Marine > Unclassified | place: Southern Ocean | collected 2014-10-08
GAGCAGGTAAAGGAGAAGCTCATCGAAGGAAGCGACCACAAGATTATTTACGATGAACTCTGGGTATAGACGATGCCGGGGGCGATCTATAAACTCAAGCGACTTGGTTATGATTTGAACCGAGTGGCCGTGAGAGTATCTCTAATATATGATATTGGTATTGATGATTTTTTATCAAAAGGGAAACAGCAAAAAAAAGTCAACGTGAGAAGTCTCTTTTGTTATTGGGCGGTAAACGAATTAGGGGTATCTCTTACAGAATTGGCGCGGCAAATCGGAATCAGTGTTCCAGCGATTGGGTACTCTGTGGGGTGGGGACAAGTTATTTGCAGGGAGAACAATTTTCAATTATTAGAGAATTTAACTTAGAAACTTAAGGGCGTCCCTACGCCTCCTATTGATCTGATCCTAATGGATATTCAGATGCCGGAAATGGATGGGATGGAGGCGACCCAGGCCATCAGGAACAAAGGATTTGACGCGATTCCAATTGTTGCCATGACGGCCCATGCCATGAAGGGTGACAGGGAAATGTGTCTTGAAGCAGGTATGGATGATTATATTGCAAAACCGATCAAAAGAGAGACCGTTTTCAAGATGATTGAGAAATGGGTTTTTTCAAAAAAAATGTGATTTGGTAATGCCTTTATCATGCCAGAGGCGGCGGGGGCGGGGGCAATTCACCACGCTCCAGGGCCTCACGGGCAGATTTCACCGGTATGGTTGCTTCGCAGGGAACCCCCACCTGGCACAACCCGGGCAAAGAAAAGGGGACAGATTTATTTTCTGGCTTTCTTCGGCCGCCCAGGACCACGCAATTCAATCCGACGTCCCAACTTTACGGAAATCTCTTGGGTAAATTTCTTACCGGATATTAATTGCCCTCGTTGAGTCGCCTCTCTGATCAACTTCCATTCCTCCTCCGGCACGGTTTTCCGGAGCCATCGCCTATACTCTTCCGCTCTCTCATCTGTTGTCTTGCCAAGGCTCATATAGAAAGGATCGAAATTCAGCCATGCCTGCTCTTTGATGCCGGTTTTTACCGGACAACTTGACCAGTGATATTGCGATGGATCTTCGACCATGCCTGCCCGCAGGGGATTTAGCTCCACATATCGGCAACAGGCAAGCAGATATTCATTTGCACTCACCACACTGGACTTATAACGCCCCTCCCACAGAGAACCGCTTCGTTTTTCCATCTTGTTCACATAGCGGGTCTGACGACCGGCAACTCGTTTCATGAGTAGACCCAGATTTTCGATTCGCTCATCTGGATCAATAATAAGGTGCACATGTCCCGGAGATTATCCAGGTAGTATAAAATAGTCACCATCTTCGGCGAACACTACCTGTCGATTATGACCCCGCTGAATAATATGGTGTGGACAGTTTGGTATGACTAATCGAGCTCGTCTAGGCATGACAACGTCTTGCCATAAAGCTCTAATGAATGTCAAAAATAAATCTGTCCCCTTTCTTTTTAACATTTACATGGGTGCCGGGATGCTCACCATGGAAACAAACGCAAATTTTGGGTTAAATCATCTATCATCATCCCCAAGCATCTGAAGCATCAGGAACGCTTCGAGGTATACCCCGTTTGTCCAACCGAAACCGATCTGGGCTTCCTGGTATCCTCTGCTTGCCCGCGGGTCCTGCATGGGATCAGTGCTCACATATTTTTCGATCAGCGTACCCGTTTTCGCAAAGAAAGCTTCAGTCGCACCAGTCCAACCGGTGAGGACTTGATGAAGAAGCGGGTCGGTGTTGACTTTTGTATTCCAGTTCTTCAATCCCCTTGCAGCAAAAAACTGAACAGGGGCCCACGAAAAAGGGTTGTCCCACTGGTTCCCGGTCAGGATAAGGCTGGTTGGAATACCAAAATTTTCCGGGTGGACCATGCCGCTTTTCGGGGAAATAAATGATTGATTGATCGCTTTGGTGCAGTGAAGGGTCATGTCAGGTTCTGAAATACTGCAAATTTCTCCGGGATTGCCATAAATCCAGAGGATTTTCGTTTCCCCGCCGCTTTTCAGGGAAAAAACCTGGTCCTGGCTGATAGGTTGTGATGCAGACGCTGTAGCGAGAAGGCTTTCCACCCGGTTCGTTTCTTCGATGAGCCCATCCGCCCAGAGAGGATAAAACATGGTGCCGTAAGGATAGGTATGCTCAGGTGCAGCCCCTTCCTCTCGGATACGGACGTCTGAAAAGAACCCGTTTGGGCCGGATTCCGCCCACATCAGATTATTGATGACGTACTTCCCCTGCTGGGTTCTGGAATCGATGTCACGGGTAAGCTGCTCTATTTCGGCCGGCGTCATGCCGTAACAGCCATAATCTTCGAGAAGTTTTTTCAGGTCGCACCCCATCTGGAAAAGAAGGGTGTTCAGGCTAACCGGGGCATAATCCAGGGCATGTTGACCTTGTGCGCCATATCTTCCGGAAAGGTCATAACCGGAAGCGCGGATAGCACGGTCAGCAGCATAAAACTTCTCAGTCAAATGAGCGTAATACGGTGAACTTTGATCCCAGAACATGCCGTTAGGATTTTCCCCCGGGAATTTCTGGAAAAAAAGGGCGGCGTCATCGTACAGTGAGCGGTTTTGTGGTTGTGTGCTGCGGACCACTTCGGGAGCCGGTCCGACACCTCCGGTGTGGAAACAATAGGCCTCAAAAAGAGTTTTCTCTTCCCCTGTGGACGAGGCGGACCCATTTTCTTCCAGAGTCACCACGCGCGGATTTTTTTTGGCGGCAGCGGAGGTATGAGGATCCCAGCCGGTATAGACAAGTTCGGGATCTGTCCAATAGTTATAATAAGCAACAGCGGCTGGAATGACCTCCCTTTCCATCCATTCGTCAAAATTAACGGGTGTGGGGAACTCAGGCGTAACAGCCTCAAAATATTTTGACAGGGTTTCCGTGTAATCAATACCTATCTCTTTCCCATAGGTTTTCTGGAAGGCATAGATTGCCAGGACTTCCCGGATAAACAGGGGAGATTGGGAGCGGGTCAGGTAATAGGAGCGGTTCGCATTGAGGACATATCCTCCATAGAAGCTGATTTCGTATATATGGTTGTCGGCCATACCCTTGGCGATATTAAACAGGGTCTTTACATCATCGAGTGTGGCGGTGCGAAAGATATTGTTCTCAGCATCCCAAACAAGAGGATCGTTTTCCAGGTTTTCATAAAGATAACCGGCACTGTTCAGCAGCCCGATAATGATGAAGAAGGAATCCCAGCCGTACATCTCATTAAATGTCCCGCCCGGCACCACATAAGCATTGGGCAGGTACAGCAGCCCGAGGTTGTTGTACAGTTTGTTTCCTTCTGTACTGCCCGCCATGGGTTTTTCAGCCGGCAAGGGCTTGACATCCAGGTCTATTCCGCTCCCCTGGTTGTTTTTAGAGATAATCTCCGCAACAAAACCATGCATGGGAGGATAATATACCGGCCAGCCTTTCATGCTTTCCGGCGGAAGAATCAATTTGTCCTCTGCCGCCTGTCCGATCATTTTCGGGGTTCTGAGTAAGGCCTTTGTGTCCGTCCAGAGACCATTAATATAGGGGAGAAGACATTTTTCCCGCAGTTGCGCCTTCGTTATCTGCTGTGTGCCGCCGAGAGCCCACCATGCTTCCAACCCTTTTTGAATGATCATGGGAGGCGCAGACTCGGTTGTCCATTCAATGACCATGGATTTCCATTCATCAACGGTGTCGCCCACCCATTGCGGCAGCAGAAGATCAATGATGACAATTTCTTTATCCGATGTAACCGGAACTACACTTTTGTCATCACCACCGCAACCCGTATTAGAAAAAGACACTATAAGTGCCAAAAGGGTAAAAGTGATCTTTCTCGTAATCCCTGAGGGAAATATTTTTCGGCCAGTTTCATCATGAAATAAACTCATCATTATTATCCCTATATCGTAGTTTTTGTTCAGACGTTGTAACAGCTCTGAAAACGGTCATTATGGTCCGTTGAGCAGTTCCGACGCTTTATTGCTGTAAATCCAGCCATATGTTTTATCCCAGTCGATGCACCAGAACATAAATCCGCGGACAATTATGTTTCCATCTGTTAACTGTGACCAGACTTGAGCCATTTCAGCTGGTGTCGCTATGCCATCGTGGGCAGCGCCAAGCCCGGTAGGCAAACCAATTACAAACTTATCTTCCGGAATCTGAGGCACATCGTTACTCTGGTACTGACTGCCATAGCTGTTGATAAAAACATCAACTGCAACCGGCAGAAATTCAGCCATAACACCGGTGTTCTCAGGTACCCATTCACCGTTTTCCTTACTGAATCCATCCCCGTTCTGGTTGTACATTTGAGGGCATATCAGCGTATAAGAACCATTCAAATTATTAATATAGTCGTAATAAAACTTACCTTTTCTGCAGTTTGGAAATTCCGGCGCCATTGTCAGCCAGAAATTATTACGCGGGGTTTTATAATGGTTGACAATCTCTTGTGTCGCTTCTGCGAACAGGTTGGCATCCGTATTGGCAAGCGCCGTGTTTTCCAGATCAATATCAATTCCATCAAAACCATATTCATCAATGAGTTGAATCATTCCATTTACAAATTTTGTTTTTCTTTCCTCTGTGTTAATGGCAAAATCTGCCCCTACTGCGCCTCCGATTGAGATGATAACTTTTTGTCCTTTCAAATGTGCCGCGTCAACTGAAGTCCGGGAAAAAGGGAAATTAGGATCCGGATTGAATACCGGCGTAAACTGATCCGTTGTAGTCGCAAATGCAACCATTACGACAGTATACTCGCTCGGGATATCTTCAAACTGCACAGGATCACTCGTTCCCTGTCCATTGTCATTATCATGGTTTGTTCCCCAGGAAGACCAATACCCAATGACCACCGGAGGATCTGTTCTATCCACCGGGTCGGTAGATGATAATACCTCCTCTTCATCATGATATCCGTCGCCGTCCGTATCATGGTTATAAGGGTCTGTTCCGATCCTGTTTTCTTGGGCGTCACTGAGTCCATCACCGTCAGAATCCTGGAGTGGTGAATCCGAGCTTTCACCACATGATACTAAAAACATGAGCAGCATTGCTGCTGCAATACAGGTCCATATCCGAGGGGTGGTTCTGTTTTTTAAAGCCATTCTTTCTCCCTTTGACATAAGTGATTCCTCCTCAGATGACAAGGAGGCCAAACTGGTTTCCTACCTGCCAGAGCAACTGTGATTATAGGGATCTGCTCTGTTCAAGCATATTTTATTCACCATTCCGCTTTAAAATTTCGCCTTCCTGAATCCATAACATAGATCAGTGTATCCAGTGCGTTTACCTGATACCACATTAGAGTATGTTCATCTCCCTGGTAAAACCACGCATCAAGAAGTTTTTTGTATTCCCGTTCAGCGGCCTTGCGGTAGTCGATAGCGCCTGTGGTATTACTGTTGTTATCACTGCATGTTGCAATGATTACCGCAATCACTGCAAACACCAGGGCAGCAAAAAAAAGTTTTTTATTTAGCCACTGTGGCAATGAAGCAACCGCCACTGCTGCCGCCGCCTCCGGCAGGTGATGAAGAAGGTTGCAGAGCGATTGTCTCAATAGAATGGTGCCCCACATCCATGGTTACGGATCTTTTGTCGGAAGCGAGTGTCGGCAGGCTGCCTTCATCAGAGTACTCCTCGATAATATTGGTCTTTTTGGTACTGGAGGCATCGAAGAAGAAGTTTAAAGTAGCGTTATATGTCCCTGTCCCTCCCAGGATATCATACATTCGCACGATGACGTTATTGCTGTCGCCGTCCTTCTTCTTGAAAGCGGTAACCAGGACATTGTCGGGAGAAACGCTGCAGAACGATTTGGTTTCATCCAGCGTTTTGGTGCTGTTGCCCGAAGGCAGGACGGGGAGCGCCACGGCCCTCAGCGGATTATTTGCCTGGATGGCAAATCTTGCGCCCTTTAAGGAGTTGCTGGACCAGTCACCTGCATGGGAAAGCACGGAGAAGGTGAAGGCATGGTCTCCCCTTTGAGAATACAGTCCATAATCCGGCCATCTGTTGCTTCTTCGTGTGGCCAGGAGGATCGGCTGTATCATGGGATTTGCTATATTATACTCTGCGTCCGGCTTGATATTGTCCTGTTCTCGCGGTGGAAAAATATAGTCACATACGGATACGCAGGAGCTCATGGTTACCCCAAAATCCCCGTCGCTAACGCTGACGAAATTCTGGACTGCCCTGGGATGCAGATAGCTTGCCTTCACCGGTCTCTGGTTCGTAGGGGAAGAGACCTGACCCGGCAATTCAGTGTAATCAAATGCGTCATAGTAATAGAATGATCCCAGGGAATCCTGGACCTCATCCCTGCCAACCAGGACCGTTCCCATAGGCACCTCGTACGTGACCCTGGCTTTATTGCCGGAAAATGCCAGGGGCAGCGCCATTCTCCATTCCCTCATCTTGATTTTTTCATCCGAAATGTTTTCGCCGTTCCCATCCTTACCCCAGTTCGTCAGCGTTATTTCGCAATCAATACGTTTGAGTTTTCTGTAAAATATGAGCTTTTGTGTTACTGTGGCCCACCAGTTTTCTGTATTATTCAGCTCCCTGGTAAAGGAATAGACATCGCGGACAGGGCCGGATTCATCAGAATTGTACGTCCAGTTTGCCTGGTCTTTTCCCTGCACAAAAGTATCATCGAGCAGTGCAGGCGGGACATCGGGGAATGCGCCCGCGTCATAGTAAAAGCCCTTCGTGTTAGCATTGTCATAAGCGGAACGTATGGCAAACAGCTCAAAAGGAGTGAGGGTTTTCGAGTCGGAATATGTGCTTTCATACACCTTTGATTGTAATAACGCCTGGTCGGTGTCTCTATCTTTTATGCTCTGAATTCCATCACTTGTCAGGACTACTTCATAATAGTCATTCTTATAACCGGTATCCGTGTGAATCACGCCTGTATCAGTACCGGATGTTGACACGCCACGATGCACCAGATAATAGGTTTTATATCCTAAGGATGGAACATTCTCTGCAAGAAAAATAATCTCCTTTTTGTCTCCGGTGGCGCTTAGTTCCTGGTGAGCAACCCCGTGGCCATTTTCATCAATGATCCCCCAGGCGCTGCTTTTAGGGGTAACCGTGCAGACCACAGGGTCGGTTCTCTGCCAGGAGAGTGTATTAAAAACAACCATCGGGACAGGTTCATCGGCTTTCTGCGTAAACGCTATCTTGTTTGCTATGGCCGTGGTTGCATCGGAAAGATACGCATTGGCAGTCTGTTCCGCGGCCTTGACTCTCACCCAACTCGCTACGTCAACGATATCTTTGTTTCCTTCAACATCCGGATAAAAATCAGAGTACCAGGTACCAGCGCCTCCCATCCCGTGGTCAGGGAAGATAGCTTTGCTCCAGGCCTCCGTAAAAGTACTCTCGGGATAGGAAGAAAGGCTTCCCTCAAGAATGTTGTTAAAAGCGGTAAACATCTCGGCTGCGGGCAGAAGCCTTTCTGCTGAGCGCATTTTGGTTATGAGCTGATAATGGCCGGGTCCGTGTATGTAGAGCCAGGTGTTGGGCAGTTCACCCTGCCACTCCCTGAATAGCACACCCTGGCTTTGGGCAGCGGCCACAAGGGTATCGAGCGCCTCTTTTCCGGTAACGAGGTGTAGGCTGGGATCATCTGCGGTTTTATTGTCTGCCCAGTCAGTTAGAAGGGTGCTTTTATAAGGTTCATCTGGGGAAGGGAAAGCGATATAGGACCTTGGCATTCCCATATCTGTGGAATAGTAGAGCGGGAATATGCCAACAAGCGGGGTGCTGCTTCCGCCAAAGTGCTCATAGTAGTCATCCCACGCCTGCCATGCCCAAGGGCACGCATTATCAGAGTTGTTGGGCCATTGACCTTTATCGTTCCAAAGCCAATAATGGTTCGCGTAATCTAAAATATAATCTTCCACGGAGGTGGCGACGGGATGGTTATTGTCCGAATAATCCTTCCCGTTGAATGAATAGGGATAGAGAATTCCATGATATCCAAGCCAAGGTTCAAAGAGATTCGAGTGATAGGGGTCGTTCGCTGCCTCTCGTAAGAAGCCACTCCATGTATAGCCGTAATCACCTTGCGAGTAGACGAGGATGCTGTAGTCATTACTGCCATCGTGAACATTGGGGCTCTTCCAATTGAAAAAACCCTTTTTGTAACGGCTATCCATCAAATAGGCGATGCCGGCCTTTTTATAAATCTGTGCGGTCTGCAAGGCTCGAATGGGTGGGTCAACATTCCATGCGACTTTTGTATCACATCCAAGGCCTCTAAGCCATTTGCGGCCCAGATAGGTCTGGCGCACCAGACCTTCCCCGGAAAACAGCGATTCATAACCGCAGTTATAGGTCCCTCCCACTTCGATCTGGCCGGACTTGACAAGATTGACAAAATCCCCCCAAAGTGACGCTTTGCCTGGAGTGGTTTGCGTATACTCTTGAAAATCCATGACAGATCTTGTGTATTCAATGCAGTATTTGTAGTTGCGGTGATCTTTCGCCCATTCCACCACGGGCTCGATCATAAACTTGTTTCTCTTGTCTTTGCTGTCATGATAACTGCCCTCCCACCCCAGATCCTGGTGAGAACAGTAGAAAAAATACACGTCGCCGTTTGTGAGGTCTCCCCAGTTGCGCTCAGCTGCACTCGTATTAAGACCCGAAAATAAGATGAAACTGAAACCTAATGCTCCGATCATGAATCTTGTAGTAGCTGCTCTGCTTGCCATTTAACTCCTCCTTTTGTCCTTCTATTCCTTTGCCGATATTTTCCATTTCAACTCACAATAAAACATCTCTACCCCAATTCCTGGTTACCGCCAAATTATAAAAACCCCCTCCTACTCACACTCACTGCAAAAGGTTTTCTCAAAGGCCGTCAGGTCGCCTTCAATCTGCCATTGCAACATCGCCTTTTCGCTTTTCTCCAAGAAAGCCTTGCATTGGGTCGAAGGCTCTTGAGTCCCGAGGGTATCTTCAGCACATGCTGCCACTATTTGTGAGTAGTTCCTTCCCGATACCCAAACGCTATCGCCTGACAGAAAACTGAATTCAATACTGTTGCGCACAAATCTCTTGATATCCCGGTACCCTACCTGGGAATACCAGGTCGCACATAGAACGAACTGCTCGGTAAGATCGGTGCGGAGTATGCCGGGATCATCCGATGCGATGATAATCGGGACTTTCTGGGCCAGATAGACCGGAAAGGGATGTGCATCGCCAAAGACTCCGAGCAGGTCCTTGTTGCTCGTCAGCAGGATCTCGATGGGAATCGGCTTTTGCGCCATCACTGCTAATGCTTCCTTAGACTCGAGTTCGTATGAAATATCCACCCCGTGACCGATGCGATTTGCGTGTCCGACCTGGATGGCCTCGCTAACATGGAAGCGAAGGTCTTCGGGAGGCACAAGGCCCAGATCCAACTCCCCGGCATGGAGGTCAATCTTGACATCAGGATAGATCCCGTGAAGAATGTCCATCATTTGCATATGCAGGGAATAGTCATTTAAGGCCGTATGATCATCCTCCGGCCCCACCATGTTCACGCCGACCACAAGAGATGCCTTGGCGGCTACCTCAAAGGCAAGCGCCATCTCGCTGAAGACCTGTTCGCGAGGCAGGGTGCGAAGGGCGTAGTATTGGAAACGAACGGTTACGTTGCAACCTGGTTCTGCATGGACGGACCCGCATTGCAGAACCTCTGAAGAATGATTGTAGTAGTCGTAGATCCTGGCGCTGATACTCTGAGCAATCCCTCCGAGGCCTTGCTCCATGAGTGTTTCGTAGAACCGATACAGATCATTATCCCAGCCAAGCTTTTTGGCCAACTCGATCACCTTCTCCTCTTCGGTCGGTATCTGAATCATTGTCTCCAGATACTGCACCCTCTCTTCAGCAGCACGGGCCCTTAGCACGGCCAGGATGTCCCCGAGGGCTTCCTCTGCCGGAGCGATCTCGCCAAAGATGGCGAAGAAGTGATCATGGGGAGAGCTGTTGAAATATTGAGAATTTCGCAGGGACCAGTTGTCCACTAATTTGTTATAGAGGTCCCAGTCTTCATATGCCTGAGATACCGGTATGGTTTCGCCGGATTTACAGGGAGAAGAAGAGAGTTGGCAGGTATCAGGATTGACGCACAGGTCCTGTGCAACGGCCAGGTCGATCAGCGTTTCCGCATAGACCGCACCGGTCAAGTGATGGTGGATGTCGCCCCCCTTTGGAATACTGAGCAGAAACTCCCTGAGTTCGTTTGGATTGTTGCGAACCGCATTGAAATGGGTTGAGGTCTGTTCCTCGGGCGATTTAGGCGCCGAAGCGGTTGAATTCCCGCTATCCCCGCAAGCAATGACGCCTGACAGAACAAAGAGGGATAAAAATACCACAGTAGATCTTATGCAATTCATTTGACGCCCCTTGTGAAAAAATATTATCCTTTCAGCAGATGCATGAATACCGCGTCCGATTCAGGATAACCTATGACCAGACTTCACCCATTTCAGCGTGACGACAATATCCACATGGCCGCATTCAGAGTTGCAAGCCGTGTGATCTGGCAACTCATGTTGCAGGCCAGTTTGCTGGCCTTAGACTCAGGGGAATCTGAATCTATGGTGTCTTTACAGGAACAGGAATATGTTCCGTATGCAACGGCATCGGCGTTCGCTTTCAGGAAAGCCAGATATTCATTGCTGCGGATATGGTCTCTCAAGTCCTTGTTGTTTCTGTAAGCATAAAGCAGGTAGCGCATAAAGATACCCGGACCGGCAATGTAATTTGTCGTGGGATCCACAGCGACTTTCGGGGGCTCGGACGGACAGGGGGGATTTTTTTTTAAGTTATCACACGAACATACCTTTTCGTATTCCCGGTCACCAGGCCTAGGATAATCCGGATCGCCGAAACCAAAGCCGCCGGGGGAAGTAAAAGTGGGATCCTTGCCATCATCGGGACCCCAACCGTCAAATCGGGTCCAAGGCCGGAGAATTTCCGGGGCTAGCTTATCATGTTTGCTGCCGCTCATGCCTTTGGTCATATGATCCTTAACGCCGTCAATGATTCCCTTGGCTTTTTCGAGAAGCCATTGATTATCTTCCGTCAATTTGCTGTTAAGGATGTCAACCAGACCGCCCAGAATAATCCCCTGGTCACCTGCCCATGACCACTCCCTTTTATCTGGATATTGGGTTTTCAAAGACTGAGATCGGCACCGTGGTCAAGCTCTTCGGTTTCTGGGCCACCATTGGCGGGAGTCTTGTGGGCGGCGTGGCCATGATTCGTCTGGGAATCAAAAAATCCCTATGGATTTTTGGAATTTTACAAGCCGTATCTACCGCCGGTTTCGTCGTCCTTGCGCGGGTGGGGCACAGCGTTCCCATGCTTTCAGGGGTTATCGGCTTCGAAAACCTCGCCAGCGGCATGGGCACCACCGCCTATGTGGCTTTCATGGCCAGTATTACCAACAAAAAATTCACCGCCACCCAGTATGCCCTCTTGAGCAGCCTCATGGGTATTCCCCGGGTCCTGGCATCCGCCCCCACCGGCTTCTTGGCCAAAAACCTGGGTTGGGAACCTTTTTTCATTATCTGCACCCTCATCGCTATTCCGGGATTGCTGCTTCTTCTCAAGAAGACTCAGGATTTTCAGTAAAAAATAGATTTACCTTGGATAGAGATCGCTGTATTATGTGCAATAGATCTGTACATTATTGAAGGCGCGAGGACGTTCGTGTGAAGAAAAAGACGGAGTATCAGCCGCCTTATACCCGTTGAATTTATGTTGAAAGCCTTGGGCGATTCCATACGTGAGACCCTTTCCACCGATCAAGTAAGCGACCCTGTAACCGACCAAGTAGCCTCATTGGTTGAGGCCATTGGCAGCAACGAAATGCGCAGCACCGATCTTATGAAAGTGTTGGGGCTTTCACACCGCCCGACCTTTAGAGAAAACTATCTAAACCCGGCGCTGGGGGGCGGTTTGATCGACCGTACCCAACCCGACTCCCCCCGAAGTCCGACCCAACGTTATCGCCTGACCCAAAAGGGCCGACGTTGGTTACAAATTGAGTAAGTCACCTGGAAATGAGCAATCTTCGCAGTCAGCTCAGGAATCCTCATCAATCAAATAATTCAGCATGGGAGCCTAAACGGGTAGGTCTCAGTTCAAAATCGGTAATTGCATAGATTAGCAGCCAATCGGGTTCAATGTGACACTCCCGAAAATCGGACCACTTTCCTTTCAGCTTGTGATCTTTAAATGCAGCCGGCAAAGGTTTCGGGATCGAGAGCTTTTTCAGAGCGGTAGTCAGCTTTTTGAGATCTTTTTTGAATTTTGAAGTGGGTCGAATCGGAAGCATCAGAGACCACAATCTTCAAAAAGGGCCTTGACGCTATCGTAGGCTTTTCCCTCGCCTTTACGGGCTTCGCCCATGGCCAGAACCGTTTCATCATTGGGTATCTGCACATCGAAAGGAAGACCGTTATGTGCAATAATCTGTCTGTAAAACATTTCGTAGGCGGTAGAAATGGAAAGCCCCAATTCCTTTAAGATCGCCTCGGCTTTCTCTTTCACCTCCGGCGTCAGACGCGCGTGGGTCATGGCTGTTTTTCCCATTGTTTCCTTTTCCTCCATGGTCCATTTTGTATACCATAATGATACAGGCATTCCGGGAGCTTGTCAAGAAGAGGACGGGGCGATTTTTTTTGTATATTTCTCGTGGGAGACCTGATTCCGGCGATTTAGATCGCCCTTGCGTCTTTCGATAAAAAAACACGGGCAAAATATCTTTGACAGTGTGGATTTTTTGCATATGATCTATCATTTTCACATATCCAAGTATCGAGGAGGCGGTGCGGCAATGAGCAAAGATCTGAAAATCAGCGTCAGCGCTAATTCCGGTAAAAGCCAGTTCCTCGTTTATGAAGCGGAAGACGGACAGATCAAAATTGATGTTCGCCTTGAGAACGAAACCGTATGGCTGACTCAAAAGTTGATGGCGGATCTGTTTCAAACGACCAAACAAAATATCGGTCAGCATCTCAAAAATGTTTTTTTGAACGTGAATTGCTTGAAGATTCAGTTGTAAAGAAATTCTTTACAACTGCCGCGGATGGAAAGAAATACCGAACCGCGGGGTGGAATTTAGACCAGGACTATGGATTTACATCCGATGACTATGTCGTAATCCCTGAAATCGACCCGGAGAGAGCCGCACCCTCCCTGCCCGATGGAAACAGGGGCCAATGGCGGACGATTCTTGATCGCGGCGTCGCTTCAGGCGTTAAAAGCGACGCAATGGAAACCATTGTAGCATATGCGGCGAGTGCCGACATCAGCCCTGAGCAAGCGCTGATTATCCTGGAGCCATTGTTTCAAGATGCGCAAGCGGGGAACCATACACCATATATTTTGCGAAAGACCCAGGAGTGCATTTTAAAAAAGGGGCGTTCGGATACCCTCAAGGCCATAACCCAGGCCAGGCATGAGGCGTTTAAGGAAGCAAGGGTCTTACTGGCCCGGACAGGACAAAGCGCATCAATTACGTCAGATCCCGCCCTCCTTGATGCTACGGCTTTTGCTCTGGAAAGTGGGCAGGATCCCTCATTCCTCCAAGAGGTCCTGAGTATGGCAAAAGGTAAATCTTCAACCCAGGTCGCCGCTGTCATCGAAGCGGGTGAAACCCTTCACCATGCCGGGCTTGATCCGGAATCGCTTAAATTAATCATGAAAGACTGTCTTCAAAAAGACCTGGACTCTCAACAGATAAAAAGGGTCACGGAGCAGGTAAAGGAGAAGCTCCTCAAAGGAAGCGACCACAAGATTATTTACGATGAACTCTGGGTATAGACGATGCCGGGGGAGATCTGTGAACTCAAGCGAATTGGTTATGATTTGGACCGATTAGCCATGGAAGTATCTGAACTATTCCTTATTTTTTGCTGAGGCACCTAAGGAGGAAGGGTCGTCGCAAACGAAAGGCAGCTTACGACGACCCTTTATTCTAAGGATTATTTCTTATAGCAGCTGCTTTGGCAATCATCGTATGATGTTCCTCCGGTTGCCACCGGCACACAATAATCGTGATAAACAGGATTGGCATCGGCGCCTGCCTGGAGTTTCTTACATATATACTTCATGTTTGCCCTCTGACACTTGACAAGCGAAGCATATTTCCCATCTTTGGCGACCATCGTACAGGTCCCGTTCGTCCAATTCCATCCCTGGGTCGTAAGATATGGTTTGGCTCCGGTAGGCCATGGGTATTTCGCCTTTGTGGTCTTACCCGGGCAGAGTGTCACCAAAAATTGTGCTGAAACCTCAGGACTTTTCTGATCGCAGGCATGGTTAGCACCATGATCATCATATTCCCACGCATATCCATTCATCCCCAGCTCTTTTAATCGACGTACGTAACCCGTCATGGATTTTGGGTGAGTACCATCTTGTTTCGGTCCCTTATCACACTCGGATCCGCCCTGCCCAGGGGCCTCGGCATTCGCTTTGCTGGCACAACCGTACCAACATGCCGTATTGAAGGGAAGGGTGTTTGGCAGCCAACCGGCAGAACCCATGGGTCCCATGATGTCCCCACTGGGACTTTTCCAGGTTTTGGGCGGTGTTCCAAGTTCATGCCCATTTAAATATTGCTGGGGGGCGGCGCAACCCTGGTACCCGGTTGCCCCACCGCCACTACCCTGGTTCAAGAGGCTAAACCCTGCATCCAGAAGCGTTCTCATCTGGGTATTCCCGTCCGTACAGTCACCGTCGGTTTGGCACGGGGCAAATCCGCTGCCCCGGCACTGCCCGCTTATGCATTTTGTCATCGTCGGATCTATGTCCACAGCCACCATGGTAGTACCATAGCCTTCAGGTTGTGGTTTGTTCTCGGACGGGCAGCTCGCCATGTCTAACATGCTCGCATCACTTGACGATGCCGTGCAGGTGAGCTTACTTGCGTTTGTTACCTCCATATACATGGGGACCGTGTACCCTCCTACACCACTGATATCGAAATAATCGGAAGCGGCGAGTCTCTCGGAGGGAGCGGAGTAATTTATTGCACATTTCGAAGCATCAATTCCGGGCATACAGCCGAAGCTGGCTTCAAACAGTGTATTGACCGCAACCCTGTCACATCCGCCCGTGACGCCGATGATACAATCATCGCCTGTCTTCGAACAGGGTTCCATGAAAATCTTGAAGTTGCCGCCGGGGGCACCTTTGTCCGGGATGCAATAGTGATAAGGCACGCCTATTTTCAATGGCGATCTTACAAGGTCATCCGTAACCTTTACTCCGCCGGATGCTTTTATCCAGAAGTCCCAGCCTTCGTGCCCTTGTGGATATGTCATATACAACCAGGAGTTTTCTCCGCAACTGTTCAAAACGGTTAAACGCTTGGTAAAACCCGATGTCCCCATCTGTTTAGCACAACTTGGGGAATCCTGCGCATCGATAAACAGGGTGGGTGACGTCAGTATCTGATTATTTTCAATGTCTCCGTGCAACAGTGTTGCGGTATAGGTCAAAAGATTACTGGCCGCATCATAATTTGGATTATCGAGGGTCACAATCTGAACCTTGAGTTTTTTAGCATCCGTATAGGATGTCATGGAAGCATTGGGTGGGTTGTCCTCAAAAATATTGGACCAGGCCATATCAAAAAGATCCGTGGGATATACAAACGAAAAACGACCTGGCGCGTCCTGCAGATAAAATGATTCCGGAAAGACATCGGTCAAATAAAGTTTATAAACGCCCTCATCCCCAGTTTCCTCAAAGTAGGCGGTGGGCGAAACCTGAACAAATGAATAGATATCTGTTTCCTCATCCGGGTTGTTATTCAGTACAGTGATTTTGATATCTTCAAAAAATACCGCACTTTCCGGATGCTGGTCGGTCATGGTGGACTTGTCCAGGGTAATATTAAAGGTGAGTGTTTTTGCGTCTGAATCATATTGAGGATCGCGTAAAATTACATACAATCCATCGTTTTCTTGGTTCGGCGGTATCCATCCGTCCAAGACGGCGTTGGGCGCAATTTCGACAAACGCTTTCGGCCACACGGTCTCAACGAAATATTCCATGGTTACCGTACCGGAATCCCGTCCGGGTCTGTCGCAGTACCAAAGGACCTCTTCCGCTACGTTCTCCAGGATAAGGGTATATTCCCAGCTCTGATTATTTTCGGACGCCGTTTCAACAACGGGTTCAAGTATTCCGTCTTCCATATTCATCACATACACACGATTGGTTGGAACATTGGGTGGAACAGGTGAACTGCCGTTATCGCTATCGCTGCACCCCATGGGGGTCATCGCCAGAAGCCCAAACATCAGAGCCCCTCCCATAACCGCTCTTAGTCTTTTCATACCTTCCTCCTTTTATGGCTGACTGACTATAATTAACTGTGACTTCTCTATACCTAAAATTTCCAATCTTTTCAACTGAATTATTTATTATTTATGCGCATTCAATCTCAATTGAAAAAGAACTTACCCTTTTTCTGTTATGGTCGTTTTTACCATTAAACCTTCTTTTTGAAGTACATTCCCCATCATCCAAATGGCCTCTTCCGAATCCTCTACGATTAACACATCTGCTGCTTTAACTGTCTTTGCCACATTTTTTCCTTCAATCTGCCCGATATAGCATCCCCTAACTGTTTGCATCTACTGTGCCGAAAAGTAGGAAAATAGTATCTGATTGGTTTTATTGGGTTTGTCTAAATGTGCCGCGTCGAATATGAAAAACTGGGGCAAAGGTGGGTAGAGCATTTACACCCCAATTAGGGTGTGAATGCCATAGACGACTCAAGATCAATCCCCAGAATTTCCCCCTCGTTCCCACGATCTGCGTGGGAACGGGGGATTTGTTGTTTGTAACCGTGAACCGTTACATTTGAAGTTATCGGTCGACACAGAATCCGATGGACGTCAAATTACTTCCCGCCGAAACAATATTGTTCCACTCCTTTCCTTCCAGGGTCAGTTGATCTCCCGCTCTTTCATAAAGTGCGCCCCACAGGGACTTGAGATCTCCTTCTACTCTAAGGGTCACTTTCCAGTCATCATCTTCCGTGCTGTTGTTTTTGATGGTGATATCGGCACAGTATCCTGTGCCCCAGTCGTCGGCAATTTTCACTACGGCCGTCACCTTTTCCCATGATTCGTTATTATCCAGAGCGTTTTCGCAATCCGGATCCTTCAGATCGACGAACCCGTCCCCGTCGTTGTCAACGCCATCATTGCACTGGGTCGTCGAGGAAGACCCGTTGGTTTCGTCGTTATCTTTAGCGCTGGCACAACCGGGGTCCGCCAGATCGATGAGTCCGTCCCCGTCGTTGTCAACCCCGTCACTGCACTGAGTGGTGGGGGTCGTTTCATTGGTTTCATTATTGTCCTGAGCATTGGCGCACCCCGGGTCCTGGAGATCCACCAAACCGTCTCCATCGTTATCAACCCCATCATTGCACTGATAAGTCACAGGTTTTTGGTCCCGTTTGGCACAGAATCCGAAAGACGTGGATTTACCCACTGCCAGTTCTGAATTCCAATCGTCACCCTGAACCTGGATGGTGCCGTTACCTCCCGTATATTTTCCGTTCCACAGGTTGTCCACTGTTCCATCCACCGTTACACTCACCTGCCACACCACCGGCGCACAGGTATTGTTGGTGACTGACACATCGGCGCAGTAGCCATCACCCCAGTCGTCTCGAATCACTGTTTTCGTTGTTACCTCGCCGCAAGCGGTATTGGTTTCATCATTGTCCTGGGCATTTTCACAACCGGGATCCTTCAGATCAATGAGATCGTCCCCATCGTTGTCAACCCCATCACTGCACTGAGTGGTCGGGGGCGGTTCATTGTACTCATCATTATCCTCAGTGTTGGCACAACCGGGATCTTTTAGATCGACGAGTCCATCCCCGTCGTTGTCAACCCCATCATTACACTGATAGGTCACAGGCTCCTGGTCCCGTTTGGCACAGAAACCGAAGGAAGTGGATTGCCCCACTGCCAGTTCCGAATTCCAACCGTCGCCCTGAACCTGGATGGTGCCGTTACTCCCCGTGTATTTCCCATTCCAGAGATTGTCCACGGTCCCGTCCACCGAAACACTCACCTGCCACACCACTGGGGCACAGGTATTGTTGGTGACCGTCACATCGGCGCAGTAGCCATCACCCCAGTCGTCCCGAATCACCGTTTCCGTTGCCACCCCGCCGCAGGGAGGCGGCGTGGACTCGTCATCATCCTGGGCGTTGATACAATCCGAGTCCGCCAGATCGACGAGTCCATCCCCGTCGTTATCAATACCATCGTTACACTGGGTGGTGGGGGTGGGTTCATCGGTTTCGTTATTGTCCCCGGCATTATCGCAACCCGGGTCCTGTAGGTCCACCAGGCCGTCTCCATCGTTGTCGATTCCATCACCGCACTGATAGGTGGGAAGGGAGCCGCCCAGGGAATTCCAAAGTGCCGAAAGCAGGGAATCCGATGGTGCGGGATTACCCTTGATATCACTCATGAGGTTCCAGAACATGGCCCCTGCCAAATTCTTCTGAACAATGTATTGTGCTTTTTCCGCAATGGCCGTGGGGTCATCATAGGTGATGAAATTGGTGCCGTTATAAAGCCACGGTTCCCTGGCTTCATTATTATAATACTTTGAATAGGAAGGGGCGTAGCGGCTCATGATGGTGCTGTAATTGAGCATGCCCGGTTCATCGCGCTCACCCGGGCCGTCGCCTGTTGCGCTTTGGTAGAGCCCGTCACCGCTGGGACCGGGCGCCACGCCCGTCCAGCTGCGCCCATAGAACGGCAGGCCCAGCACCAGCTTGTTTTTGGGGATTCCATACTGGGTCAGATAGGTCTGGACGGTTTCATCCATGGACCAGCCCGGATTCGCAAAGGGATCGTCCGGATCCCTGTACATGGGTGCTAAAAGACCCGTCTGAGCGTCCCAGGACCCGTGGTAGTCATAGGTCATGAGGTTGATAAAATTCAAATACTGCGGGAATTGATCCATTTCATGATTGACAATGTTGTGGGGGCCGGCAGGCGCCGCAATGGTCAGCAAAAGCCCCGGGTCAATCTGGTCTAGCTGTCTCCTGAATTCTGCCAGAAGCGCCGTGTAATTTTGTTTATCTTCCGGGCGGTAGTTATTTCCCAATCCGCAACAGACCGGGTATTCCCAATCAATATCAATCCCGTCAAACACACCCGCCGCCGAACCGGTCCCCCCGGTGTTGGAGTTGGCGTCATAGGGGATATTCCCGAGAATCAGGGTGTCGATACACGCCGCCACAAACGCCTCCCGGTTTTCTGGAAGCGCCGCGTCGGAAAATCCTTCCGACCAGGTCCACCCGCCCAGTGCCGCAAGCACTTTGATGTGAGGGCTCTGGCTTTTCAGTTTCCGTAACTGGTTCCAGTTCCCCTTCAATGCCTGATCCCAGGTATCACCCATCCCATCCACACTTTCGGCAGCGGAAATGGTTCGCTGGTAATCGGCCCAGGCGTCACCCACATTGCGCTCGGTGACCCCGATAACGGGCTTGTTGTTTTTGACATTGATAAAGGCATAGTTGATATGGGTTATTTTGGAAGGGTCAATGTCTTTTACAAAATAGTCGTAATAAATGCCCCAGGCGGGAAAGTAGCCCACGACGATTTTGTTGTTTTGTTGGGCTGATGCGTTGCGAATCCAATCGATGACCCATTGGCCCGATTCTTTCAGCGCAGCTCCGGTCCAGGATCCATTGGGACACGTTCCGCTTTTGAGCACGGCCCCGCTTCTCCAGTTATCACTGAAGTTCCAGTTTGTCCAACTGATCTTTTTTTCCGCCATGAGATCGATCCACTGCTGTGAACTCTCCGCATCATTGGTACCCTCCCCCGAATAGGTCTGGGTTCCCCATTCCGTGACAAAAATTGGCAGATAATCGGCAACATTTCTG
>Ga0307987_1000685_pt1 | contig 19983 bp, 18 predicted proteins | sample EllFjometagen181_FD_203157 | JGI IMG/M metagenome (GOLD analysis project Ga0307987, IMG submission 203157) | Marine microbial communities from Ellis Fjord, Antarctic Ocean - #181 | ecosystem: Environmental > Aquatic > Marine > Unclassified | place: Southern Ocean | collected 2014-10-08
TTAACGTTAGAAATAAACGATATCAGAAATTATAATCCAATTTCCATACCAAAAGGGATTTCAAAGGGATAAAACACTATAATATTTTGAAATAACGTTTCATTCTAGCAAAAACAGTTATCTTGCCTGGGGAGGAGATTTTGACTTTTACCCGTCATATTTGCAGGTATACGTCATATATGATGGGAAAGGGTCCTGGCAGAGGGAGATATCTGAAGAAACAGGCCTATTTTCACAGATTCCATGCTCCGCCATAACAAATCTTTAAAAACCTATGAGATTCGCTGAAGTTTTTCTTATCACAGCCATACATGGCAGCAATCACCTGCCATTACGAAGAGTGAAACTCCAATTATTATAATCTTTTAGACAGAGTTTCATAAAACCCACATGACAGTAACCACCGGCCACAACGAAAATTGATACGCTCCATATTTAATCAGTTCGGCGGAATTTCATATAAAAAAAATAAATCAGCGGTTTCAGGTTTGATTTTTGCTTACCTTTTTTCATTTGCTTTTCAAAATAATCACCCCCCAAGGACTTATGGTCGGCAAATGACGTTTAGGACTACACACTTGATCATTGAGTACGAACAAGTATGGGTACTAACTTGATAGCCCGGAAAAAGAACCATGCGATTGGTAGTAATCAGGATTGCCACAGCAATGGTATAAAATCTATAATTTATTTATAAGGAGAAGCTTGTGGCAAATTATGTGGATATTGCACTTTTTATCTACACTCTGGAGACCAAACATCTGATTGAACCACTTCAGGAAAATTCTTTTGGTGTTAAAATAACCTCGGTTGCGTTTGATGTCTTAATGGAGGATCCTGAAAATGAGCTTGAAGGGATTGAGCATCTGGTGGTTTCAGGTTCACTGAATGTCATTAAAGAAATCCTGAATTTCGCTATGAAATACGGTTTCAGTGTTGGTATTATTCCCATGAACACACAAAAAGATTTGATAAAGTGTTTTGCCCTTCCCCGAAACAAGAATGAAGTTATTGATCTTGCCTTGAGAAACTCTTCCCAAGTTATGGATATTATCTTGTGTAACCAACATATCATGCTTTTCCAAGCAACCTTGGGAAGGCTTCCACTTATGGATTCCCCAAGTGATATCAGTAAATTTAATATTGTTGTGAAAGCATTGAAAAGATTTGTGGGTCTTGAACTGGCCCTGTTTGATTTCACCATAGCCAACCAAAAAAAAATCAGGACAGCCGCCTGCGGTTGTATGATTATTCAGCGCCACGAGGGAACTCTGGCCTCCAAATTAATTTCCCACGATAGTTCTTTTACGGATGGAATGATATCAATGCTTGTTTCTGCACCCCGTTCAATCGTTGAGTATTTCATCTTTTTGAGTCAGGCTATCAGAGCCAGGGCTGACCGCAAAAAAGACTATAGCACAATAGGGTATATTAAAAGCCCCTGGATAGATATTGAATCTGAGAAAAAGCTTACGGTATATGTGGATGGCGATAATGTCACACATACCCCTCTCCATTGCAAGGCTATAAAGGAGGCAGTCAGAGTTAATATTGGAGAAGGACTCCGTGAAAAAAGTGGGAAGTCTCAACCTGTGATAGAAAGGGTAAACATTGATAGTCTTCCGAGAGGCAAAGAGCTATTAAGGGTTAAAACAAAGAAAATTCCTTTTTTTTCCTATGCTTCGGAAGAACGATTCAGGGATCTTTTCGCTGCCCTCCGAATTGATGCAAGGATAAATGCTACCTATTTGATGCTCATGTTGCTTAGTACTCTTCTGGCGACAGTGGGGCTTTATCTGGATAGTTCCTCCGTGATCATTGGGGCCATGTTACTGGCCCCATTAATGGCCCCCATCGTTTCTCTTGCCATGGGCATGTTACGACAGGATGAAGATCTATCAAAAAGTTCTATCAAAAAGATTATAATAGGTATTGCGATCGCCCTGATGACGGCGGCATTAATTACCTTAATATATCCATATGAATCCATAACATCCGAGATGGCAGGACGGCTACATCCCAGCCTTTTAGATCTTTCCGTTGCAATCATTTCAGGGGTGGCTGCTGCCTATACTAAATCATACAAAGAAATTATTCAAAGCCTTGCCGGGGTGGCGATTGCGGTTGCCTTGGTACCTCCTCTGGCAGTGGCTGGTATTGGAATCGGAAGGTGGGATTCCCATTTTTTTAGCGAAGCTTTTTTACTTTTTGGAACCAATCTCATCGGTATAATTCTGGCTGCCGCCTTTACATTCCGGGTGTTGGGCTATTCTCCAGCAATAAAGGGAAAAAGGAGCATCGCATTTGTGCTCATTTTTTTTGTACTGATATCAATTCCCCTCTCCCTATCCTTTAAGCGTATCGTCGAGGATCGGCTCCATGAAAAAAGCTGGCAAGAGGAAAGGTTTCTGGTCAATGAAAAATATCTCATTGTCAAAAAAGCCCAGGTTCAGGATTTTCGGGATAAAAAGTTAGTAACAATGGATATATTAACACGGGAACCTTTAAACCGAAATGATCTGACCCAATTCAAGAAAAAAGTTCAAACTCATTTTGCACGGCGATTAATCATCAATATTAATGTTATCTATATCCCTTAGGAGATGCGGTGAAAAAGTTAATTCGCTTTACAATTTTCATTGGCGCAATAGTTCTGTTCTGCGGGTGCGATCAGCCCCCTGTCATTGAATCAAGCGGTAAAAATATTAAGATTGGCGTGATAGGGCCCTTTAGTGGCTCCAACATGGCGAAAGGAAACAGCGGTCTTGAAGGGATCAAAACTGCCATGGCAATGCACCCTCTTCTCCGCAACGGGGATGGCGTCGAACTGGTGGTGGAGGACGATAAAAATGAACCGGAACTAACGTTATATGCCCTGAAAAAATTAATAGAGAAGGATGGTGTGGCAGGCATAATAATATTATCCGATAGTGGGCCCGTGTTAAAAATTGGCCCCCTGGCAGATATTCATAGAATGCCGGTCCTTGCCGCCCTTGCCACCCATCCCGATACCACCAACCAAAGAGATTTTGTCAGCCAGCTCTGTTTTGATGACAATTTTCAGGGAACCGTTGCTGCCCTGTTCGTCATGGATGAACTTATCATCGAAAAAGTTGCCATATTCAGTAATCCTGAAAATGCGTACTCCAGTTTCCTGGCTGCCCGGTTTGCGAATAAATTTAAATCCATTGGCGGTGAGATTACGGAGTCCATTGTATTAAGAAATGACACAACCGACTATTCCAGCATTCTGAGTAGCATTCATCGCAAAAAGACTGAACTGCTCTATCTTCCCCTGGGGGCAGAAGAGGTATTACAAATTGCCAAGGCTTTAGAAGAAATGGATTGGAAGCCTGAAATGCTTGGAAGTGACGGATTACTGACCACTATGTTAACACAATACAAGGAATATTCAGGACTGTTGGAAGGTATGTTGTCCACTGATTTCTTTAACCGCCGTATGCCCCTGACCTCTTTTGGCAAAAAAGCATTAAAAAAATATAGATCTCTTTATGATAATCCGCCAAACAGCTACAGTGTTATGGGAGGGGAAGGGTATGCGCTGATGTTTAATGCGATAGACCGGTGCAAAGACCCGAATGACAGGGAATGCATTAACCGAATGATTCGAAATACAGTTGATTTTACAGGTATCACCGGCAAAATAACGATCAAGCCGAACGGTAAGGCCACCCGTCCACTTGTTGTCAATGTCATTAAAGAAGGAAAATTGGAATTTGTTGTCAAGGTTTATTAGCACCACAGCGACATTTTCATGATCCCCCCGCCTTTCAGCAAGCCATGGAAGAAGTCCAGACCAGATTGCGCACCAGATCTGCACAATGGCATTCATACGAAGAGGTTTTTGGTGGATGATGGAAACGAAATTTGAAGCCGCCTTCTTGAAAGCCGTTAAAGAACACGCATCGATAAAAAGATTGGGTCTGTAAATATTTCAGAAATAAGGATATTTTTCACAAAATTCAAGGCTGTAAAGCCTTATGATTAACGGGCTGATATCCTCTTCTCGAAGAATAAGACTACGTCATCCCTGCATTATTTACAGACCCAACGATTTCACAAATATTTTTCTTTACATCTCAGCAAGAATATCTTTTTTCTTAACATCGAAATCTTCCTGCGTGATTATTTCCATATCCAACATTTCTTTTAGCTTTTTAAGTTTAACCATAGGATCATCGTTCTTACTTCCAAGCTCAGTAACCTTACTTAGGACACCCGACTCTTCAATTTTATCTTTAGCCTCCATAGATTTCTCTTGAACCTTAGCCATCCCTTTTTTAAGAATGTCTTTCCATCCCATAGCATTCTCCAATTTTACAATTTATAATATACATTCCAATCAATTAAGACTCATCTACCACAAATGAAATAAGCCAAACCTACGATTGAATGAGCATAATGATGTCATAACAACTGACGACTTTCTAATTCAAAGGGATTAACCCTTGACCTTTTAAAGACTCAGAAAAATGAGTTAGTTTTCATCTTTTTCTGGATAGGTTTTTTGTGCAAAAAACGAATTTTCGAAGTGTGTTTCAAGCCAGATTTTCACCGGGGGGGATTGACCACAATGTAGTTTACCTGGGTTCCCGAGTACTGGGGTTGATACCAAGAACTTCCACATTGGCGATAACTAATGCCATTGATAACCGTCGTTACACAAGAAGGGGGAAGTGCTGATGCGGCAACAATGGAACCGACCACTATCCCTGTTACAATACCTGTAGCAATTCCCACACCTACATTGTTATTATTATTATTATTATGATGATGTTTATTATTCACATCTACATCTACGTCTACGTTTACATTCTTATTCTTATTCTTATTCTTATTCTTATTCTTATTCTTATTTTTGTTCTTGTTTACATCTACATCTACATCTACATCTACATTCTTATTCTTATTCTTATTTTTGTTCTTATTCTTTTCACTTCGATTTACGTTGGAACGTGTTTCACCCTTGATTTTTCTTGCATCTGCTTTCTGTGGACAAATCCAGTAACAACTGCTAACAAGAAAAAAGCCTGCGATTAAAAGGGCGTTAAAACGAATCGACCGTTTAAAAATAGACATCCCCTTCTCCTTTTATTTAGTTTGTGGTTTCGTCTTCATATGATTTGAACTCTATTTCAAAAGAATCCTCCAGACAAAGAGATCTCTCAACGGGAATTCAATACCGTAACGGCGATCGGAAAGATCTATTAATTTCTCTATGGTTTTCGGCGCTTTAAAAGAAGCATAGTATCTATTATTATTGCAAAAAATGCGAACGTTTTCCCATCGCAACAAAAGCTATCATCCTTATTAATTTCATCAATTTTCATTGAAATCAGCAGTTTGTTTGGCCGTCGGGCTGTTAATTGTGATGCACCGGTCACCATGATTTCCTGGCCAGAAAGAAGGACGTCATCCATTAAAATATCTGAATTGATGGAAAATGATTTCAATGTTCTCAAGAATTTACGTCTACGTCTACGTCTACATTTTTATTCTTCTTTTTTTTCTTATTCTTATTCTTATTTTTGTCTACATCTATATCTATATCTACATTCTTATTCTTATTCTTATTTTTATCCACATTTACATCTACATTTACATCCTTCTGGGTTTTTCTTACATTTACTTTATGGGTACAACTCCAGCAACAACTGCTAACAAGAAAAAAAACTGCGATTAAAAGGGCGTTACAACGAATTGACCGTTTAAAAATAGACATTCCCTTCTCCTTTTATTTAGTTTGTGGTTTCGTCTTCATATGATTTGAACTCTATTTTATAAGAGTCCGCCAGTGGGGTAAAAACAAAAGTTTCTTCTGATATTTCAGGTGAAAGGTTCCATTTCATTGTTGACATATACTGGGGTTGCCCCTCTTCCATTTTACTGGTAATAACGAGCTTTTGGGGCAGTGGGGTTTTTCCCTGTTCAATCCAGATTTGCCAGTCCACCTCTTTCTGGCGGAATGCATAATGATTGCATAAAACCCCATTCACCTCTGTTAAATCTATAAACAATGCAGACTGAATATTGTTTATTTTTGAATTGTCAGTACCCCATGCAAAGAGATCTCTTAACGGAAAATCAATACCGTAACGGCGATCGGCAAGATCTATTAGCTTCCCTATGGTTTCCGGCGCTTTAAAAGAAGCATAGTATCTATTATTGTTGCCGAAAAGTGTGAACGTTTTTCCATCGTAATAAAAACTATCATCCTGATTAATTTCATCAATTTCCATTGAAATCCGCAGTTTGTTTGGCCGTTGCGCTGTTAATTGTGATGTACCGGTCACCATGATTTTCTGACCAGAAAGAAGGACTTCATCCCTTGAAATATCTGAATTGATGGAAAATGATTTCAATGTTCTCAGAAAATTACCCATATTAGCAAGGCCATCCATGGCCTTTTGTTCAATTTCATTCTTTTTTTCATCAGGCGCGGCACTTGCCGGATTTGTCATAAAAATAGTTGTTGACATCAGCAATGCTGGTATTAGAAGCATGAGCTTCGTCAACTTGATCCTTTTACACTTCATTTTTCCCCCCTATTTGGGTATAATATAAACAACCAAGTCCATGCAATCCATGGGCTTGGTTATAATTTGTTATAATTTCGTCCCCCCCGGTCTGCTGATGGCACCCGAGTTGGGGGCTTTTCTTGTGGGGATCAGAGTCCCCCCAAAAAAATAGTGCATAATTTAGGATGGCGCACTACTTAATCCTTCATCAGCAGTTTTTTCTTTGAATTGTACTCTTTCTCTGTGATAATTCCCTTTTCATATGCATTATGAAGATCTGTTAATTCCTCTCCCAGGGTTGTTGTTGATGCTTCAAGCTTTGCACCGCCTCCACCGCACCCAATACCTACCCCGATGAAAATCAAAATGGATATCATCAATACTGCGATTTTTTTCATACCTATTCTCCTTTTAATTTTGGCTCATGTTGGGTTTCAGGGTCTTTTAAAACGTAGTCACTCCAACTATTTGAATTCATTTGAAATATAGCAGGGTCTTCCGATTTGTGTGTTGAACGTTATTTTTAATAAATTCAGGACATTACGAACAACCATAAAAATAAGACCCCGGAATCCAACATGAGCCATCTTTTTTTGCTATTTTTATTCACCTCGTGTTTATCCAAAGACCGTGCCTGGATAATTTTCCCATCTGTTATAACCATATTTTATTCCAGTGACTTTACATATTGAACAATATCAAACTTGTTGTTTGGAAATAATAAAATCATCTTTTGAGCCACTGAAACAGCCTTGCTAAATTGCTCTTTTTTAAGATAATAGTCTGCCATGGCCAAAAGGAAATCGAAATTTTCAGGTTCCAGAAAAAGTGCTTTTGACAATGCTGCTTCAGCTGCTTTATCTTTTTCAGAAACCGTAGCAGCATCCCCCAATTGTAATGAATTCTTGCCCTTGCAGGAAAAGCTTTGCTGGCCACTTTGTAATGAACTTGATATCCCGGTCACCTATTTTAGACGTGAACTTAATAATGGGACCAAGGAAAGGCTTCTCCTTTAAAACTGCCAAGGGAATTCATACCCAGTGCGGTCAGAGTAAGATTGGCGCTGTCGATAAATGGTAAAAATCACACCATTTATCTCCTCCGGAGTGTATATATCTGTCTTAATTGCTTTTTGTTACCGCAGCCGGCTGCCATTTACCGTCCAGCACAGCTTTTTCGGGAATATAGAGGCGCATAGACAACCGGAAATTCCCTTCAGGTGCTGGCAACCAGTTGACTTTTTTATCGTCGGCAGGAGGGTCCTTCTGGATATAGATAGTCAAAGAACCATCTTTATTAGACTTTAAGCTCGGTGTGCGATTGCCGATGGCGTAGCGGTTGATCGGATTATCCACAAGAAAATTTTCGGCGTTGTAGATGGTTATGGACCAGAATGCCTCCACCGGCGGTTGCATGCCTTTCTCAAATGAAAGCGTATAGTTGTGTTGCCCATTGAGACTTTTACCATTTCCATCCTCTCGGGTATTAAGGTAAAGGGCTTCTTCCGCAGTGTTGTGGCCAAGTGAGCGATAGGCGATGCCAGCTCGGAGGTTAAAATTTTGTCCCCACTTGCCTTGGTCCAGGTTATAGGCCCAGCCGTTGGTCTGTGAGCTTCCGGTTTTCAAAGCCTCCCGCTTGACAACCCGTTTACCGGCCTCATAGCCATTCTGCAAACCTTTCAGATGTCCTTCGGACAAGTTGACTGGGTCAAAACCATTTTCCACGCTAAGGCCAATGGTGCTGAATTGGGCGTACAAAGCGCTGTCGCTTTGAGGCGGCGGATTGTCTTTGATTAACTGTCCCAGCCAATGATAATAAGATTTCCAGTCTAGGGCATCGACCTGTTGTACCGGTACCAAGTTGGGCTTGAGATTTAAGCCCCAGCGTTCTTTGATAGGTGTTTTATCCAGTTCAGGGGGAATTATTTTAAGTTTATAACCCTCCTGAATATTTCGAACATTTTCCATATCCGCTTCATTGTCCACCAGTGTCCGACCGATAATCCAGATGAACGACGTTGGTGCTGCAATGATCTTTTTTACCCCATTGGGCACTGTTCCCTTCCAACCGGGACCTGTGATTAGGTATGTGCCCGCATTTTTACCTGTGGCGCGGTTGCCAATATAATCGAAGACGCTGGTATAAGCATCTTCCAGCATCAGCGAGTAGTATCGGCCATCGGTATCTGGCACAGAGACCAGAGCCGCTCCCTGTTTGAGATCGAGAAAGGCGCTGGAATACACCGTGTCGACATTGAGCGAAACGACATCCTTGTCCTTGGCGGTGAACAGCTTTGACATATGCCCGAAGGTGTTGAAAGGCGCGTGGGCGTTGGGCAGCGGCTTGTCGGTATTGGTTGCTACCAGGGCAGTTGCTCCGGAAATAACCAACGGATAACCCCAGACGTATGCCTGCACACCAACACTAAAGGCGAGATCCTCATCGGCCTGTCCTGTTGATTGGGCAGACCCTAGGCCAAGGGCCATGCAGGGTAAGGCCAACAAGCAACACAAAGCCACCACCGAGGTCAATTTTAATTTCATAATCAGTTTCCTTTTTAATTTCATAATCAGTTTCCTTTTCCAGGGCTTTGCATCGCGCCGCCCCCCTCCCGCAGCAAGCTACAGGGAATAACCATAAAAAAATTAAAATTTAAAGGCAGTAGAAATCATAAAAATGTCACCGTCCATACGATTTTTACTCTCAATGTCAGTAATCCATTTTAGAATGAACGTCATGTCTTTCCCCGCAATCTTCGAGGCATAAAGGACAGCTGGCCCAATTCCGACGCCTCGACCTTTAAAATCACTAGCCTGGAAACCAAAAGGCAAGTCACCCTTGTCCCCTGTAACCTGTTCATACCAATAGCCAGTCAAGCCAATGGCAAAGCTTGCACTGAAATGCTGCGCTAACATCACATCAAGGTGCAATTCATCACCTGTGGTGTAATCGGTATCTGGATTTTCCCAGTTAACCGTATAACCCAGAGCAAAGGAAAACTCATGCCCTCGTTTAGGATCTAACCAAGTGTAATTAACGGTTGGATCAAACGACCAATAATTACGGCCCGTGTTGAGCAGACGAGAAGCGTCATAACCTCCAGTAGGCAAGACAAAACTCAGATTTGCATTCAGATGGTGATTCTCCCAACTCCAAGCCAGTGCAGCTGGGGTGATAAAAATATCACCTATGCCGCTGACATCCCCGCCGCGATAAGCACTGATTCCTCCACCACCCCCATGACCATTCACGGAGGCATTTAAAACGATAGGAATTGCCATGGCAGCATTGTATTGCCCACCCCAGAGTTTGAAGTCTGAAACATAGGCAAATTTAAGCAAGTCACCCCACACTTGTTGGTCGACTCCACCATCAATCCCTCCGCCCAGAGCGCGAACGTCAATGCTCGAATCCGCAAAAAACAAGTCATTGCGCATATAGAAGCCAGAGGGGCCAATCATACCACTCGCAAAATCACCGTAAGAGCCTTGAAGATAACCGCTAGAGCCTCCCTCAGAGGCGTGAATGGTTGAAAGTGGACAAAGTAATATCGCGATTATGATTATGGATATATATTTAAACATGATCGTAGTGTGATTCCTTAATTGTCAAAAACTGTTAATTGAGATTATAGTCTGAGCCCTTAAGAAATTGCCGTTAGGCAATTACTTAACTTGTTCCACGTAAGGAGGTGTCCACTCGCCTTTTTGAAGTTTCTCATCTGGAACATAGAAACGCATGTTGAGGTAGAAGCCACCCTCAGGACAAGGAAGCCAGTTGGCTTTCTCTTTAGGATCTGTAGGCGCTTTGGCCTGCAAATAGAGGTCTAGCGAGCCGTCAGCGTTCTTGGTGAGACCATCCGTGCGTTCTCCGATGGAATAACGTTCGATTGAATTTTCTACGAAAGATCCATCGCTGAGATGATACATAGAAAGCGACCAAAAGGCAGAGACGGGTGGTAGCTCACCTGCCTTGAAATGCATGGTGTAGGAATGCTTACTTCCATCTAATGCTTCACCCTTGTCGTCATTGCGGCCATCCATGTAAACGGCTTCTTCAGGAGCATGGCCCCCTGTAAACCACTTGGCAAATGCCGCACGGAACAGGTAGTCATCACCCATGACGCCAGACTTGGGTGACCAGCGCCATCCATTGATGATCTGCCCGGTGGTCTGAGCGTTGACATCAATCAAATGCTGCGCGTATTGAGATCCCATTGCCAGGCCTTTTTGTTGCGCTGGACTGAGTGACTTGTAATCAAAAGTGAGACCTTTATCCGTGAAGCCAATTTGCTCGAGACTCTTGAAAACCACGGCATCCTGTTGCTTAGCTGGCGTGTGCTTAAGCGACTGTGCGAGTTTGTAATAGAGTTCTAACTCTTTCGGTAAATCAGCAGGTGGGTTATAGGCGACACGTTGTTTTGAAAACTCCATATCAACAGGCACCAATTTCGCCACACCATCATATTTGCTCAATAGTGTAACATAAAGACCGTCCTGAATAGCATGTGCATTCTCTAAATCAGCAGCGCCTCTTACACCGACACGTCCCCACAATACGATACAGTTGTATTCGAGATCGATACGTTTAAGATCTTTTGGCAACTTACCTTCCCAGTCAGGCCCGACAATCACGTAGTTGCCAGCCTCTCGGCCAGTTTCACGTGATCCAACATAGTGTTTAGTGTCTCCATTCGGATCCCAAAACTGAATACAGTAGTATCTTTCCGCATCAACTTTAGGCACGGATAAAACGAGGGGTTCCTTGCTCACATCACAAAATGACTGCGTGTAAAGCGTGTCGTTATTAGGAGTGGCGATTTGCTTATATTCTGGCCCACGTAGCTCGCGCACACTGCCAAATTGGTTTACCTGCGTTTGAGGGTTGCCCTTTTTAACAATGTCTGGCTGAGTGCGTCCTCGCATAAGGTCCTCAAACAAAACAGCAGGATAACCCCAAATGATCGCATTTGCTCCCAGGTAAAATGCTTCATATTCAGCGTCACTGAGTTGGCTTAGATCGGGCGCTGGGGTGCGCTTATCTGTGGGTCCCCCTGCTGCAAAAGCTAGTCCGCAGCACAGGAGCAAAGAAACACAAGTTAAGAGAATAGCAGTAGTTGTTTTCACTTTGGTTAACCTTTCGTAATTATTTGTAATAATTAAATTTGATTGTAAATATTCGGGTTGGTAATGTAAATGTTTGACCAGTGCCCCAATATTCGCTTAGTTGAGACTGCGTAGCATACTATTGCTATGTGAGCAGGCCCAAATGAGTGAAAATGGGGTGCTGGCCGAATATTTATATTTGATTATATAATTAATTGGCTGATATATTTACCAATTGTTAAAGTTTTTCTCTTTTTTATTTCTTTTTGCTGGGAACATATGGGTCAACAGTCCCTTCTTTTATTGGAGGCTCTTCTACCAGTGTTTTTAAATGTGCTTTATAAGCCATCATAATAGGAGAAATGACCCATGAATTACTTTGTAATCCTTCTTTAGAATATGGTTTTTCTTCTCGTGGGTCGGTATATAAATCATATACAATTGGGGTTACATATTCTTTTGCCGGGACTCCATACCCTTTTCCTAATTCTTTCCAAACACCTTTCCAATTACGCCATTTTACCGCATGAATCTCATCTGCGACATAGGCAATGACTATCTCTTGCTGTGACTTTGGTGTTTTCCCCATCAAAAAGTCGAGTTCGTTTTTTCCATCATAAATTCTATCAGTTGGTAGCGTACCACCTGCCACTGCTGCAAGTGTAGTAAAGACATCTGCTTCTAAAAGAATTTCATTACTTTCACTGCCGGCAGGGATTTTACCTGGCCACCGAACAATAAAAGGAACTCTAAGTGATCCTTCTAAACCAGTAAAGTAAGTGCCCCTCCAAGGACCGGGGAAACTGCTATCTTCATAAAAATCACTTCCATTATCAGAAGTGAATATGACGATGGTATTATCATCAATACCATTCTTTTTTAATGATTCCAGGACATTTCCTACATAAGTATCTGTTTGCAATAATATGTCTGCCCAAGCACCATTTCCTGTTTTTCCCTCAAACTCTTTGGCGGGTAGGCGAGGCACATGTGTATTTGTGTAGGAGAGAAAGACAAAAAATGGTTTTTCGTCTTTAGCATGCTTGTCAATATAGTTTACCGTCATATCTGTAAGTTCGCCATCCATGCTGGCCTTTTGTTTTAAATCAAAAGATTTAACCGGCTTTGCTTCGCCATTTTTGACAGATGTTAAAATTTGTGGAACCGGTACTTTTGATTTTATATCAGCAGGAAGTCGATCGTTATCTACCCATTCGCTAACATTAGAAGAGTTAGGGATTCCCCACCACTCATCAAAACCCTGGTCTGTTGGGAAGCGTCCCGGTTTAGATCCTAAATGCCATTTTCCGTACATGGCAGTAGAATAACCAACGTCGCCCAGCATTTCAGCCATGGTATATTCCCATTGGGTTAGCCCGTAAGGTAAATTCAAATCTCCAGGAACTTTGGAATTACCCGTTCGAATAGCATACCTTCCTGTCATGAGGTTAGCCCTTGATGGCGTACATTGTGCTTCTACATTAAAATTGGTACTACGAAATCCTTCATCTGCAAGCTTGTCTAACTCTGGTGTGGCAGCACCTCTTGTAATCCCTCCTCCATAGCTTCCTAACTCACCATAAGCAAAATTATCCATAAGAATCAGGACAACATTAGGTTTACTTTCAGACTTACTAGCAGCAAATAAACTCGTTGCAAATAATGATGTAAGGAATAGCCCAAACACCAACAAAACAAATACTTTCTTATTCATAATGACTCCTCAATATAAAGATTGGTAACATATCCATTTAAAATTTGAATGTACGGATCAATCAACAGCAACTGATCGAACAAACATTATATGCATTTATAATGCATAAATTAATTTTACAGTATAAACAAATATTTTATGGCAAAATTCACGGTCCATTTCGGAGCCACATAGTCATCTTGAAAATTGTACTCACTGGTTGCACTAAAGGTCATGGGGCGGCTGCCGAACTTGATCATCTTGCTAACCTTTATCCCAAGCGGCAAACTGGTCCAAGCACTTTTTTCCCAGTCATAGGTAATATTCATCTCCGAAAGGCCAACGGACCATTTGTTCGGCAGGGAAATGTTGGAGATAGGTTGCAGAATGGATATCCGGACATCCTCACGATCACTTTCACCGGCAAATGAAAAGACATTTTGATTGAATATGCCCCATAAAAATCCCGGCTTGCGGGCAATAAATCCCATGGCCGGCCCTGCTCCAAACTTTTCACTGCCAAGCTTTTCATCACTCGCAGTTGGTAACAGGGCCACCAAACCGACTCCCCACCGCCCCCAAGACGCATCGAAGGTCATTAAGTCAAAAAGTATCGTATCACCCAATCCTGTTTCACCAGTGGGGCTGTCGGTAATAATGGGCAGGGTTGCCCTGGTAATATGCTTGAGTTTGCCGGTCTTGAACGGTACGCTTAAACGTAGCTGAACACTGTTACCATTTTCATCATCCAGATTGTGATAACCATCAAAATACTGATTTGCAAGGGAAAGACTCAACAGGGAAGCTGTGGGATCATTAGCTGCCTGTTCCAATGCCTGCGTCTCATCCGCAGCCGCAGGCAAGCAGAAGACGCTTAACATGTAAATTGCAAAGGTAAAAATTAATAGAACGGTGATATAGTATTTTGAATTCTGATTACTTACTATCATATTACATTCCTTTATCGTATTCTGCTTTGCTCATCAAAAGCCAATCAGTTATTTATAGAGTTTTGTTCACATCAGGCTTCTCGATGTCTGAATTGTCAAATATATATGTTCTTTCTTAATCTGTCCGGTACCCTCCTTATCAAACGTTTTACTATGAATGAACCCCATACCAACAATCCAGGCCTTTGAAGTATTTCTACCAACTTCTAAGGTCAGACAAACAGTTATCCAATTTTCGTGCCAAGGGAGGTTTCGAATGAACAGAATAGTATAGAATGCTTAAATAATAGTAGATTTTAATGAAAATAAGCATCTCGCATGGGGGAAGGACTTTGACCTTGCCCGTCATATTTGTCGGCAGACATCATATATGACGGACAATTATTATTACAGAGGGGATATTTCTAAAGAAACAGGCTTATTCTCCGTCGTTCAATGGTCTATTGATGCCATATTTTCTCATACGGCCTCTAAGAGTTCCGGGGTTCATCCCAAGGAGCTCTGCGGCTCCGTCCTTACCTTCAATCCGCCATTGGCAGGTTTCAATGGCATTCATGATATATTCCGTTTCCATTTCAGCCATACTTGCCACCCCGCCCTTTGAGTCGTGTTCAGGTGTGTCAGGCATGTCTGGAATTTGCAACGTTTCATCATGGCAGCTGATCAATGAGGATTCTATCATATTTGAAAGTTCACGTATATTCCCGGGCCAGTGATAGTTCTGAAAAACCCTCATGGTTCTCTGGGGAATGATTTTAATGGTTTTTCCTAATTTCCGGGAAAATTTGGCAACAAACCACTCAACGAGCAAAGGGATGTCTTCTGCCCGGTCTTTAAGGGCTGGAATTTTTATTGAATAAACATTGAGTCTATACCAGAGATCCGCTCGAAACCGTCCTTTTTTCACTTCTTCCTGCAGATTTCGGTTTGTGGCTGCAACCACCCTGACATTTGTGTGTAGTGTTTTAGAAGATCCAAGACGTTCAAATTGACCCTCTTCCATCACCCGTAAAAGCTTACCTTGAAGCTCCAGTGCCAATTCACCGATTTCATCGAGAAACAAGGTTGAACCATCGGCAATCTCAAAACGCCCCTTCCGTTTTTGAACAGCCCCGCTGAAAGCCCCTTTTTCGTGGCCAAACAACTCGCTTTCGATAAGGGTTGCCGGTAATGCCGCACAATCGATCTTGACTAAAGGTCGTGACTTGCGGGAGCTGTTATTATGAATTGCCCGGGCAACCAACTCTTTTCCGGTGCCGGTCTGACCCAGGATGATTACTGTTGAATCCGTTGGCGCCACTTCCTGGATTCTGTATAAAACATATTTCAGCGGATCGCTTTGACCGATGATTTCTTCAAAGTTGTGCTCAAGTTTGATTTCCGCACGAAGATTGATATTCTCAGCTTCCAATCGGTCTTTTAGAGCCTGAATTTTCGATAAGGCATCCGTCAAATTTTTATTTGCCGTTATGAGTTCCGAAGTGCGATCTTCCACCATTTTTTCAAGATGATCACGATAATTTATCAGTTTTTTTTCTGCCATCTTCTGCTCAGTGATATCACGAACCGTTCCCACGATCCCCAGGGGATGTCCATCGTCATCTTTGATCACGTTTACCGTCATCCAAGTGGGAAAGAGGGTTCCATCCTTTCGGGTGTGTTCACTTTCGTCTTGGTTACTTCCGGTCTTCATCACCTGATCAATGAAAGGGATGACCGTCTCCTCCAACTGATCCGGGGGGTGAAAGCTTGACATATTTGCATGCAGCATCTCTTCCACGGTATAGCCGTGTATCTGTGCCCAGGCAGAGTTTACAAACTGATTGTAGCCATCCATGTCGGCCACTGCGATGCCCTCAATGGTCTGATCAACAGCCCTTTCAAGCATGAGCAGTCTCATTTCCATATTTTTGCGCCTGGAGACGTCATGAAAATGCTCAATCACCTTCACAATCTTTCCATTTCCATCAAGAATCGGATATGCCCTCACCAAAAGCCACACATCCATCTCTTTTACATACTTTTCAACCCATGCGGGCTTTTTTGTTCTATAACATTCTCTAAGAGCGCAGGTATCACAGGGAGAGTTCCTGCCACTGAACTCGTAACATTTTTTGCCCTTGATTTTTTTATAAGTCGTGTTAAAAAAATTGTATCCTGCGGTGTTATATTGAATAATCCCGTAATCGTGGTCCTTGATTGCGATCATCTCGTGAACAGCATCAAATAACGACTCCGGGATTTTTATATCTGTCATGAATTTCTTCTCCGTATCCTGTAACTTGATACAAGTAAGCCTGTAATTGTCAATGGCCATTAACAGTAATTAGAATTCAATCGTTTCTCACCTAAAAATTGCATTCATGATTTTGAGTTGTTAAAAATACGCAGCTTCTTTTACCATACTTTTTCAAATAATGCGCGCTCTCTTTGGTCATGCCAGCAACTCTATTTATGACATTACATTGATTTTTAAACTGAAATTTTATGATTTGGGTCGACGTAATCCCTACACCATCCAGACATCTCACTGTTCTTTCGGTATCAGGATTGCCCTCCCAGAGCGCGAAAAAGGAATACTCCCCAGTGTCCCACAAGCCACCATGTGGTTTTCTTCTTGCATTTTCCTGGTTTTTGCTGATACTGCTTATCATACAACGGTAGAAAATTCCGAAAATGATGTGGAAACCCACAGGAGGTGACATGAAATTCATGGTATGCTATGACGGGTCAAAGGAATCCAGAAAGGCCCTGGAACTTGCACGGGATCATGCAAAAGTCTGGGGGGCCTCATTAGAAGTGGCCACCTCAATCATGCGGGAACTGCCCCTGAAGCATTCCTATGTGGCTAAAAAAGAACAGGTATTAGAAAATGAAATTCAGGAAATTTTAGAAGGAAGTGACGTCCCCTTTGAGGTTGAGCTCCTGCTCACCACATTGAGCCCGGAATTACAGATGGTTCGGTTTGCGGAAAAAGAATCCATTGATATGATCTATGTCAACATCGGAAAAAAGTCCAAGGTTGGAAAACTGGTTTTCGGGTCCATGGCTCAGTATCTGATTTTAAAAGCCCCATGCCCGGTGGTTACGGTAAAATAGTACCCAAGAAAGCCGGGGCTTGATCACAAGATCTGCCACTTTGAGGAGGGCTCAAGCCTGACACCGTTGTATCACCAATTGTTAAGGAATGAGTCCGGGAGGTGGGGACAGATTTAAAAATCTGTCCCCTAAGCGCACTAAAAATGGTCGAGGGTGTCAGCCGCACCCGCACCTATGATTCCCGGGGCCACCAGGCCCCTGGTTTCTATTATCTGTCCTGCGTGAGTCCGATCCCTTTTTCTTTTCTAATTTTCAAAACGGTATCCAGCCAATCCGGATTCATCTCAGGAACGGATGAAAGCAGTAGTTCCGTGTATTCATGGTATGGGGGGTCCAATACTTGCTTTTTGGAGCACTGTTCAACAATCCTGCCTGGAGCATCACCACGATCTCATCGGCTATCGCCTTCACCGTTGCCAGATCGTGGGTTATGAAAAAGATAGGCGACTGTCACTGTTAAGGTTCAAGTAGGTCAGGGCTGGTTCAGGCAAACCACCATCGTTCACCACTTCTCATGCCGTCCAAAGCCATATGACCCGAAATAGGTCCATGGGCCAACTTCGCAGAACTGGCTGAAACCATCTGGTTAAACATGGGAATAATCGTTCCACCGTAATTTTTGCAGATTTCCTGCATATCTTCGTATAGATTTCTACGCTTATCTTCATCCAGCTCTGCTCTTGCACTTACCAGCAGTTCATTAAAACGCTTATTTTTCCAGTGGGTAGCATTCCAGGGTGCCCCATCTGAGTAACCCACTGAGAACATCATATCCTCTGTGGGACGTCCTCCCCAGTAAGACATACACCACTCTTTTTTCGTCCAGACATTGCTCCAGTATCCGTCATCAGGTTCCCGGACAACATTTATGTTGATGCCAGCCTTCTTTGCCTGTTCCTTAATAATGATGGCTGTATCCACAGCTCCAGCAAACGCGGCATCAGCGGCATGCAAATTAAAGACATGATCCAGCATACCCGCTTTTTTCATATGAAATTTGGCTTTGTCCGGATCATAGGCCCTTTGCTCAAGATTTTTAGCATAATATTTATTTACAGGTGTAATAGGATGATCGTTGCCAGGTTCACCATAACCGCGCAATATTCTTTCTACCAATTCTTCACGATCCACAGCAAGTTTCAGTGCCATACGGACATTGTTATCATTGTATGGTTGTTTATCAACAAGCATGGGCATGGTGTAATGAGCCGTTCCCGTTATTGCTTCGACATTTATTCCCGGCATTTTTTTCAAAAAATGAACGGTTTTAAGTTCAGCACGATCCATGTAGTTAATCTGGCCGGTCTTTAATGCACTTGTTCTGGCATTGGTATCGGTGATGGACAGGGTTTCGATCTCGTCAAAGTGAGCCCTTCCCTCTTTCCAATAGTTGGGATTGCGTGTTGCAAAGGCCCTGACACCTGGTTCCCACGTTTCCAGAATATACCCACCAGTCCCTATGCCTTTTTCAAATTCTGCCCCTGCAGTCCCTGCGGGGCAAATGGACAAGTGATAGTCACCCAGGATAAACGGAAAATCAGCACTGCCACCGGAAAGCGAAAAAACGACTTCATATTTGCCGTCGGCTTTAATGGATTCAATGCTTTTCAAATATCCTTTGGCTCCGGATTTTGATTTTTCGCCCAGATGGTGATTTATGGAAAAAATCACATCCTCTGCTGTCATGGTTTTGCCATTGTGAAACTCCACCCCTTTACGCAGCTTAAAGGTCCACACTTTTGCATCAGGCGTGGAACCCCAGGACTCGGCAAGTTCTGGAATGGCATTAAAATTGTGATCAATTTCCACAAGATTATTTCTTATCTGAAAATTGAGGTTCTGGTTCATGTTGGATGTCAGTGATCCTGGGTCCATGGAATCAGTGGTTGATCCGCCGGTGGCCCCCATGATAAAACGGCCTCCTTTTTTGGGCCCTGCGGCATGTGCAGCCCCACCCATAAATGCCGGGGACACCGCCACGGCAAGTCCTAATGCAGATACACGGGTTAAAAATTCGCGACGGGTAATTTTCCCCATAGTCAGTAACTCTTCCAGTTTTTTAAAACTTAACATGCATGTCTCCTTTATTTGGGTGCAAGTGCATTTTTTTTCGTCTAAGACGAATTTTATTTTCCAACCGCCATAACGGACAGATATGCACAACCAATATTGAAAACGCTGTAGATCAAAGAGTACTGACTGATATTCCCATTGACACACACTCTTTATCGTCAACATCTGGATAAATTCAGGCAGCACTTAGCGTATTTTATTATCATTCAAAGATGAATGGTTTCGTCAAATCGCTAATCTTCTTTCCCCACAAAATGCTGATCTAAACACATCACCGATGTTTCAACAAATCGCAGACAAAATATTACGATCGACTTTAATCAGGCATATCAAGATTATGAATTTCAGATAAAAAAACAAAAATTCATGCCTGTCCCCAATCATCAAAGGGGGGATGTTCGAACATTTAAAACAGTATAAAAAGCGAACACCTCTGCATGCTGAATTAAGACCGCTTGCAGATATTCGTCCTGTGCACTAACAAGATAGTTTTAGCAGGGAAACGCCAAAATACACTTAATACA
>Ga0307987_1000687_pt1 | contig 19955 bp, 12 predicted proteins | sample EllFjometagen181_FD_203157 | JGI IMG/M metagenome (GOLD analysis project Ga0307987, IMG submission 203157) | Marine microbial communities from Ellis Fjord, Antarctic Ocean - #181 | ecosystem: Environmental > Aquatic > Marine > Unclassified | place: Southern Ocean | collected 2014-10-08
GCAAAAACTCAAAGTTTATTTGATATATATCCAAAACTAATGGATTCCTTATTTAAAAATAACAAGCAAACCTTATATCAAAAATTCGATCGGCCTTTGTCTGTGATAGTTTACAACATGGAAGCAGAGGGACAAGGACTTGACCAGAAGATTCTTGAGGATTTGTCTAGCTATTTTGAAAAAGAGATAAAAACGACTTCATTTGAGATTTATAGAATAGCTGGCCAAGAATTTAATATAGCTTCAACAAAACAGCTCTCTGACGTTTTGTTCAATAAAATGAAACTTGGAGGCGAACGTCGCACAAAATCCGGAGAATATCGCACAGACTTTGAGATTCTTGAACAATTGCAAGTACACGGCCATACGATCGCTGACTTTCTAATAAAGTGGAGACAACTTACTAAGCTAAAATCGACTTATACCGATGCATTGCTTGAACAAGTTAAAAAGGAAAGTGGGAGAGTGCATACAACTTTTTCGCTTGCAAGCACTTCAACTGGACGCTTTGCATCCACTGATCCGAATTTGCAAAATATCCCCGTTAAAGGAGAATATGGAGAAAAAATTCGTTCAGCCTTTATAGCAAGGCACGGCTATAAAATCCTTTCGGCCGATTATTCGCAAATAGAGTTGCGTATTTTGGCTCATATAGCGGGAGTAAAGGGACTTAAAGATGCATTTAGTGGCGAAGGTGAGGATGTTCACTTGATTACGGCAAGTGAGGTCTTTGGTGTGCCACCCGATAAAGTTACGTCGGAACTTAGACGTCGTGCAAAGATTATCAACTTCGGAATCACATATGGCATTGGTGAGTACGGTCTGGCAAAAAGCTTAAGGGTACTAAGAATCGAAGCGTCGCATTATATTAAGCGGTATTTTCAAAAATATCCGGAGGTTCTCGTTTATATGGAAAATTCTAAAAAATTTGTGCACAAACACGGCTATGTTGAGACACTTATGGGGAGACGATGTTATATGAGAGATGTTGACCCGAAAGATAGGAAGGGTAGGCTCTTCGCGGAACGTGCGGCCATTAATGCCCCAATTCAAGGCACCAGCGCCGACATTATTCGAAAAGCGATGATTCTAATTAATAATCAAGTCCTTTCAAAACATAAAACAGCTCATATGATTTCTCAAATTCATGATGAATTGCTGTTCGAGATCAAAAACGACGAGAATTTGAACTCAATAGTTGAAAAAATACAACACAGCATGACAAGCGCGATCACCCTCTGCGTGCCATTGAAAGTGGATTGCAAGCTGGGTTCCAGATGGGAAGGTTCGGACAAGTGAAGAGATAAGGTCATAATATATGGTCTGTAGTGATAACATTTATCTTGAAAGGCTTTTGACATTAGGAGTATACTTCTTGACTGTACCACCTTTAGCTTTAAGTACTTTATTAATTTACGAATAAAATGACAAAGGAAAAAGTAAGAGACCTGATTTAATTAATTTTGCAGAATTTATGAATACAATTATCCAAAAAGAGTCGCAAGACGTAGAAATCAAAAATATCTCCCTATCCTCATCTAAAAAAACTAAAAGAACTAAAAGGCCTCTTATAAAGGCTGATATAAAGTTCTGCGAATTGTTATGTGCAAAATTTTGTCATGATATGGCTGGCCCTATAGGGGCTATAAATAACGGCATCGATTTTATAGAATCCAGAAATGAGGATATGAAAAGACTTTCTATTGAGCTGGTATCCTCAAGTTCTAAGCAGATGATACATGCTTTAACTTTTTTTAGGCAATCTTATGGAATCGTGTCGGAAGATTCAGAGGTAAGCTTCAATACTTTGAAAGCATTGATAGATAATTTTTTTAAGGGAACAAAAATCAAGCATTCGATCTTAAAAAAACCAAGCCTCGAGGTCGTGAGCGGCCAAACAGCTAAGTTGATTTATAATCTTATGCTGGCGGTCGCAACTTTAATGATGTATTCAGGTGATTTGAGTATCGCCATAGATGAGAATAAGATACACATAACAAGTACAGCGAGAATACATAGAATTGATTCGGATTTTGAGACAATATTAATGGGAAGAGCTTACCCCTCCGAGTTAACTGCTAGAAATATACAGGTTGCATTTACATCTCTTATTGCAACCTCTCTTGGATATAAAATTTCAGCCGAGCATCTCCAGAAAAGTTTAGTAATGTTAAGTTTAGAAATACCTCGCGCCGAGAAAGAATGAGCAATAACGAAAAAATTCTTTCCTTAAATAGAAAGGCCCTCCATCTTTATTCAATAAAAGATACATTTGAAGCCGGCATAGTTTTGACTGGAGAGGAGGTCAAATCTATACGTAAGGGAAAAATGGACGTAATCGCCGCCTTTGTTGGCGAGAAGAAGGGAGAGCTCTTTTTAATGAACTCAAGTATTACCAAGTATGATAAAGCTATAAATACAGATCATGAGGAAAGACGATACAGGAAGCTTCTGCTGCATAAAAAGCAAATTAATAAAATACTAGGCAGTATCAAAGCTCCTGGATATTCTGCAATAGTGCTGAAAGTTTATACAAATCCACGAAATAAAATCAAATTAGAAATAGCAATCGCACGCGGAAAATCTGAAATAGATAAGCGAGCTACGATTAAAGAGAGAGAGTGGAAGCGCGAAAAAGGCCAACTACTAAAAATATCCACACGAATGCAGCTCGAATCGTGACCGAGCGCAATATATGAGGGAACCCACTCATGAAAAAATTACTCTTACCAAAGAGCAGGAACGAGTAACGACAGATGCTTTGACACTAGCGGAGCAATTAGAGAGTTTAGAGCATATACGCCAAAACAGCGCTATAAAGTTAGGAAGTCAAGAAAAGCAGCAGGGGCAGGACAAGTGGAAGAGAAGACCGCCATCTATAAGCACCGCCCCCCCCGTTCGTTAATTCCATAATCATGTTGTCTGGAAACAAAAGCCGGACTATAATCCAAGGACTTACAACAATTATTGTATAAAATGTCCGCCAATTCGTTTCAATCCGTCGTTAAAAAGCTTCAAAACTATTGGGGAAAGCTTGGATGCGCAATCTTGATGCCGTACGATTTGGAAATGGGAGCGGGGACATTTCATCCAGCGACAGTTTTATATTGCTTAGGCCGAAAACCTTGGCGATGCGCGTTTGTACAGCCTTCCCGTCGACCCACCGATTCTAGATTCGGTGAGCATCCAAACCGTCTTCACAAATTTCATCAACTTCAAGTTATTTTGAAACCCGCGCCAGAAAATTTCCAAGATTTATATTTAAAAAGTTTAGAAGAAATTGGCCTTGATTTAAGCGTACACGACATACGATTCGTGGAAGACGATTGGGAAAGTCCAACTCTTGGAGCTTCTGGACTTGGCTGGGAGGTTTGGTGTGACGGTATGGAAATCACTCAGTTCACATACATGCAAAAGATCGGAGGAATCGATTGCGAAGTTGTTGCTGGAGAACTTGCATACGGCCTGGAACGAATTCTCATGTATATTCAGAACAAAGACAATGTATATGATCTGGATTACAATGAATATACTGATCCAAAGCTGCGACTTAGCTATGGAGATATTTTTCAAAGAGCCGAGGCAGAATTTTCTGAATATTCGTTGAAGCAAGCCAATGTAGAAATTCTAATCTCACAATTCGGTGAGTTAGAACAGGAATGCCACCATATACTTAAATCCAGATTAGCCTTGCCCGCGTATGATCTATGCATAAAATGCAGCCACCTGTTTAATTTGCTCGATGCCCGCGGAGCAATCAGCACAACAGAACGCGCAGCTTATATTGCGAGAGTTCGAGGTATGGCCAAGGGATGCTGTGAAACTTGGCTTGCAAAACAAAATAAATAATTGTATGGAAGCTAAACATTTTCTGGAACTTATATTAGAAATTTTTTCTGAGGAGCTCCCTGCAAGAATGCAGTCGCGCGCCAGAACATCCCTAGCAGAAACCGCAAAGAAAGAGTTCAAAAGCGCAGGCATTGATTTCGAATCTTTAAATACTTTTGTCTCCGCAAGAAGGCTGACACTTATCATGCAGATAAGCGCCGAACCGAAGGAAAAGCTAGACGATATTGTTAAACGCACGCTCGAACGGATACTCAAAGAATTTTCATGGCCAAAATCAATGCGATGGGACGATAGCTCCGTCAAATGGGTTCGTCCAATCAGAAATTTGCTGTGTGTACTGGATGGCAAAACTATTCCCATCAAATATGGCAACGTGGTGGCTAATAACATCTCTTTTGGACACAGATTTCTAGCTCCCAAAAGCTTTTTCGTTAGCTCTTCGAAAGATTATTTCTCCGGTTTAAAGAAAGGAAAAGTCATGCTGGAACTTGAAGAAAGAAAGCTGGCAATAAACGATCAGATTGCCAAAAAACTAATCTCACTCCAAATCATTAGTGACGAAAGGTTACTTGAAGAAGTTGCTGGACTTGTTGAATATCCAGTAGTACTTCTGGGAGAAATCGATAAAGAATTTCTAACTCTCCCAAGAGAAGTCATAATCAGCGCCGTTAAAAATCATCAAAAATACTTTGTAGTCGAGGGCAAGAACGGCAAATTAGCACCTCACTTTGTTATGGTCTCCAATATAACTACAAAAGATGGCGGAGAAGAAATATTAAAAGGAAATCAAAGGGTTCTACGAGCAAGGCTAGCAGATGCCCAATTTTTCTTTGATGAAGACAGATCGACTTCCCTTGAATCCAAAGTAGAGTCCCTCAAAAAAATTATTTTCCATGAAAGACTCGGAACGCTCTTTGATAAAGTATCGCAAATAGAACAGCTTGTTGAAAAGGTAGAAGAGCTTTCTCAAGATAACTTTAGCCTAAATTATGCAAAGAGGGCCGCCCACCTTTCCAAGGCCGATCTTACGACAAATTTAGTCAAAGAATTTCCAGAACTGCAGGGAACAATTGGTAGCTATTATGCAGAGCTAGATGGAGAGAATAAAATCGTGGCCGAGGCAATCGCAGATCATTATCTGCCGAAAGGCAAAAATGAGAAATTTCCAGTTAGAATTGAAGGAGCGGTGGTTGCAATCGCAGATAAAGTCAGCACTCTGACTAGCTTGTTCGCAGCCGGAGAAATACCAACCAGCTCTAAAGATCCGTATTCATTAAGAAGACAAGCACTCGGCATAATTAAGCTTCTATGCCACTTCAAAATCAGCTTAAGCGCGCCAAAGCTCGTTGAGTACGGACTAGCTTTGCTTAATGCAACCGGCCCCGAAATTTTAAAATCTATCACAGATTTTCTATTCAACAGGTTTAAATTCTTCCTGAAAGATCAATTCAGACCCGATCAAATAGAAGCAGTGCTTGTTGCCTCTTCAGGAGATATCTACTCAGACTTTAACAAGCTTGTTTGTCTGAGCAATTTCTTGGATTCAAAAGAAGGCCAGCAAACTTTTCTCGGCATCAAAAGGGTATTGAACATTGCCACATCAAAAAATCTCAAGAATCCACTACAGATAAATGAAAAGTTATTCAACGAACATGAGCAAAACCTTTATAGCGCGATACTTAAAGCGAAATCGGAGATTCACCAGACAAATCACGATGCTACTTTAAAAAGCTTTGCAAAACTTGCCAAGACAATCGATGTATTCTTTGATGAAGTGCTTGTCATGGATGAGAATCCAATAATCCGAGCAAACCGACTTGCCCTACTCGAGACGGCAACCAAGTTATTCGCATCCTTTGCAGATTTTTCAGTTATAGATAATACTCAACGATGCTAAAAAGACCCTACGAATCCCACGTGCACAAAGACGAGTGACGTTTATGGGCAACACATCTCAACTTTTTTCAACTCTTCTAAAAAATTAACTATTTTTTAGCGTCTTGTGATTACAATATAAATTGTATCTAATCACAACCTAATTAGGAGTAAAATTATGTCACAAGATTCGAATCAATTTTTAATAGATTTAGAAGATTTGTTAAAAAAGGCAAGCGAAAACGATCTTTATGGCTTACTAGGAGTTCCAGAAAATGCCATATCAGACGACATAACAACAGCACTAGCAAAACTTCAAGCTATTTACCCAACGACCGCTCCTACAGAAGCTGCTACAGCAGCTGATATTCTGACTAATATAGATACTCCTATGAATACCGATTCGACCACTTTTGCTGCTACGGACGATGTGGAAGAAATGACAGTACCTAACTCTAGAGAAGCAGCTATAGAAGCAGCTGAGAATGCGCCAGAAGTTGATATGACAATAGAAATGATTACACATAATAAAAAGAAAGTTTCGGAAGCTCTAGCTGTTGCAGCAGAAACATTGCAAAATCCCGAGTCTAGATTTAAATACGATAAAGATTTATTGGCTAGAAAAAAGGAGTTACAAGAACAAAAGCAAAGAGAACTCTGTAGCTTAAATTCTAATCTCATAGATAAAGAGAGGAACTTAAAATTACTAGCTGAATCTAAAAAACAGAACCCGACAAAACTACAAAAAGCGCAAGAAGAAGCTGAGAGTGCGAAAGACGCCCTTTCACAGACTCAAGATACAATTAAGACGCCTATAGACCCTAAGATAGTAGAGGCACTTACGGCACTGAGACAAACAGAAGAGATATGGGTGGAAGAAAAAGATGCTGCAGTATCTAAGCTAAAAAAAGAGAAAGCAGCACTTGATACGGATACACAAAGACTGTCAGTCACAACAGCCAATGTCCTAACTGACATAGCAAAACTAAATGATGGTATATCTGCTCGTACAGAGGCAATTGTAAAGCTACAAAAAAATGTTGATAATTATCAAAAAGTAGAAAAAGAAAAGATAGAAGCAGAAGACAAAGCATTTCTTGAACGTAATGATTGGGATATGCTAACTACAACAGAGATAAATACAGCAATCACACAACGAAATCAAAAAGTCAAACCAAAGCCCGAAAAATCAGGATGGTTAAAAGCATTTACAGCCCCAAAACCTGCTATCACCCCTTATATTCCCAACGCAAAAAAACAAGACAAGAGCAAAGATCCGCCAGGTGTATAACTCTATTTAATTTGGGATTTGTTATAAGCTCCAAGAACCCTTAAAATCTCTATCTGCTCTTTGTATTTTTTGTTTTTAAAAATATAAGACCCAGCAATCAAAAGATTAACGCCGGCTTTTATGCATTCATTCGCCGTATGTTTATTTATTCCACCATCGACTGCGATCAATAAATTCGGCAAATTGAATTGTTCGGCCCTGCACTTAACATGACGGATCTTTTCTAATTGATCGTTTAAGAAACTTTGATTTGCGAAGCCCGGCTCGACCGTCATAATGAGCGCCAAATCAACATCTTTTATCAAATCATCAATCGCTTGAGGTGCAGTGCCTGGAGAAATGGCAATCCCCGCCTTTGCACCACCAGCTCTAATCTTATCAAACACGAGAGGGGTAAAGTCGTCCGCTTCAATATGTACAGTTAAAAAATCCGCACCAGCACTGACAAACTCACCGGCATACTTCCCTGGATGAGTAATCATCAAATGCACGTCCAGCGGTACGGTACTGTGCTTTTTTATTTGCTCAACCACACAAGGGCCAATCGTAATATTTGGAACGAAATGTCCATCCATAACGTCTACATGAATATAGTCCGCTCCAGCTTGACATAATGCTCGAACTTCTTCGCCTATCCGCGAGAAATCAGCTGACAAGATCGATGGGGAAATTTTTAGGTTTCTAGGCATATACTACTACTATACTGATCATGCTTTAAAAGATCAAGAATACGAAGGGCAACTTCAAGGGAAGCTATACCCATTACACCTGAAGAACCCCGTTATACGAAGGCGGATTTCATGAAGAACGAGGAGCCCTGAAAGCGAGCAGCGCAGCGTACTCTGATGTACGTGAGCAGCGCAGCATTTTAGGAACGACGAAGTCGATTCTTGAAATCCGTCGAGTATAGGAGAGCCAAAGTCGAGCAGCACAGCGTACTCAAATGTACGAGAGCAGCGCAGATCTTTGAGCTCGACAACGCCAACTCTTGAAGTTCACCGAGTATTAGATGTCGATGTTTTTAACTTCATCAGCATGCGTCTGAATAAATTCTTTACGGGGCTCAACAACGTTACTCATCAGCGTAGAAAAGACCTCCTCTGCTGAATCAAAACTCTCCACTTTTACTTTAAGAAGCGTTCTGTTCTCTGGATTCAAAGTTGTATCCCATAATTGTTCAGCGTTCATCTCACCAAGACCTTTAAATCTTTGAATTGTCATTCCCTCTTTGCAAAACGTAAACAAAAGATTATAAAGCTGGCCTGGTGTACAGATCGGCAATGTTTTCACAAGCTCCTCTCCACCTTTCTTACGAGAAATAATCTGACAGTCCCCCTTAAAAAGCTCTCTAAATTGTTCCGACAGCGTATTAAGTTTTCTAAAATCGGCTTGCTGTAAGAATCCTTTATCTAAAGTATGCTCAATTTTTGCCGTCCGCACAGTGTTGACGAAGACCACTTTGTCATCATCACGCCGCTCGTATCGCCAAGAAACGTTTGCAGAACCTTTTTCTGCATCATTTAATCTCACAACGATTCTATCTAAACACTCAAAGAACTTACTGTCCTCCGCAACCGCATCTTTGTCAAACAACCCTTCTAAAGAACCAAACTCCAATATAGGAATTGGCAATTTTTTTCTCATACGGGTTACTAGATTCTTGCACGCTATGATTTTATCAATAAAATTCTTTAAGTCCTTACCATGCATTTTCACTCCATTTGAAAATCTCACCTCAAACTCTTCGCTAAGCTTTGTGAATAAGAAATTGTTAAGACCAGCATCATCTTTTAAATACGCCTCTTTACTTCCACGCCTAGCTTTATAAAGCGGGGGCTGAGCGATATACAGATAGCCCCTTTCAATCAAGGCCCTCATCTGCCTATAGAAGAATGTAAGGAGTAACGTTCTAATATGCGATCCGTCAACGTCCGCATCTGTCATGATAACAATTTTATGATACCGAATATTATTCACATCAAACCCGTCCTTTCCAATTCCCGTTCCAAGCGCTGTAATTAACGTCCCAATTTCTTCCGAATTAAGCATCCTATCAAAGCGAGCCCGCTCCACATTTAAAATCTTTCCTTTTAATGGCAAAATAGCCTGAAACTTTCTATTTCGTCCCTGCTTCGCAGAGCCGCCTGCACTAGCTCCCTCAACAATAAATAATTCCGATTTTGCAGGATCTTTTTCTTGGCAATCCGCTAATTTTCCAGGCAAGTTGGCAATATCCAGAGCTCCTTTCCGCCGTGTTAATTCGCGAGCCTTACGTGCGGCCTCTCTAGCGCTTGCTGCTTCAACAATCTTGGTGACTATCGCTTTCGCGTCTGCCGGATGTTCTTCAAGCCAACTAGATAATTTTTCACTAACTACACTTTCCATAACTGGCCGAACCTCAGAACTTACCAGCTTATCTTTGGTTTGAGATGAAAATTTTGGATCTGGAACCTTTACAGATATAACACAGCTTAAACCCTCACGGCTGTCTTCTCCACCCAACTCCACCTTTTGTTTCTTTAACAGGCCAGCTTTGTCAATATATTTATGAATCGTCCTAGTCAATGCCGCCCTAAAACCGATAAGATGAGTCCCTCCATCTTGCTGCCTTATATTATTTGTAAAGCATAGAACGTTTTCATGATAACTATCATTCCACTGAAGCGCGACATTAATCTCCATCAGATCTTGCTCTCCCTTTAGATTTATAACGGGATGCAATGAAGTTTTGGTTCTGTTTATATACTTGATGAATTCAACAATTCCACCTTCGTAATGCAGCACACTCTTAACCACGGTCTCTCCCCTATGATCTTCAAGTATAATCGCTACATTTGGATTTAAGAAAGCAAGCTCCCTCAACCGATGCTCGATGGTTGAATAATCAAATTCGACTTGGGTAAATATATTCGAAGAGGGGCAAAATGTCACAAGCGATCCCTTTTTTCCCTCTGAATCTCCGATCACCTTTAATGGAGCGACTGTATGGCCGTCTTCAAATCTTACAAAATGTTTTTTGCCCTCACGCCATATGGTAAGATCCAGCCATTCAGAAAGCGCATTCACCACCGATACACCAACACCATGAAGACCACCTGAAATTTTATATACGTTTTGATCGAACTTCCCCCCCGCATGCAGATGGGTCATTACAACTTCAGCGGCTGACTTGCCCTCCTCTTCATGGATGTCCACAGGAATGCCTCTGCCATTATCTTCAACGCTTACAGAACCATCAGAATTAAGAAGAACCATGATTTTATTACAATGGCCCGCGAGCGATTCATCAATTGCATTGTCTACAACCTCATAGATCATATGATGCAAACCAGAGCCGTCATCTGTATCTCCGATGTACATTCCCGGCCTTTTCTTAACAGCCTCAAGCCCCCTTAAAACCTTGATAGAATCTGCCTTGTAATTATCTTTTTCTAAATTAGCAGGTACCATTGCATCACTCATGATTATTTTTAAAATATAGATTAAACTTCATATGAGAAAACTCTCATTTCACGAACTAAATACTAGCAGACCCGCGGTAGAATACTAGCACTAGTACGCCCACCACTTTATTTTCTTCGCCCTTACGCGCACCTTACTTCTCTTTGTTTTTGTCCAGAGAAAAAATATGCGCCGATTTATGTCAATTTCGTTGGAAGGTTAAGATGATACTAGTGACCCCCCGGGGGCGACGACGACTTGGCGCTAGCGAGCGCCGGATTTTGCCCAGGGGAGGTTTGTGGGGGCGGTATGTTTGTTTCGCTACCAACGGGTGGGTGCTCCCCTGTTACCCCAACAACCATACTATCCATACTTCGTTTTTGTTCTATGGTCTGACATTTACCATTAAAGGCCCCCAGCGCTTCATTATATACTTTATCTTTTGCATGAAGAGTGTCTTTAGCTGTTGTAAGCGCTTTATCATTTAACTCTCGTGCTTCTCCTAGGCCGTCAGTAAGCCCATTTTTTTCTTTTATCCTATCCAGAGCGCATTCAACTAAAGCCCTCTTAGTTAATTCGTTATGTGTCTTCCCCAGATTTTCAGATGACTCTTTTAGAGTGTCATGCTCAGCTTTTGCAGGATGAGGAACCTCCTCCTTGGGTTTTAGCTTTTCATATCGATTGGAAGCCCCCTGCATTTCCTCTCGCATTTTCTTGTTCAGTTGAACTGGCTGTATTATTTCGCCATTAGAGAACCTGATTTTAGGATCGCCCGAACTATTAAACGACACCCCCAAACGGCCCGACCCCTTTTCAGACGATCGCTCTTTTGAATGTCCGGAACTTACTCCTGCCACACTTTCACTTACTGAAGTCGCTTGACTTGCTCCCTGTTTCATACCCAAACGCTCAGCTTGCATTAGCTCAAGTTCATCTAGCAAAGCTTGCTTATCCTCCGCAGAGAGCTCTGAAAAATTATCTTGTATAAAAGCATCGAACTCGCCTAGTTCTTTGTCTAACTGTTCCTTATCTGACAGTTCCTTTTCCGGCTCTTCCTTTTTTCCTCCTCCTTCTTTTTTGGGGTCCGCGGACGCATCTGCAGCCGACTTTGCCTCTGGAGACTTGGGCGCGGCGGCCGGCGTTGCTCCTGGTGGTTTAGGAGCAGCTGGGGCCGGGATCGGCTTTGCTTCTGGTGGTTTGGGAGCGGCTGGGGCCGGAGCCGCTCCTGGAGCCGGCACACTTACGCCTTTCGCTGCCCCTGTTGATCCCTGATCTTGCGACATATTTTTAACCTAATTATATTGACTGACAACTCAATTGTGCCATATATATCTTAAGAAAACGTTAATTTAAAAGCAAAGGTTCAAAAAAACAATTTTAGAACTTGATATGCCCTTAAGCCTCTATTAGCTCTACGCCAACATCATATCCAAAAATCTCCATAAGCAGAGAGAAGTCGCTGATTGCACCCATTTCAATAATCTGGGTCGCATACTTCGCAACTTCATCGAACAAATGATAATGCTTCTCAAAATCTACTGTCCTGAATTCGGGCAGTCCGCTTTGTTTATGCCCAAGAATCTCTCCACCACCACGAAGTTTTAAATCTTGCTCCGCGATATAAAATCCATCGTTAGAATCTTTCATCGCGCGTAACCGCGCTCGAGCTATCGAGCCAATGTTTTCAGAAAATATCAATACACAATCGGAAGCTTTATTTGCTCGACCGACCCTCCCGCGAAGTTGATGCAATTGCGATAGGCCAAACCTGTAAGCTTGTTCAATTATGATTAAAGTCGCACCCGGAACGTCTATCCCTATCTCCACAACAGTTGTTGCTACTAAAACATCAACTTGCCCATGTGCAAATTCAGCCATAGACCTTTCTTTTTCTTTATCTTTTAATCTTCCATGTACTAGCCCAACTTTATCTCCAAATTTTTTCTTCAGGAAATCAAATCGAGCGACAGCCGCAGAGCAATTGGTTACCACAAGAGGATCGTCAGTATCCACTCCTTCTTTTTCTTCGATAAGCGGACAAATCCAGAAGGTTTTTTCATTCCTTGCAATCCGTTGCTTTATGAGCTCTACCACCAGTTCAGCCTTTGAATCAAGAGTTGTGATCGTGCGAATAGGGATTCGGCCAGAAGGTTTGTCTTTCAATGTCGATACGTCCATGTCTCCATACATAATTAAAGACAGCGTCCTGGGAATCGGAGTTGCACTCATAGCAAGAACGTCACAGACCTTATTTTTATTCATGAGAGCAAGCCGCTGTTGCACACCGAACCTATGCTGCTCATCTATCACAATTAGCCCCAACCCTTTAAATTCCACTCCTTTTTGAAATAGCGCATGTGTACCAATTAAAATATTTATGTCGCCAGAAATAAGCTCACTCGAAATAGTTTTCCTTTTCGATTTGATGGTGGCCCCTGTTAACAAACAAACATTAATACCAAATGCACTCAAAAGTTTCGAAATTAGATCAAAGTGTTGATTCGCGAGAACATCCGTTGGAACCATAAGAGCAACCTGCCCTCCCCCTTCTACAGCATTTAAAGCCGCAAGCAACGCAACCAAAGTTTTTCCGCTGCCGACATCTCCCTGTAGTAAACGGACCATTCTTTTTGAGGATTTTTGATCGGCTTGCAACTCGTGCAGAGCCAAAGCTTGGCCTGCAGTTAAAGTCATGCCCGTGCTTTTTAAAACTTTTTCAGCCAGTTCTCCTGAAAATTTCAAGACCTCCCCACTCTCGTCTGAATGCCTCTTTCTGGAAATACGAATGGCAAGTTGATTGGCTAGTAGTTCATCAAAAGCAATTCGTTTTCTGAGGCGCCCTTGCCACTCAAGGTCTTTTGCATTTTGTGGATTATGAATACCTTTAATTGAATCAATAAAACTCAACCAACCCTTTTTACAAAGCAATTCGGACTCAAGCCATTCTTTTATAACGATCTTTTTGTTTTTTAAATGCTCTATGCATAGCATCGCAAATTTATTAAGCTGTAACGAAGAAAGGCCAGCCACAAGCGGATAAACTACATCCACCTTGTTTATATGAGAAATAGTCCTGTAAATCTTGGGATGCGTCAATCTAAACAGTCCCGCAGCTGTAACTTCAAGCTTACCTGAAACGACAATATTATCATTTTTTTTCAAATTTTTGAAAAGATGCTCAGGAAAATAATTGAAGAAAACCAGCTCCAAAACCTCGTCATGCTTAGTATGGCAGCTAACCGTAGTTATTTGCTTCCTCCATTTATTTTTCTCTCTTTTAGATACCTGCTCAACGCTGACGGAAATTATTACATGCCCCCCTTCTCCTACAGAACTAAGAGTAATGGGATTAAATTGCTTTAATATAAATCTGGTTGGAAGGTGCGTTAACAGATCAAAAAAGGTAAGGCAACCGAGCTTTTTTAATAGATCGCAAGTCTTATTCCCAACCCCGGGAAGAGATATCACCGAACAAGATAAAGAGGGGGCAGAATGATTCATACAGCTATTCCTAATATACGAACTGCTATTTATTCAACTGAAGAGGAACGTTGTAAGCCCAATCTGTAATGTCACCCGCCCCCAAAAACAACACTATATCATTGGCTTTGCAGGAAACCTTTATAATCTTGGGCAGCTCCTCCCAGCTATTTAATGTTTGCACCTCTTTGTTTTTGTAGTTTTTTTTAATTGTTTTAGCTAAAAACTCTTTGCTAATACCTTCAATGGGCTGTTCACTCGCCGAATAAACATCCGCTACATAGAGGACATCAGCATCTTTAAAGCAATGTATAAATTCATCCCATAAGCTATGAACTCTCGACGGTCTATGAGGTTGAAACACTACAAATACTCGCCCATTGTTCTCAGAAACAACTTGCCTCGCTGAGATTAGCGTTGCCTGGATTTCACTTGGATGATGCGCATAATCATCTATGAATTTAATTCCGTTGACTTCATTAGTTAGCGTGAACCTACGCTTAACATTATCAAATATTTCAAAAGCCGCCTTTACGCAATCTAGGTTTAAATGAAGGCGGGCCGCAACAGCCACCGCGGCCAAAGAATTTTGCACATTATGTATTCCAGGAATATTCAATTTAACGTTAGGAATTACCAAATTTCCAAACTTCTCTCCGAAACAAATATCGAAAGAATGGCCTTTTGAAGATTTTTTTATATTAGCAGCAAATACGTCCGCTTGTCTTTGTTCCAGACTGTATGTAACAACTTCTCTATCCTTTATCTTATCATTCAATGCCCTTAATTCCTTATCATCTATACACAAGACTCCAAAGCCATAAAATGGAATCTGCTCAATGAATTTTTGAAAAGCCTTCTTCAGATTACTATAGCTTTTATAGTACTCCATATGCTCTTTATCTATATTTAGTGCAACGGCAACGGTTGTGGGTATTTTTATGAAAGTACCATCAGATTCGTCCGCCTCAACAACCATCAAACTCCCTAAACCCAAATATGCATTGACCCCTTTACTTTTAATGATCCCTCCAATTATAACAGTAGGATCCATCCCGGCCTTTTCTAATAAGCAGGCGATAAATGAGGTTGTGGTGGTTTTACCATGCGCTCCAGCTACCGAAATAGCAATTTTCGACCTCATTAATTCGGCAAGCAAGTCACCTCTGGTAATTATCGGAATGCCATTTTTGATACATTGCTTAAGCTCCCGGTTATCATCCTTTATCGCGGAAGATTTTATCAAAAACGAAATGCCGCTTAAATCAGAAGTATCGTGATCATAAAAAATTTTTATTCCGCTCTTTTCCAGCCTTTCTGTGATGTAATTACTTAAAACATCCGTGCCCTGAACGCTATACCCCAGCTGACGCATAATATCAGCCAAACCACTCATTCCTATGCCGCCTATTCCACTAAAATGTAGCTTTGCATTGGGCTGAAGGCTATTTAGATAAATCATCTGAGGTCCTCTGTAAGTGCATTTACTGTTGCACTATATCTCATTTTATGGGGCAACTACAAGGATTTTTGTAACTCATCAGGTCCGCCATCTTTCTTTTTAAAGTCTTCTGCCTTCCCTCTTCCTTTAGCAAATCTTCCCCTTAGATGTCCTTCTTTTTTACTTGGATGTTGTTCTTTGTGTTTTGCCCCCTCTTCCTTCACTTTTTTCTCGGGAGCCGATTCTACAACATGGACCCTCCTAATTTTCTTATGCCCCTTCTCAAGGGCTAATCCTATTCTTTCATGCAGAAAAGAAGGCGTTGTTTTCCTCCCACACCATTTTATAGCCGCCACTACTTTATTGTCAAATAAGTATCCCCCCAGAAAACCCGCAGTCGCTGCGGGAATCATAGCGGCTCCCACAGTAAATAATTTAGCAAGCCCTACAACTGGCAGAACACTTGTAACCAATAGATACGCTGCGACCGCAAAAGCAACAGCAAAAGTGGCTCCCAAAACTAATTTCAATGTAGTAGGCATTATTTTTCTTAAAATTCCTGCTCCCTTTTCCCTGCTCTCGCGATAAATATCTTCAGGCCGCGCCCCCGGATATTTTCCATCAGTCGCATCCTGATAGGCCCATAATCTTTGAATACTATAACCCAGACTGATCGACCCCCCAGCTACCGATCCTGCGACCACACCATAACCTACCCATCTAAGATTACGCCCAAGCTTAAGAAGACCAACGCCCATACACGCTCCCCCAGCTAATGTTAAAGCAGATCCTGCAATTTTTTTAAAGCGTGATTTTGTCTTGTGGCCACTCCATAAACATCTTACTCCCCCATAAACTCCTAAGCCCCCTACAGCGGTCATTGCAGCACCTTTGACTATACCTAAACTCGTACAAATTAATGCTGCTGCTCCACCATCAATTGCTTTGTCTGCCGCACCCACACCGGTTGCCGCAGCAACCGCCCCTATTTCTGCTAATTTATCTCCCAAAACATTATTGAGATAACCAAGATCGTCACAACAACCTTTTCTTATTGCCTCAAGCGCCCGTCCCGCAACAAGAGCGCCTACTGTTGCTCCAGCTAATCCAGTAAAGTGGCCCGCCATAACGACTCCTGCCCCTCCACCAATGGCAATTCCCAATACCTGCGCTCCAAGTCTTTGACACTCAAAACGATCATTGCGTTGTACTGTTATTGCGCTACCATCTAATTGCATCTCTTCTAGATCCATTGACTGACAATGACCATATCTACTAATACCAAGCAACTCCTTAAGTTTTCCGTGTTGATCTTTTTGAAGATCATGCAATGCATTCTTATCATCACCAATTATCCCACGCAAATTAGCATCCCATAAAAGGGTCGTTTCATCAGAAGACATCCCAGTAACATCAGCTCCTTCCATATTTGCTCTAATAAGTATTGCCCCTTTAGCTTTTGCACGCTCCAGCACCGCCTCTTTCAAATTTGCGGCTGTAAGATTAGCTTTCTCTAGATTTGCCTCCCTCAAAATAGCCCCAGTAAGATCTACCTTATATGCCTCAACTCGTTGCATAGCGGCCGCTGTAAAGTCAGCCCCAGCTGCTTTTGCCCTTGCCAGCACAGCATCACGAAGATCTATACGTGCTCCTTTAACCTCTTCAAGGCATGCTTTTTCGAAATTAGCCGCACGAGCTTTTGCATCAATAAGAATAGCTCCTTCGAGATCAGCCATTCTAGCATTTACCTCTTCAAGCTTAGCTTCTGTAAAATCTGCGTGTTTTGCTTTTATATCGGAAAGGTCAGCGTCAGTAAAATCTCCGCCTCTTGCTATAACTTCAGTTAGTGTGGCTTCCTTAAAATCAGCAAACCTAGCGTCAACCTCAAGCATACTTGCCTTCGTTAGGTCTGCTTTTTCAGCAAGAACTTGAGTCATTGTTGCATGATCAAAACAGCCATTACTAAGCTTGGCACTTTCTAGGTTCGCACCTGTTAGATCTGCCGCTCGCATATCTACGTGCCTGGCATCTACTGACCGTAGAACAGCCCCTCTGAATACACCCCGCTGAGCCTCAACGTGCTGCATATCTGCAGAGCTAAAATCAGCACTTGTTGCCTCCACAGCATACATTTGCGCGCTCGCCATCTTTGCCCCAGGAAAATTTGAGCAATTCATACGAGTCCTAATCATTATAGCTTTTTCAAAATCAACTCCTTCTCCAGAAGCTCCGACCATATTAGCATCGACTAACTTAGCTCCTTGAAAACTAGTTTTGTCATCAAAAATGGCTCCTTCCAAACAAGCTCCTATTAAACTTGCCCCGCTTGCATCGCACCCCTTCATCTTGCAGTAAGCAAGATTTGTGCCATTTAAATCTAGACCCTTCATGTCCATGTCTGAAAGATCTGCTCCTTCAAAATCTGCGATTACCACTGCTTCTTTCGGAATTCCATCCCCTCCCTTACGTTCGGCCATAAACTCGTTGAAAGACTTTTTTGATTGGGAAGATTTATATTCTTCTAAGTCTTCTCGTGTTGCTGTCACGTGTATTCGCTCTGCATTGGCACGCTCCGGTGTTTGATTAGGGGTATAGGTAGGATCACACATAGTCTCTTTAAACCTAACTTTACATCTTTCTTGTAATTCTCCAACTCTCATAACGTGAGATTGCTCTGCAGCACTCTTTATTTCTTGAACTTTCCCTCGCTGTACTGTTGCATAATCTTCAAGTGAAAATTCTCCCCTACCGAACCAGCCTAGTGTTCCCCATTCTACCCATCCCTTTCTTTGTTTTGGAACTCCAGCAATCGCCGCCTTTGCTTTATCTTGCCCACCCTTTTCTTTTTTTCGAAATGATTCCCCATCAACTAGGTCACGAAACTGTGGCTCACAATATGCTAGTAATGCACGTGCATCTTGTGCTTGATCTGGATCTGCAAATGGCAATTGACACCCTGCCATTTCTAATTGCTCAGATTGCGATAAAAACACACACTCTCCCATGCTGCTACCACGAAAATCAATTTGCTCTGCTTCATCAACTCTCATAGTTACCCTGTCAAAATGACAATCTCTAAATGAAACGCCATTCGAACTGCCTAACTCCACACTGGTAAAACTAGTTCCGGTGAAGTCAGCGCCGTCAATATTTATACAGCGTTTGTGCTGAGGGTTATCTCTTTCTTCCTGCGCACTGGTACCTAAAACAACAAATGAACCCTCAACTTCAGCTACTACGAGCTTGCCCTGATACTCTTTTTTATCTTTAAATTTTTCCTTTAAAAATTCGTTAAAACTTCCTTTGAAGCCTGGATTCTCCAGTTTATGCCCTTCAACATACTCTTTTAACATCTTTTCTCCATCTGGATGATCTAAATCCACACGACAAACGATTGTTCTTTCTTTTAATTCTTCAAGTTGTTGTATAAACTTTTTGACTTTGGAATCATCAGACATATCTAGGGGGCTTACTCCCATAGTTGGTGAGGGCAATTGCTCTACTTCAGACGACCGTGAGCGTGAACTTGAACTTGAACTTGACCTCCTCTTTTTGGCCGACGAGACTTGTAAATCAGCTTTCATTTGTTGCTGCACTTTCTCCAATACTGACATGGCGCCATCCCGTACAATAGGATTCTCCATAAAAGGCGACAGCTTTTTACATATTTCTACCATCGCCAACAGATGAAAATCTGGTTGAGGACTTTTAAGCATTTCATGTAATGCATATAGCAGGCTGGGAGCCTGAATCTCAGATTCGACGGGTTTTCTATGTCGAGCCCATTCTACTAAAGCCCCCCTAACATCACCTTCCAATAGCCCTTCTATTATTTCATCAATTTGGCTCAGTTCAACCGGAGCACCACTCTTATTGCCCACCAGATCCACTAAGACTTCTGCCTGGACCGATAATTTTCTATCTTTTGCCATTATTTTCCCCTCCATTTAAATTTCGAATAACATTATTGTTGCACAAATAAATTAACAAATGGTTAAGTCAATATTCTAACGCAACAAAAAGTTAAGATAGGAGAAGAAAAGTGACGATATGGACATTATTACAAATCCTATTCTACTAAAATATAGTCTTATACAAGATCCCAGATTAAAAACAGCACAATACGCAAGGAGCGATGCATACCACAAGTAGAGGAGCGACGAATAACGTAGCAATGTTTAAAAATGGGATCTGGTATTACATTGGGAGGGGGCTATTTAGATATATTCATCTGCGGTCTCTATAAGTGCATTTGCAACTGCATTTTCTTTGTCATCACTGATGGATAAATGCAAAGAGTATTTTTTTATTTTAAACAACTCCTTAATAACGCCATCAAGGCCAATGGTCAGATCATAATATGGCTTTCCCCTTGTGTCATTCTTAACTGTTATATCTCGCATCGATGCTTTTTCTCCAAATCCTGTGCCAATTGCCTTAACTAAGGCCTCCTTAGCAACAAATCTCTTTGCTAGGTATTGAATTGCATAATTTGTTGAGGTTATATCTCTTATCTTCTTTATTTCATATGGCGACAAGATTTTGTGGATAAAACTATCTTTATACCTTAAATATAAT
>Ga0307987_1000688_pt1 | contig 19947 bp, 15 predicted proteins | sample EllFjometagen181_FD_203157 | JGI IMG/M metagenome (GOLD analysis project Ga0307987, IMG submission 203157) | Marine microbial communities from Ellis Fjord, Antarctic Ocean - #181 | ecosystem: Environmental > Aquatic > Marine > Unclassified | place: Southern Ocean | collected 2014-10-08
CCATGACTCACCAGCATGAGAAAGGCCGCCAGGAGAAACAAGCTGGTATTAAGGGGAAAAAAAGTGCTCAACCCGAATCCAGAAGGATTTTTTCGCATTTTTTTCTCTCCCTTTGGCATGCCCAGCCCCAGAAGAAACTGAAGAGAGCCACCAGCCAGAATAAGAGGGATGATAAGCGTTGTTGAGGTATCGGATAATATGCGGCCCAGCCCCACAGCCATCAAAATAAAGGCAATGGACCCCCAGGCCCGGGAGGCCCCGTATTTTTTCTTTTCAGCCCCCAGAATATCCATGGCAAAGGCTTCAACAAAGGAAATAATGGGTGAAAAAAATATTGAATGGACGGCAAGAATTATAAGGATGGGAATAAATTCCCGGGAAAAGAAGAGAAGAGACCACACCAGGGCGCTGGCAAGGGAACAAAACAGCAGAATGGATTTACGGGCATTAAGCTTATCCGCGGCCATGGCCCATAATATGGGAAAAATCACCACCCCGGCAGTTTTCACGGTGGAGAGGACACCAATCTCCAGCCCTGAAAAACCGAGGTGATGGCAAAATAGGTTAAAGTAGGGAAGAAAAATCCCCAGGGTCCCAAAATAGACAAAATAATGGGACCCCAATATCAATTTTAAGGGGTTCAAACTGCCCGTAAAGCCCCAAGATCCATACCAAGATCCAGAGCCTTCTGGTTCATCTCAATGAAATCTTCGGGAACTCTTGATTTCAAAACTTCCATCACTGATGGGGGTTTCAAAATTTCAGTCACCCCGAGAACTGCCCCCAGCATGCAGACATTAAACACGATGGGTTTGCCGATTTCTTCCATCACGGTTTCGTACATGGGAAGCTCGATCTGCTTGGCATCCACCTTTTTGGTGGTGGTCACAAAACGGGAATCCGTGATGACGATGCCACCGGGTCGTACCAAGTCCTTATAGGTAGCGTACGCTTCCTGGGTGAGGCACACCAGGATATTGGCCTGATTCACCTCGGGAAACATGATTTCACCATTGGAGATGATCACATCACTCCGGGTGGAACCTCCCCGGGCTGCGGCCCCATAGGTCTGGGACTGAGTGGCGTTTTTTCCTTCATGGATAACAGCGGCTTCGGCCAGAATAATGGCGGCGGTGATGACGCCCTGGCCTCCAGAGCCTGAAAAAATCAGTCTGGTTCGTTTCATGCTTTTCTCCCCTTCATGGCTCTTTCAACCACGTTATCATACTCCTGGCAATACTCAGGCGTGTCATTGTCCACAAAAATACCCCGGGGAATCAGCAGGGGATTTTTTTCCAGGGCTTTCGAACCCAGTTTTGCAGTCGTATTTTTCTGAATTTCCAGCATCTGGGAGGCATTTCCCTCCTTGTTCTTACGCCCATAGTGGGTGGGACACTGGGAGAGAATTTCCACCACGGAAAAGCCCTTATGCTGAATGGCTTTTTTCAGGACATCCACGGTTTCAAGGACGTGATAGGCCGTTGATCGGGCCACAAAAGAGGCCCCGGCAGCTGTGGCCAGTTTCACCACATCAAAATCATTGTCAATGGTAGAATAGGGAGCGGTGCTGGCTTTTTTTCCGGGACCTGACAAAGGAGAATACTGTCCCCCGGTCATGCCATAGATCCGGTTGTTCATCACAATGGCGGTGATGTCAATATTTCGTCTTGCCGCATGGATAAAATGGTTACCCCCAATGGCCAGGGCGTCTCCATCCCCCATGGGAACGATGAGTTTTAGTTCCGGCTTGCTCAGCTTAACTCCGGTGGCAAAGGCAAGGGCCCGGCCATGGATGGTGTGAAGGGAATGAAAATCCACATAGCCAGAAATCCGGGCGGAACACCCAATGCCAGAGGTCATGACCAGATCTTTTTTGTCCAGTTTCAGCTGATCCACAGCCCGTAAAAGGCAGTTTAAGATGGTTCCATGCCCACATCCCGGGCACCACATATGGGGAAAATACCGTTCCCTGATATAATCTTTTACACTCATGCTATACCCCCCTTCCCTGAATGACCCGAAGGAGTGATTTGATATCCGTCGGTGTGATTAATTTTCCGTCTATACGGTTCACAAGAAATACGTTTTCTGGGCGGTCCACGGCAGCCTTTACATGACGCATCACCTGCCCCATGTTCATTTCAACCACCAGAACGGCTTTGGCATTGGCACATTTTTCCCGGATCATGGCTTCGGGAAAAGGCCAGATGGATTGCAACTCCAGAACCCCCATCTTTTCCCCCCGGGCCCGGCGGTTGGTGGCAATGTGAATGGCAGATCGGGCAGAGGCACCATAGGAGATAAGGACATACTCGGCATCTTCCATGAAATGCTCTTTATACCGGGTAATATTATGCACATTGTTTTCAATTTTATCGTTGAGATGGTGGAGCAGCCCACTGACCACCTTAGGATTGTTGGAGGGGAACCCCCACATGTCATGGAACAGACCCGTTACATTGTATCGATGATCATCCCCAAAATCAGACATGGGAAGACGGCCATCTTCCCGGGGAAGGTAGGGATGATAATCAACCCCTTTGCCCAGGGAGGTTCTCAGACGATCCACCCGGGGAATCTCACCCTCTTCAGGAATGATCAATTTTTCCCGCATGTGGCCCACCGCCTCATCAAAGAGAAGAATCACAGGGGTTCGATAGGTTTCAGCCAGGTTAAATGCGTCCACGGTCATGGCAAACACATCCTGGTGGTTGGAGGCGGTCAGGGCAATGATGGAATGGTCCCCGTGGGTTCCCCATCTGGCCTGGTTGATATCCCCCTGGCTGACATGGGTGGGATTACCCGTGGATGGCCCCCCCCGCTGGACATTCACAATCACGCAGGGAATCTCTGCCATGCAGGCGTACCCAAGGGCCTCCTGCTTCAGAGAAAACCCGGGACCGCTGGTGGCGGTCATGACCTTGTGTCCGGTTAATGATGCCCCGATGATGGCGCACATGGAGGCAATCTCATCCTCCATCTGGATAAATTTCCCCCCCCTTTCCGGCAGACGCTTGGACAACACCTCAGCAATCTCCGTGGACGGGGTAATGGGGTATCCTGCAAAAAAATCAACACCTGCATACAGTGCCCCTTCAACACATGCCTCATTTCCCTGGACAAATTTTATTTTTTCAGTCATTTTTATCATCCTGGTCCGTAAGCACCTCAATTGCAAGATCAGGGCACCTTAGTTCACATAATTTACAGCAAATGCAATCCTCGGGTCTTGCTGCAATAACTTTTTCCTCGGAATCAAGTTCAAGAACCTGTTTGGGGCAGAAATCCACACATATTCCGCAGCCCTTGCACCAGTCTCTATTGATGAGATGTTCCTTTAGTTTAAGCCTTGCCATACACTCCTCTTAGTGTCTGTCCATGCCGTTTTAAGGCATTAATAGATATGAAAGCCAGAACCACGCTGTTCCCGGCACCCCACGCAACCGTTTGAATGGGCCTACCATAAAAACACTTTCACACAGGATTTAAATATTCCGGAAAAGGGCTGTATCAAAAAGCATGCCCACTGGGGTGATACCCAAACTTTTTTCCGGTCAAGAAGAAAATACAATTCATAAAATAAATAATCATATTATCCGCTTTTTGTGATGATTATTTTATTTGAGTTACCAAGTCAAGGATTACCTGAATTTATTGGAGAAAGTATACGATTTGTGATAAAAGATGCCCATGAAACTCATAAAAAACATGCCCCTTGTCACCGCCGTCATCCCCACATTTAACAGGGGTTGGTGTCTGGTGGAAGCTGTGACATCGGTGATAGATCAAAAATACCCTGCCATGGAAATCATTGTGGTGGACGACGGATCAACAGACAACACCTTCCAGGTGCTTGAACCATACATGGACAGCATCACACTATTTCACCAGGAAAACACAGGGGTCAGCGCGGCAAGGAATTTTGGCATCAGACAAAGCAGCGGTGATTTTGTGGCCTTTCTGGACTCCGATGACCGCTGGACACCGGATAAAATAACGTGCCAGGTGGACTTTTTCCAGCACCACCCCGAAGCCATGATCTGCCAGACCGAAGAGATATGGATACGCAATGGAAAAAGGGTGAATCCCAAATTCAAGCACAAAAAACCATCGGGAATGATATTTGAACCCTCCCTGGAACTGTGCCTGGTGAGCCCTTCGGCGGTGATGATGCGACGAGATTTCTTTAAAATTAAAGGCTATTTCGATGAGGCCCTACCCGCCTGCGAAGATTACGACCTCTGGTTAAGGACAGCCACGGACATGCCCATTTATCTGGTGGATAGTCCCTGCACCATTAAACATGGGGGCCATTCGGATCAACTCTCATCGGCCCACTCCCTGGACCAATACCGGATACAGTCCATTGAAGGGCTTCTCAAAGCAGGCACCCTGAATCATACCCAACAAAAGGCAGCCGTCACCGTACTCCGAAAAAAATATACCATTTACGGCCAGGGCTGCATCAAACGCGGAAAATTGGATGAAGGACAACGGTGCTTTGATCGGGAAGTCGCCCTTTCAAACCGTTACCCCCATTGATCACACCATAAGGGAGATCGCCAGGGACCGCTCATCCAGCCGTTTGGGGGATATTTTCACCGGCGTTTTCAGTTCCTGGGCAAACTGGGAGACCTTATATTCCTCGATCATCCAGAAGAACTCCTCAATGGCATCGGCCTTTTCCCGGGAAGAGTCCACGGAAAGGGTATTGAGCATCTCATTCAACCGGGTGGTGTATTTTTCCACGGCGGTTGCCTTTTGCTGCTCCCGGTTAAAATCCACCATACCCCGCTGGGCACGAATGCCAATGGCCATGACATAGCGTCTGAGATGGGGTATTTTCTCCAAAGTGTACATTTCCAAAAATCCATTGGGAATAAGGGCCGTTACAGCGACCTTAAGGTCCCCCACCCATTTTGTTACCTGGGGCCGATTCATATTTTTAAGCTGAATTTGTTTTAAAATATCCCGTGTTTTGTCATGGGCCTCACACAATTGCCCCACTTCTGAAATCAACGTTTGACCGATGCCGTACAATTGGGGAATGGTACGGCTGGCATGGTCTTCAAAATCATGTTGGGTGCGAATTTCTTTTAAAAAAAGATGCCGCATCACGCAATTAAATAACGCCCTGTCAAAGGAAAGGTTTCCCCCCACCAAGGACGTGTGGCCTTTAAGATTCCGGGCCCGTTTCAAATCCTTTTTCAGGGCATTGACATCTGTTTCATAAATAATTTCATAAAGAGCCATTACTCCCTCCCGGTGAGACCCCCGGGCTGCACTCTGCTTTTTAAAAAGACGAAGGTGCACTGTACCCCCCTCCCGGGTCAGGGCAGGATAAACGCCATAGGTGTATCCTTCTAATGCCTCAACGGGTATGGAATCAGGCAGATCCCCCAAAATCCAAGAGACAATATTTTCCTTTTCATATTCGGCGCACAGCTTTTCAAAGGCATCTTCCTTGGGACGTAGGGTGTCTGAAAACGTTTTTAAAACCGTTCGATCCCGGGACGCCGCAATCTCCCGGTCCTTTTCATCCCGGATGGAAATTCGCATTTTCAAATGATCTTCAAGGCCTTTGTCGGACCAGGCAGATGCGGGCACATTGACACCAAACCGCCGGTTGACAAACTGACTGAGCTCGGAGAACAGGGGCCTGTCCCGGTGGGGCATCTCTTTTACAATAATCTGAGCCTTGGTGGATATCGGCATGAGCATCACCCGGTATTTTTTGGGAAGATTTTTGATCAATGCCGTTACCTTTTCCTTGAAAAGGCCTGGTACTAAGTACTCAAGGGAGGCATTTTCCACCGACTCCGCAGACATCGCTGGCACCTTTAAGGTGACCCCATCATGTTCGGCACCGGGATCAAACCCATATTCCAGCGCAAAGTTACTCATCCCCATTTGAAGGGTGTCAGGCAAAGAGGCAAGATATTCCTCATCCGGCTGACTTTTCTGCAAATCAGCAAGGGTCATTCGCAAAAATGCATCTTCACCCCGTTCTTTAAGATATCTGGCAAAGGTTTTCAGATTAAAGAAAGGCTGTTCCAGCCGCTCTTTGTAAAAGAAGAATATTTCATCATCCGAGGCCAGGATATCCCGTTTCCGGGTTTTTTCCTCCAACTTGCTTAACTCATCCATCAGTTCCTGGTTGTGATCCATAAATGGCAACCGCCGGGGGACTTCCCCCTCCACCAGGGCGCTTCTGATAAAAATATCGCCAGCCTCATCCGGGTTTATGGGGCCATAGGAGACCCGCCTTTCCGGAACAATGACCAGTCCAAAAAGGGAAACCTGCTCTGTTGCCACCACCTCCCCTCGCTTTTTTTCCCAGTGGGGGGAAGAATGGGTGCAGGTACAAAGAGTCCCTGCCAACTCCTCCAGCCAATCAGGATCAATAGTGGCGGCAGTTCTGGCAAACAGCTGACTGGTCTCCACAAACTCAGCGGCAACGATCCAGTTCCCGGCCTTGTTAAAAATCCCGGACCCCGGGAAAATCATGGCTGTCTGTCCCTTCCCCGTCTGGAAAAGATGTTTTTCTTTTTTATGGGCAATGTTGGCAAGATATCCGCACAGCAGGGATTTATGGAGTTCAATGTACAAAGGCCCCCCGATATCAAAATCCTTTGACTTGAGCCCTTTTGTGCCAGATGGCAGAGCTACCCTATTTTTTCCGGTGATGCCATGCTCCCGGAGTACAGACATGATCTGCCCATGGATATCTTTCCACTCCCGCAAGCGTTTAAAGGAGAGATAATGTTCCTTGCAGAATTTACGGACACCGTTGCGGGATTTCAGGCTCTTCTCCGCCCCCTGGCAGGCCTTCCAGATGTTCAACAATGTGATAAAATCCGATGCTGGATCTTTAAATATGGCGTGCTTTTGATCTGCCTGCTGGGATTTATCCTGGGGCCGCTGTCTTAAATCAGCAATGGAAAGTGCAGAGGCAATGATGACAGCTTCTTCAAGGCATCCTCTCTCATCTGCTTCAATGAGAATTCTGGAAAGCTTGGGGTCCACGGGAATACCCGCCATGACTCGTCCCTTTCCCGTTAATGCATAGGCCTTTTTTCCTGTTGTCTTTTTCTGGCAGATGGCCCCCAGCTCCAGCAGGGTATCAAATCCGTCTTTGATGGATTTACCTGCGGGCGCATCAATAAAGGGAAACGAGGAGACATCTCCCAGTCCCAGGGAGATCATCCGGAGAATGACTTCGGCAAGATTCTCCGGAGAATCTCAGGGGAGGTAAACAATGCCCTTGATCCATAATCCGTCTCATCATAAAGCCGAATGCAGATACCATTGGAAACTCGTCCACACCGGCCCTTTCGCTGGTCCGCGCTGCTGCGTGAAATGGGGGACACCGGCAGGGCCGTTGTCCGGGTTCTGGGGGAGTAATGGGGGATTCTTGCAAGGCCTGAGTCCACCACATATTTAATGCCGGGAATGGTCAGGGAAGTTTCTGCCACATTGGTGGAGACAATGATTTTACGTCCCGGTCCCCGGGAAAACACCCTGGCCTGCTCATGGGCCGACAGCCTTGCATACAAAGGCAACACCGTCATCCCGGGGTATCGACGCCCCCGCAACAGTTCAATGGCCTCGGTGATGTCCTGCTCTGTGGGCATGAACATCAGAATATCCCCCTGGCGGGACTCCCGATGGATCATATCTACGGCGTCAACGGCGGCCTCCACATACCCTTGATCATCCTGGTCCGGATCATCATGGTTATGCACCGGCATATAGCGTAAATCCACCGGGTACATTCTGCCGGATACCTCTATCACCGGGGCATCATCAAAGGCTTTGGAAAATTTTTCCGTATCAATGGTGGCCGAAGTGATGACCAGTTTTAAATCACGGCGTTTTCGCACCAGATCCCGGAGAATGCCCAGGGTGAAATCAATGTTAAGACTCCGCTCGTGGGCCTCGTCCACAATGAGGGTATCATAGTCGTTTAAAAAGGGATCTCTCTGGGTTTCCGCAAGCAGTATGCCATCGGTCATCACCTTGACAATGGCGTTCTGGCTGGATCGGTCATCAAAACGGATCTTATACCCCACAGACCGACCCAACTCCTCACCCAACTCTTCTGCCAGGCGCTTGGCCACCGTGATAGCTGCAATGCGCCGGGGCTGGGTACATCCGATCCTGCCACCAGCCCCCCTACCCGCTTCCATGCAGAACTTAGGAATCTGGGTGGTTTTACCCGAACCGGTCTCTCCGGCAATGATCACCACCCGGTGATGTTTCAGGGCATGGATGATTTCATCTTTTTTATGGGTGATGGGCAGATCTGGAAACGCCACGATTTTGGGCATGGCCCTGACACGGGCAGCCCGCAGGTCAGCTGAACGCATGGCCTTTTTTAGAAGCAGGACCGCCTGTTTTTCTTTTTTCTCAAAATACCCGGCACCAGCCCCTTTTTTTTTCAACCCACGAAGTCCCTGGATTAAATGGGGCCGGTCCCTACACATCACCCGGTCTAAAAATTTTTCTATTTTTTTTATCTCTTTCATAGGAAGGAAATATTAAGGGTACCTTGATAAAATGTCAAACCAGATATCATCAAGGGCGCATTTCCATTTTTCCGGTCGGAGGTTTAATTGATGAAAAACCCAAAAAAATTACACGCCTCCAAAGGGCCGGAAATAAGATTACGGACCGGAGGTTTCATACCCTCAAAAGGGAGATACAAATACAATTTTTTCTTAAATAGGTTGACAACATGCAGTTAATAAGCGAAAAATAATGCGATATACGTGTAGCAAAAAGAGATTAATTATTACCTGAAAGTTGCAGGCATGGCGCCCAAAGGGTTCATTGATTTCAAGCCTTTAACAGGCATAATTTTGTAGGATTGATATCAAAAAAATTATCATAAAACGCTTATATTGTTATGATAATTTTAAAAACCCCAAACCATGAGCGCACCTTTCAAAAAGTATAAAGATGTCCAAAAAAAAGTGTCGTCAAACGCCCAAACTTTTGACCCACTTGAACAACAAAATTAGGATACGGAGGAACGTAAAGCATGGGTGAAGCAGCAGTTAAAATTGGAAGAAAACACCAGAGTGTTTTCAAGAATAAGGTAATGGAGATTCTGCCCGATGGGGGAAATCTCAATGCCTGTCTCACATGCGGTGCATGTGCTTCGGGGTGCCCGGCCACGGGCCTTGAAGGAATGGACCCCAGAAAATTTTTGAGAATGGCAGCCCTGGGAATGGATGAAGAAATCCTGACCTCCAACTGGGTCTGGATGTGCTCCATGTGTCAGAGATGTGTCTATGTCTGCCCCATGGAAATCAACATCCCCCAGTTGGTCTTTCATGCCAGAAAATCCTGGGCCAGGGAAGATAAACCCAAGGGTATTATCGGTTCCTGTGACATGGCCCTTCGAAACGACACCTGTAGTGCCATGGGTGCCACAGAAGAAGACTTTGAGTTTGTGGTAACTGACGTCCTGGAAGAGTACCAGGAATCACAACCTGAATTTGCTGAAATGACAGCCGATGTCAACCGCGAAGGTGCCATGTATGTTCTGAATCAGAACTCCAGGGAACCGGTGACAGAACCCGATGAGATGGTCCCCCTGTGGAAGATTCTGAATCTTGCCGGTGCCGATTGGACCTATAGCTCCAAGGGATTTGCAGCGGAGAACTACTGCATGTTCATGGCTGAGGATGAGTCCTGGGAAAAAATTGTCAGAACAAAAGCCAAGGCGGTGGATGATCTGGGGGCCAAGTACTGGCTCAACACCGAATGAGGGCACGAACTATTCGCAGTCCTGGCAGGACTGAAAAAATTTAAAATTGAGCACAAATTTGAAATTCTGAGCATCATTCAACTCTATGCAAAGTGGATCAAAGAAGGCAAACTCAAACCCAGCAGTGAGTGGAACAAGGACAGAAAGATTAAATTCACCGTCCAGGATCCATGTCAACTGGTGAGAAAAACATTGGGAGACCCCGTTGCCGATGATCTGAGGTACATTGTCAAGGCCGTGGTGGGTGAAGAGAACTTCATCGACATGACCCCCAACAAGTCTAATAACTTTTGCTGCGGCGGCGGCGGCGGTTTTCTTCAGTCTGGATTCACCGAAGAAAGACGGGCCTATGGTCAGACCAAGACCAACCAGATCCTGGCCACCAAGGCCGATTACTGCATCACTCCATGTCATAATTGTCACGCCCAGGTCCATGACCTGAGTGATGTTAATGATCATGCATGGCAGACCGTTCATCTGTGGACGCTTCTGTGCCTTTCTCTTGGCATTCTGGGTCCCAATGAACGGGAATATCTGGGAGATGATCTTAAAGAAGTGGATGTGTTCCATCCAGAATCGGCCCTGTAACAAGAGTCTAATTAATATCCCCCGCAGGCCATGCTCACAATGATTCTCTTGCTCTGGGGATGTCCTTAATTTATAAAAAGTCTGCTACGGGATGATGCCGTAGCGGGCTTTTATTATTTTAGGGACTTTCAATCTCAGTTGTAGGCAGGCTAAGTCCTGAATACGGTCTGCCTGTGGCAGTTTTTATATGAAAATGAAATGTCCAAGTAGCCTCAGCAGAGCCCCCGGGGAGGGGTAATGGGACCGACCAATTGGGCTGTCTAACAGTCCCGGGTCGGTCCCATTACCCCTCTCCGGGGGCGGCATACAGCCATTTTTTATATTCGTTGTGTTCGTCAGGACATGCCCGTTATATCAAGACTTACCCATTCCCTGGAATTAGAATTGATCATAAGGCGTTCTCCCATCCAAAACGCCAAAAGGCCACCCTGACAAACGGATGACCTTTTTTTGACACATTATCTAAGCTGGCAATAGTACTTTAGAATCTTTCAAAAACAGCAGCAGAGCCCATACCACCGCCAATGCACATGGACACAACCCCATACTTACCCTTGACTTCTTTCAAGTTGGCAAGGCAGGTAGCCGTAAGCTTAGCACCGGTGCATCCCAGGGGATGACCCAGGGCAATGGCACCACCATGGATATTAATTTTATCCATGTATTGTTCAAGGTTGAGCTCCCGGATGCAGTAGATGGCCTGGGAAGCAAAGGCTTCGTTGATCTCATAGATATCAATATCATCAATGGTGAGACCCGCAAGTTCCAGCGCCTTGGGGATAGCGTACCGGGGACCCACACCCATTTCATCAGATCTACACCCCACACTGGTGTAGGCCAGCAAGCGGCCAATGGGTTTCAATCCCAGCTCCTCACATTTTGCTTTGGAGGCAATGATGGTAGCTGCAGCACCGTCTGTGGTCTGGGAGGAGTTACCGGCGGTGACGGATCCATTGGCGGCAAAAACCGTTCTCAATTTACCAAGACCTGCCGGGGTGGATTCACGAATACCGTCATCGTGCTCAACAATAAAAGTCTCTTGTTTCATGGTACCGTCGGCCTGGGCTACATATTTATAGGCCGGTGTGGGAATAATCTCGGTGAACAGTCCATTGTCCCTTGCCTTTGCTGCCTTGGCCTGGGATTTTGAAGCAAATACATCCTGTTCTTCTCTGCTGATTTTGTAGCGGTTGGCCACGTTTTCTGCAGTGATGCCCATGGAAATGTACTTATCAGGGTTGGTCTTGGAAAATTCTGGATGGGGTCGGGGTGTATTACCGCCCATGGGTACAAAGGTCATGGATTCCACACCGGCTCCCATGGTGACCTCAGACCATCCCATCTGGACCCGGGCCGATGCCATGGCAATGGCTTCCAAGCCCGAAGCACAGAACCGATTTATTGTGGCACCGGACACATGATCGGGAAACCCGGCCATTTGGGCAGCCACCCGGCCAATGTTCAGCCCCTGCTCTGCTTCGGGAAAGGCACAGCCACACATCACATCTTCAAAGTCTCCGAAGTCTAAATTTTCTGTTCTCTCCACAGCCTCTTTCATGATAAAGGTAAGAAGCTCTTCAGGTCGGGTCTCTTTGAACAATCCCCTTTTCTGTTTGCAGCCGGGAGTTCTTACAGATTGTACTATATATGCATCTTTCATGGGTATTCCTCTCTATTCATAGTCTTTTTCATATCATTTTGAGTGGTTCACACTTTTTATAAAATTCTCCCCAAATGGGTTTCTGAAAAACAAGTGTGAACCAACAAATTCGGTGGGGACAGATTTGAAATCTGTCCCTAAACGCAAAGAATGCAAGAGTATTCTTAGTTCCTCAAGGGTTTACCGGTCTTCAGCATATGATCAATTCTGGCCAAAGTTTTTTCCTCTTTGACAAAATCAATAAAGGCTTCCCGTTCCAGCTTGAGAATGCCCTCTTCTGCCATAAGGGTGTTTTTATTGGCATCTCCACCGCTCATGACATAGGCAATACGTTTGGCCAAGAAAGCATCATACTCGCTCATGAACTTACCTTCGAGCATGTTATAAAGCTCGGCATTGACCATTCCCTGACCGGCATTTCCCATGACCCGAAGGGGTTTTTTCATGGGAGCGGCATAGGCGTCATCCACCATTTTCAAGACTTCTTTCTTGGCTTCGCCCACCAGGTTATCCCGGTTGAACACAATTCTATCAGCCAGTCCCAGAAAACCATTGGCCTGGGCCCCGGCACCGGACATGGAGACCTTAGCCATGGCCACGTTCATAAAGGCGGGAAGAAAGAGCTTGGCAAGATCAGTATCCTTGGCAACGCCTCCAGGAAGCGCATCAATGAACTTTTTCCAGATATTCATGCAACCACCACCGGCGGGCAAGAGTCCCACGCCGATTTCCACAAGTCCCATGTAAAGCTCTGAATGGGCCACAATGCGATCTGCACCCAGGCAGGTTTCACAACCGCCGCCTAATGTCATGCCATAGGGGGCTGCCACCACAGGAAAGGGTGAATATTTTGTTTTCTGGATGCCGATCTGGGCTCTTTCAAGGAAACCATCCAGTTCTGCGTATTTTTTATCATGGGCCATGCGGGAAACAAAGGAGAGATCTGCACCGGCGGAGAAAGCCCCGGGCATACCACCTGCCTGGTTACCGATGACAAGCCCGGCACCATTGGCATCCACATAATCCAATGCATCATCAATAGAATCAATGATTTCAGCATTCAGCGCGTTCATTTTGGTGTGAAACTCAAGGCAGAACACCCCGTCTCCAATGTCAATAAGGCTTGCGGAGCTGTTGTCCTGGACCACTTTATTGTTGCCCCGGGCCGCAGCAAGGGAAACCATGGCATCACTCATGGGAACAACTTTGTAGGCAGTTGTGGCAAAATCATAGAAATAATTTTTACCCTGTTCCAGTTTGTAGAAACAGGTGTTTCCGGCTGCCAGCATGGCGGATACGTTTTCCGGAATGTCATACCCTTCGGCCTTCATTCTCGTAACAGCATCTGCAACGCCATAGGTGTCCCACAACTCAAAGGGACCCATCTCAAAATTGTATCCCCATTTCATGGAGTTATCAATTTCTATGATGGTATCGGAAATCTCCGGGATTCTGTTGGCGGCATACTGAAAGCTCTTCACGGCCATTTTCCAGGCAAATTTTGCACCCTTGTCATCGCCTGTGAGAACACATTTGATTTTTTCAGGAAGGGTGGCCAATTTTTTGGCTGCATCCAGGCAGGGAAAGGTGGGACGGGTGAGGTCTTCGTATTCCAGTGTGGTTGGATTGATCACCTTTCGAATTTTCTTCCACTCTGGTGTCAGATCTGTTTTATAGAAACCGGCCCGTGTTTTATTACCAAGCAGCTTTTTCTCGATCATCTGTTTGACGAATTCAGGAACGATAAAGGCATCCCGCTGTTCATCATCTTGGCAGAGATCATAAGAGTTCTGGCACACGTGGGCCATGGTATCCAGCCCCACAAGGTCAGTGGTTTTAAAAATGGCGGTTTTGGGTCGACCCAGGGCCGGACCAAACAGGGCATCCACTTCGGGAATAGTCAATCCATCTTCCAGCATGGAGGACATCACGGCACCAATGCCATGGACACCAATACGGTTACCCACAAAGTTAGGGGTATCCTTGGCCCAGACAATGCCCTTGCCCAGATTTTTTTCGCCAAACCCTGCAATAAAATCCAGAACCTCGGGAAGGGTCTCCTCTCCGGGGATGAGCTCCAGAAGATGCATGTAACGGACGGGATTAAAAAAATGGGTGCCCAGAAAATGTTGTTTAAACTCAGAACTCAGGTCCTTGGACATATCTTTTAAAGGAATACCAGATGTGTTGGAACTGATGATGGAACCGGGTTTTCGAATCCCTTCAATGCGACCGAAAAGGTTTTGTTTGATTTTAAGATTTTCAACAACCACTTCAACGATCCAGTCACACTCTGCCAATTTATCAAAATCATCATCAAGATTACCAATTTTGATCAATGCGGCATCTTTCTTGGTCATGAACAGGGAGGGAAAGGATGCAAGTGCCGCATCCATGCCTGCTTTAACCATGCGATTTCTTGCTGTGGGATCTTTTTTTTCTTCATCTGTTAAGTCAAATGGAACAATGTCCAGCAAAAGCACATCCACGCCAGCACCGGCAAGAAGAGCGGCAATGCCTCCACCCATTATACCAGAACCGATCACTGCTGCCTTTCTGATCTTTCTACTCATGACGACCTCCTATATATATAATTTATCATACAATCTGTTAACTATGAATAACTATTCATTTCTAAGTAGCAAAGTACCCCCCCGGATGTCAAGGATTTAAATAAATTTTTTTTACGGGAGCTGCTTTTATTATATATAATGATTATAAATGTTTAAAATTTAAAATCTGTAGATATAATGACAACGGATATTTTCATGATGTCCCTCACAAAACGATGAATATAAATTCATAAATAATTTTTAAGGTTATCAGCTTGCCAATCCCCGTCTGTTTTGATAAAAGAGCATTACTCATCAAGGTCAGATGCTTATTTAAGCTAACAATACATTACACATAAAATCCAATGGGAGAATTTAATGGATTTGAAAAACCGCCACCCACGCCCAAGCCTATCTATGAACATAGACTCAGTGGCACGGTTCATCAGCCAGTTGCAATATCAGTCTGGAGAGATCCCCTGGCACAGTGATGGCAAGACAGACCCCTGGGACCTTGTGGAATCTGCCATGGGGTTAAACATCGGCGGTTTCTACGACTCCTCAAAACGCGCTTTTGAGTGGTTGGTCAAAAATCAAAACAGTAACGGTTCCTGGTATTCATCCTATATAAAAGGTATTCCCGAAGATCGAACCATGGAAACCAATATGACCGCCTACATTGCAACGGGACTGCTGCACACCTGGCTCGTCACCCGGGACACCTCTTTTCTTAAAACCATGTGGCCCTGCATGGAGAGGGCCATTGATTTCAGCATCAGCCTCCAGGCGAACAGCGGCGAGGTCTACTGGGCAAAAAGCCCCGAGGGCAACATTGATCCCATGGCCCTTTTGACGGGGTGCAGTTCCATTTACATGAGTTTGAAATGCGCACTGACCATTGCCCGACTGCTCAACAAAAAACGGCCCCTGTGGGAAAGTGCCTTTCACAAACTGGGACGATCCCTTAAAGAAGACATATCCCTTTATAATATCAGCAAATCCAGATTTTCCATGTATTGGTTTTACCCCATTCTAAGCGGGGCACTTACCGGAGATGCCGCCACCCGGCGCGTTGAAAAGTATTGGAAAAAATATATCATTGAGGGCCAGGGGGTTCGGTGTGTCTCGGACCGACCCTGGGTCACCATGGCTGAAACATCAGAATTTGTGCTTGCTCTATATGGCATGGGCAATGTCAAGCTTGCCCGCATCGTCTTTTCCTGGATACAGGAGCGCACCTACGAGGATGGTACCTTCTGGTGTGGGTATACCTTTCCGGACATGGTCATCTGGCCCGAAGAGAAGATCTCCTGGACCAATGGGGTGGTGCTCATGGCAGCGGATGCCCTTTATGGGTTGACCCCGGCGGCTCGCCTCTTTGACCATGATGCCTGGGAGGGATTTATCTTTAAAGACTGTGCCGGGGGAACAATGCCATGAGACGAGATCATCGCCCCTATTTTATCAAAAAGATCTGGTTCGGCATCCTGAAATTTCATCTCAGCCATTTCCTTGAACCCCAAATGCAGCATCTGGGGGACAATGCCTTTGTGGTGAAACCCTGGTATGTGGAGGTGTTTGGCGAACCGGTGACCATTGGTGACAACGTCACCCTTCTGGCCTCTTCGGACAAAAAAACCCGGCTCACCGTGTGGACCGACAAAAAAGATGTCCCCGGCATCATCATCGGCGACCATGTACTCATCTCTCCGGGGGTCCACATCAGCGCGGCCCAAAGCATTGTCATCGGGGACAATTGCATGATCGCCAGCGGTGCCTACATCACCGATTCCGACTGGCACGGCATCTACGACCGGAGCCTGCCACCTGACACTGCCCACCCTGTAACCCTTGCCCCCAATGTGTGGATCGGGGACAGTGCCATTGTGTGCAAGGGAGTCACCATTGGGGAAAACAGCATCATTGGCGCCGGTAGCGTGGTCACAGGGAATATTCCTGCCAATGTCATTGCTGCGGGCAATCCGGCAAAAATCATCAAGCCCCTTGATCCCCACAGAAAAATTACCACCCGCGAAGATCGATTTGGGGACACAGAAACCATCTCCATGAATTTGGATCTCCAGGAACAGGCCCTGCTCAAGGGGAATACCGTGATTGGCTGGTTGCGCAACCTTTTCATGCCCTCCAGAAACGATTAAATTCGTGTTTTAAATTTGTTGTTCCTTCCTCCAGCTGATATAACTCAATGATCAAGTTTTGAAGGCCGATTTTACGAAACGAGACCTGACTTGTATGATTGACGTTACCTGCTAAAGTCCATGGAGTTCAAAACCCCAGAAGGAATATAGAATTTGATTTTCAAGCTGAAACTCAACTTTAAAGAACGCATTGGCATTGTGGCGGACATTTCCACTCTGCTTGCCAGCCACAAATTCAATATCATCTCCATGGATGTGATCAGAAGTCCCAGAGATGCCCATGTATACATGGAGATAGAAAACCGGGAAAAGCCCCTGCAGAAAAAAGAAATTCTGAATTTCATGGGTAAAATTAAAGATTTAAAAGAGGCACTATTCATAGACATTTTGCCCCAGGAAGAACGGGCAAACCGTTTCCGCGTGGTGCTGGACAACATGCGGGACGGGGTCATTTCCATTGATCGGAAGGGATGCATCACCACCATCAATGAGGTGGCCTGCCAGGTCTTCAACTGCATGGCCGATAAAATGTTGGGAAAAAGTATCCAACAGCTGGACCTGCCGGAATATGCGATACTCCAGTCCCTGGAAGGGGCCACCCTGGACAATGTAAAACAAAACATCATCACCCCGGGGGGACGCCGATATCAGTATATATCCACCTGCAAACCCATCCGGGATTCTTCAGATCAAATTGTGGGGGCTGTGGAAATAGCCAAGGACATGCAGGAGATCAAAAAGCTAGCCAAGACATTGTCTGAACCCGGACACACCACCTTCAGCGATATCATCGGTGACCATCCCACCATCAAAGAGGCCATTGCCTTTGCCCAGAAAATTGCAGCCAGCGATGTCACCGTTGCCATCCAGGGGGCAAGTGGCACCGGCAAGGAGCTCTTTGCCCAGGCCATCCACACCGCATCCAATTGTCAGGGCCCTTATATCCCCATCAATTGCGCCGCTTTGCCGGAACATCTGCTGGAAAGCGAACTGTTCGGGTATCTGGGGGGTAGCTTCACCGGCGGTAAAAGAAAGGGTAAAAAAGGACTGTTTGAAAAGGCGTCCCACGGCACCGTATTCCTGGATGAAATTGCTGAAATGCCATTGGGCTCCCAGGCCAAACTGTTGAGACTTCTCCAGGAAAAGGCGGTAAGACCCATTGGCGGGGCAACGGAAATCCTCATTAATACCCGCATCATAACAGCCACCAACAAAAATCTGGTGAAACTGGTTGAAAAGAATGCCTTCAGGGAAGACCTCTACTATCGCATCAATGTACTTCCCATCCACATTCCTCCCCTGCGCCAGCGGGTGAGTGACATCCCCATCCTGGCAGAATATTTTCTATTTCAACTGTTAATCAAGCTGAAAAAGAAAATGGCGATGCTGACCCCCCGGGCCCTGGACAAATTGATTCTCCACGACTGGCCGGGGAATGTCCGGGAGCTAAAAAATGTAATTGAACGAGCCGCTTTTTTAAGAACTGGAGAAACCATTGACAAGGGCAGCATTTTGTTCAGCCATGAAATGCACCAACCCGGGGATCATACCCCTGCCAGTGTCAGTGTACCTGGTAGAGTAACCCGCCCCATACGCGAACAGGTGGCGGATCTTGAAAAAAATATTGTCAGACAGGCCCTGGAGCAGTTGGGAACCGTGAGAAAAGCGGCCCTTTCCCTGGAGATTTCCCACCCTGCTCTGTTAAAAAAGATGAAAAAATACGACATCTCAATCATTAAAAAAGTTACCAGTGGTAACCAAACTTAACAACAGAGTCTTTAAACAATTAAATAAGATACTTACATAGTATGAAATATTTTTCTGGTACCCATGGTTACCAGAAAAATGCCCTCCTTCCTGCATCAAACTCCGTTAAACCCTATCCATATCACCCGCTCTTGGATAAAATACCCATTAATATCAAGATATATCAGACATTACATAAATTTTATTTTTTTATTTCGAGTGTTGGCAAGCATTTTGCTTTGTATAAATAAAATTTTACAGATGCGATCCTCCAACCCAATGGGTTCAGCATGGATAAGAGTGATGGCATGAATTTCAAAAGAATTGAACAGGCATATATTTTATTTAAATAACTAAGGAGCATGGAAAAATGATTGTAGGTATCCTCAAAGAAATCAAAGTACTGGAAAAAAGAGTTTGCATGACCCCCGCTGGCGTTGTTGCCATGGTACAGAACGGACATGACGTACTGGTCGAGAAAGATGCCGGTATCGGCAGTGGTTTTGAAGATGCGCTTTATGTTGAAGCTGGTGCCACCATTGTGGATACCCCTGCAGGCGTTTATGCAAAATCTGACATGGTCATGCATGTTAAAGAACCCCAGCCTTCTGAGTACGACATGATCCGGGAAGGCCAGATTGTTTTCACCTACCTCCATTTGGCAGCAGATGAGCCCCAAACCATGGGTCTGATCAAAAGCAAATCCGTTTGTATCGCCTACGAAACCGTAGAAAAAGCCAATGGATCCCTTCCCCTGCTGCTGCCCATGAGTGAAGTAGCAGGTCGCATGGCCACCCAGGCCGGCGCAAAATATCTTGAAATGCCCATGGGCGGCCGGGGTATTCTTCTCGGCGGCGTTAGCGGTGTTGAGCCTGGAATCGTTGTGGTCATCGGCGGTGGTGTTGTCGGTGTAAATGCGGCTAAAATGGCCTGTGGCCTTGGCGCAAAGGTTTATATCCTGGACAGCAACCTTGACCGACTGCGATATCTTGATGATATCATGCCCGCAAACTGCTTCCCTGTCATGTCCAACCCTGCCATTCTCAGAGAGCTTGTCACCCAGGCAGACCTGGTGATCGGTGCGGTTCTGGTAGCCGGTACTAAGGCACCCAAACTCTTGACCCGTGATATGCTCAAAGACATGAAAGACGGTTCTGTCATCGTCGATGTTGCCATTGACCAGGGCGGTTGCTTTGAAACTTCCAAGGCCACTACCCATACCGAACCCACTTTTGTGATTGATGGTGTAACTCATTATTGTGTTGCCAACATGCCCGGTGCTGTGGCCCGTACCTCCACCATCGCTCTGACCAACGCCACCCTCCCATATGCCATCCAGCTTGCCAACAAGGGCTGGAAAAAAGCAGTTAAGGAAAACGAAGAGCTGAAAAAGGGTGTTAACGTTGTGGACGGAAAGATCACCTTTAAGGGTGTTTCCGACGCTTGGAACCTTGATTACACAGATGT
>Ga0307987_1000689_pt1 | contig 19929 bp, 12 predicted proteins | sample EllFjometagen181_FD_203157 | JGI IMG/M metagenome (GOLD analysis project Ga0307987, IMG submission 203157) | Marine microbial communities from Ellis Fjord, Antarctic Ocean - #181 | ecosystem: Environmental > Aquatic > Marine > Unclassified | place: Southern Ocean | collected 2014-10-08
CCCCTACAAGGAGATGACCTTCGCCTCCAAGAACCAGCACCGCATCTACTGGGGTCCCCTCAAGGGGCCCATGGAGTGGTCGCTGAAGACCTGGATGGCACCTTGGGCCTACATCGCGTCGGTCATCTACCACGACATGTACTGGTACCCCAAGAACGGCAACGACCGGGTGCTCGAGGCCCTGCACAGCGACTGGGGCCGGCTGTTCGAGAACTGGGAGAAGCTCACCCCGGACCAAAAGGGCTGGACCGATCTCGGCAACCCCTCCGACGAGTACCGGCACGACACCACGGCCCTGCTGGGCAAGGGTGTAGGTCTGGTCTGGAGCGCCCTCAAGGAGTCCCCGGAGGTAGCCAACCGCCTACGCAGGCGTGCCCAGGGCAAGGCCGACGACGGAACGATCCCTCCCAGCTGCTCGGGGCGCTAGGCTCCGAAGCCGTGGTAGACTGGGCTGCATACATGGAGCGCCTGACCCGTCCATGACTCGCCTACGTCCCCTCGCGCTGGCATCGCTGCTTTTCCCAGGCCCCGCCTGGGGTGAGTGTGACGAGCCCACCCAGCGCGCAGACCTGGCGCTGGAGGTCCAGCGAGCCACCCAGGCCTTCCGTCAGCTGAACCGCCAAGGCTTCATCCACTCCCGCGACAGCCTGCTCACATCCCTGCCCTGCCTGGCCGAGCCCCTGCAGCCCAGCGATGCCGCCAGCATCCACGGCCTGATGGCCCTCAGCGCCTTCTTGGACAAAGACGACGGCCGCTCCGTGGCCAGCCTGAGCGCCGCCGTACGCAGCCAGGCGGACTTCGAGCTACCCCGCGACCTGTTCCCCGATGGCCACCCCCTGCGCCTGCACCTGCAGGTGGCCCGCAGCCTACAGCCGGGCATCCTGCGCCCCCTGCCGCAGCCCGCCGAGGGTTTGGTGTCCGTGGACGGCACCGTGACCGAGCTGGCACCCGGGGACCGGCCCAGCGTGCTGCAGTGGACCGTAGCGACCCTCGAGGTGCGCGACACCAGCTACCTGGCCGTCGGCGCCGACATGCCCGACTGGGGTCCCTTGCCACCCGTGGAACCCGGGGTGCGCTCCCGACACCCATGGGGGCTGGTGGGAGCCGCCGGTGGAGGCGCGGTGGTCGCCGGCGGACTGTACGCCCTGGCCGCGGGGCGGCACGCCCGCTTCATCGACGCCCACACCCCCTACACCGATCTCCCCGGCCTGCAGATCCAGGCCAACGCCCTGAGCGTCGCCGCCAGCGGTGCTGGCCTGCTCACCCTCGGGCTGAGTGGAGCAGCGGTGCTGCGATGGTAGCCAACGAACGCCGCTACTGGTTCCTCGAGGTGTTGGGGAGAGGCGCCTTCGGCTCGGTGTACCGGGCAGAGCTGCAGGGGCGCGGAGGCTTCCGCAAGCCGGTGGCTATCAAGATCCTACACCCCGACCGCACCAGCTCTCCCGACGTGGTGCGACGCCTGCGGGACGAGGCCAGACTCATGGCCCACGTGGCCCACCCCGGCATCGTCCAGGTGGATGGACTCATCCAGCTCCGCGGCCAGTGGTGCGTGGTGATGGAATACGTGCAGGGGGTCAGCCTGCGGGAGTTGATCGCCCTGGGCCCGGTGCCCATCCTGTGCGCAGTGCAGCTCATCCAGAAGACAGCCGAGGCCCTGGACGCAGCCCACCACGCTGTCGATGGCGAGCGCCCGCTGCAGCTCGTGCACCGCGACATCAAGCCCTCCAACATCCTGCTCACCCCCGACGGGAGCCTGAAGCTGGTGGACTTCGGCGTGGCCATGGCCAACCCCGACGCCCGCGAGGCACGCTCGGACGAGCTGTTCTTTGGCGCCCCCGAGTACATGGCCCCCGAGCGCTGGGACTTCCAGGACACCCCGGCCGCCGACATCTACTCCCTGGGGGCGGTCTTCTGGGAGCTGCTCACTGGCGAGTTTCTGGGCCGCACCAGCACCGACCAGTCCCGCCACTGCGCGCTGATCGAGAAGGCGATCGGCCAGCTTCAGCACCTGGGCAACGACGAGATGAACGAGCTGGTCTACGCCATGCTCGCCTACTCGCCGCGGGAGCGCCCCGACGCCCGTGAGGTGGCCAGGATCTGCATGGAGCTGGGCCCCCAGGTGCCCGGCCCCTGGCTGCGCGACTGGGCCGAGCGCGAGGTGCCCAGGGCTCGGAGTCGCCGCGCCATGGACCACGACGATCCACTCATCGACGTGATGCTGGTCGAATCCGAGGACAGCGAGGTCACCGCCTTTCTGCCCGACGTCCCCGAGCCACGCACCCTGCGAAGCACACGCCTCGTCGTGCTCATCACCGTGGCGGCCATGGCTGCCCTGACCCTATGGGCGGTGAGTTCCACCCGGACACTTCGGGAAGCCGACGATCACAGCGGTGGGCGCCCCGTCGTGTCGGCGTCTGTGGGTCCCGTCGCGGCTTCGCCTCCAGTGCCAGCCACCGACGAGCCCAGCGCCGAAGTCGAGGCTCCCACGCCCCCCCAATCTGTGACGAGCCCCACCCCCAACCCGCCACCCCGCCAGCCAGCTCCGGCAACCGCGCCTGCTCCAGAACCAGCGACGGTCACCCTCCAAGGCGACGCGCTCGAGGTCTACCTCGTCGGAGACGGCCATCGGCACTCCCCCGGCAGCGTGCCCCCTGGCAGCTACATCATCGAGGCCCGCTTCGAAGGCCGCGGACGGGTAGAGGCCGGACGCGCGGAGATCAGCGCTGGCAGCGCCGTCACCCTCACCTGCGACAGCGGGTTCGCCCTGTGCAAGGTCCAGTGATGCGCCTGCTCACCCTCGCCCCCATTGCGCTGTGCGCCTGCACCTGGGTGGGCCAGGCCGAGTGGGATCAGGCCAACGACCGCGACAGGGACGGCTACCTGGCCGCGGCCAACGGCGGCGACGACTGTGACGACGGCGACGCCGCGGTCCACCCCGGCGCCGACGAGCGCTGCGACGATGTGGACCAGGACTGCGACGGCGAGACCGACGAGGACCCCATCGACGCCTCATCCTGGTTCCCCGACATCGACAGCGACGGGTTTGGTGACCACAGCGGGGCGATCCTGGGCTGCGAGGCCCCAGACGGCTGGATCGCCGACGGCACGGACTGTGACGACGGCAACTTCGACATCCACCCCGGAGCCGACGAGCGCTGCAACGAAGTGGACGACGACTGCGACGGGGAGACCGACGAAGACCCCGTCGACGGCGAGACCTGGTACCAGGACCAGGACGCCGATGGCCACGGCATCCCCGAAGACCCCATCGAGGCCTGCGCGCTGCCGGACGGCTACGCCGCAACCCCCGACGACTGCGACGACGGCGATCCAGGTATCCACCCGGACGCCACCGAGTGGCTCGACGGCGCCGACCAGGACTGCGACGGCACCACGGACAACCTCGATGCTGCAGCGAGCGCCGGCTGGCTCCTGCGGGGCACCCTGGGCCACGCCCGGGCGGGTGAAGGCTCACAGGGCCGCGCCGACTACAACGGCGACGGCCACGCCGATCTGGTGGTGAGCGCCCCCGGCGCCGCCACCGACGATCGCGTCGGCCTGCTGGGCCTGTGGTGGGGCGGCTCGCTGACCCTCGAGGGCGAGTCGACCACCGACGACTGGACCCCAGACGTCATGATCCTGGGTGGCGAGGCGGCCGCGATGAGCTTCCCGGTGCGAGGGTTGGCTGCCCTCGAGGGCGAAGCGGCCACCCTGGTCGTGGCGGTCCGGGGCGGCGACGCCAGCAGCTGCCACCTGTTCCAGCAGGCTTCCCTCAGCCAAGCCGCGCTGACCACAGACGACGCATCGGTGGTGCTGGAAGACTGCGGCGGCGGCGAGCCCTGGCAGCTGACCCACGGCGGCGACCACGACGGCGACGGCTACGACGACCTGCCCTTGCTGCCCGATCCGACCAGCGGTGTGTGGGTGCTGGCGGGTCGCGCCGACAACCACTGGAACTCCCTGAACAACAAGTCCGCCACCGACCAGGCCGAGCTGGCTGTCAGCAGCGTCACCGGCGGCGACGACCTGGTGATTTCCCTCGAGGGGGACCTCGACGGCGATGGGTGCGACGATCTGCTGGTGGGCGACAGCTATGACGACGAATCCGGCGTTCAGGCAGGTGCGCTGTTCCTGCTGTACGGCGATCCCACGGCCCTCGACGGCAACCAGGCCCGCGCCCTTCCCGACGACGCGGACGCCCGCCTGCTGGGTCACGCCTCGGGTCACCTTCTCGGCCAGGCCGTCACCGCGAGCGACCTGAACGGCGATGGCTACGCCGAGTTGTTCGTCGCTGCAGCAGGGCCTGAGGGCCGCACGGTCTACCTGCTCCCCGGTGCGAACACACAGCTATCGGGGGTCATGGACATCGACAGCGCTGGCGCCTTTCGTTGGTCGGCCACAGTGAGCCAAGGCGCACCCGGCTGGGGTCTCTCCGCGGGCGAGGACATCGACGGGGATGGCGTCCCCGACGTACTGGTGACGAGCGGCATCGCCACCCCGGACGCTGGCCGAGCCTGGCTGTTGTCAGGCGTGAACGCCTTCGCGGGGCTGGATCTCGACGCCGACGCCACGATGGTCTCGGGCATGGGCGAACCTGCCGGCTCGAACCTGGCGGCCGATCTCGACGGAGACGGAAGCGGCGAGCTGCTCCTGTGTGATCCACAGGACGATACCCATGGCGTACAGAGCGGAGCCCTGTTCCTGGTGCCCGGCTACCGCTAGGAGCCTGTGGGGCATAGCTGGCGCGAGCCGTGCAGATGCACGGATTCGTGCCAGCGGACCGAATCGTAGCGAGGGGTGGGAGGCGTGTTCAGATGCGGGTTCTGCGAAGTGGTCTTGGGTGAAGGCGTGCTTTCAGCACGTCGAGGTCGGGGCCGCGAGCAGGGCGCGCAGATGGGTGCGGATCGCACCCCGTAGTAGATTCGGTATGTCACACAGACTCCTAGTCCAGCAGCGGTCCGCTCCAGCGGCTCCAGCGTGGTAGACTGCGTCGCTCGCCTCATCTGGAAGCTCCGCACATGGCCAATGTTCAACGGCTCTACAAGATCTACGAGGTCCTGGGGGTCGGTGCGTTCGGAACGGTTTACCGAGCAGAGCTGATGGGCAGCGCGGGCTTCCGCAAGTCCCTGGCCCTCAAGCTGCTGCACCCCGATCGAGCGAGCTCACCGGACATCGTGTCCCGGCTGCACGACGAAGCCCGCCTGCTGGCCCACGTCAGCCACCCCGGCATCGTCCAGGTCGTTGATCTGGTGCGCCTGGATGGCCGCTGGACCATCATCATGGAGCACATCCCCGGCGCCAGCCTGCGGGAGATGCTGGAGCTGGGACGCATCCCGGTGATCTGCTCGGTGCAGATGGTGGAGCGCATCGCCGAGGCGCTGGACGCTGCCCACAACGCCAAAGACGGCGGCAAGCCCCTGGACCTGGTGCACCGGGACATCAAGCCCTCGAACGTGCTGGTCACCCCCGACGGCAGCGTCAAGCTGGTGGACTTCGGCGTGGCGTTGGCCAACGCGGATGTGCGCGAGGCCAACACCGACGAGCTGTTCTTCGGCGCCCCCGAGTACATGGCGCCCGAGCGCTGGCACTTCAGTGACACCCCTGCGGCCGATGTCTACTCCCTGGGCGCCGTGCTGTACGAGATGCTCACGGGCGAAATCCTGGGCCGCACCAGCGCCAACCTCGCCCAACACTGTGACCTGCTCGAAGGAGCCGAAGGCAAGCTGTTCCGGCTCGAGAGCAAGGAGCTCCGCCAGCTGGTAGAGCGCATGCTGGCCTACGCCCCCGAGGAACGCCCCACGCCTCGCGAGGTAGCGCTGGCCTGCAAGCAGCTCCTGCCTGGCCTGCCAGGCCCCTGGCTGCGGGACTGGGCCGAGCGAGAGGTCACCCGAGCCCGGGATCTCAGGCTGCCCGTGCGCAACGATTCGCTACTGGGCAACATCCTCGAAGAATCCGACGACGACGAGCTCACCTCGGTGCTGCCCCAGCGGACCTCGCCATGGCAGAACTCCCTGCGCATCGGGGTGCTGGCGCTCATGGCGCTGCTGGCGTTCATGGCTTGGTGGGCCGTGCGCACCACCTCGGCCAACCTCGAGGAAGACCGCCGCAACGCCGACCGTGACCGCAGCAGGCCCCGGGTCGCCGCCGAAGCCGAGGCACCCCGGCCAGCGGCAGCACCTCCACCGCCCGCCGCTCCCGTGGCCACGGCCGAGGTCACCGCATCGGGCAACGCCAACCAGATCTTCCTTGTGGCTGAGGGACGGCGCCTCACCCCCGGCATCATCCCCATCGGCACCTACGACATCGAGGCCCACTTCTCCGAGGGATGGGTGTTGGCCGGTCAGGTACGGCTGGCGGCGGGGGATCGGGTGACCATCGACTGCGACAGCAAGGGCACGGGCTGCACGCTGCAGTAGCTTAGCGACGCTTGCGCTGCGGGCGATCTCGGGCCTCGGCCTGCAGGGGTTCCTCGGGCCAGGCGTGCTTGGGGTAGCGCCCTCGGAGGTCCTTTCGCACGTCGTGGTAGGTGGATCGCCAGAAGCTCTCGAGGTCGGCGGTGACCTGAGCGGGGCGCTGATTGGGGGCCAACAGGTGGATGAGCAGGGGCGCCCGACCACGGGCCAGCCGGGGGGTCTGGCGCAGCCCGAAGAGCTGCTGGATGCGCGCCGCCAGCACCGGGGGCTCGGGCCGCTCACCGTCCGCCCAGGAACCCTGCTGCAGCCCGCCGGTGTCCGGATAGCGCAGCCGCACGGTGGAGCCCGAGGGGACCCCGTAGCGCTCGGGGGCTTGGCGCTCGAGGGCCGCGATCTGTGCCCCGCCGAGGCGTGCCTTGATCTCCCGGCTCCAGTCGATACCCCGCAGCTCGTCAAAGCTTCGGCGGCCCACACACAGCTCTGGCAGCAGCCGCGTGAGATCGCAGAAGTCCGGCCAGCCCAGCTCCGGCAGGTGATGGGTCAGAAAACGCACCCGGTCCAGCAGAAGCTGGTCCTCTCCGCCCAGGTGCAGGGCCCGCTCAGGCCGGGCAGCGGCCCTTTCGGTCAGGATGGCCGCTACCGCGAGGGGGTCGGGGGCCTCCACCGCCGGGCGCTGTTCGAGCACGAGATCGCGGTAGCGGGTGATCCGACGGGCCACCACCGCTTCGCGCTCGGGATCGAAGACCAGCTCATCGAGGTCCTCGAGGGCCAACTGGTGGGGCTCGATGGCCAAAGCCCCGGTGATGCGATGCTCCGCGCGCTCCCCACGCCGAGCTGCGCGCAGGGTCACCGCCAGCACCAGGCGCGCGCCCTCGGCCTCGCAGCCCTCTTCCAGCACCGCGCCGCGACCTCCCACGAGCCGGTAGCGCAGGCTTCCCGCGCTCCGCTGCAACCCCACCCGGTCCGGGAATCCCGCCAACAGCCAGGCGGCGGCCCGCTCGGGGTCGTCGAGATCCAGCGGCGGGGGTTCGGGCCCCAGCACCCGACGCGCCTCGCGCTCGAGCAGGCCCTGCAAACGCTCCACACCGCCCCTGGCTTCGCTGGCCACCGCCGCGAGCATGGATGCCTGGGTCAGACCGCCATCGCTGTGTCCTTCCACCACCACCCTGGCCAAGCGAGGGTGCACCCCCAAGGCCTCCATGTGCCGTCCCAGTGCTGTGATGCGACCTGCTCTGTCCAGGGCGCCGAGACGGCGCAGGAGGTCCTCAGCCGCACTCCACGAAGCGTGAGGCGGGGCCTCGAACCATGCGAAGCGAGCGGGATCGGCGCCCCAGGCACGCAGGGACAGGGCCGTGGGGGCCAGATCCGCGCGCTGGATCTCGGGCGTGGTCGCGGGAGCGAGCAGCCGCTGCTCGGCCCGGGTCCACAAGCGGAAGGCCACGCCAGGGCCGGTTCGCCCCGCCCGCCCGGCCCGCTGATCCGCGGCGTCGGCGGCGATGCGCGCCAGCTCCAGCCGCTCGAGGCCCAGAGCGGGATCGAGCCGCGGCTGCTTGACCAGGCCGCAGTCCACCACCGCCGCCACCCCTTCGAGGGTGACCGAGGTCTGGGCGATGTTGGTGGCCAGCACCACCTTGCGCCCGGCGTATGGCGCGAGGGCCTGGTCCTGAGCGGCGGCGGACAGCCTGCCGTGCAAAGGCATCACCCGCACACCGTCGATGCTCCCCAGGGCCCGGGCGGTGCGCTCGATCTCCGGAACACCAGGCAAGAATGCGAGCACGTGGCCAGCGGGGCGGGCGGCCAGGGCGCGCCGTACGCCACGGGCGCAGCGCACCTCCAGGCGATGGGTGTCCGGCTGGTCGAGGTAGCGATGGTCCACCGGATGCAGGCGACCACTGGCATGGACCACCGGGCAGGAGCCCTCCCCTCCCAGGAAGCTCACCACCGGTGCCGGGTCCAGGGTGGCCGACATGATCACCAGGCGTAGATCCGGCCGGGCCTCGGCGCACACTTCCCGCAGCAGCGCCAGCGCCAGATCCGTGTGGATGCTGCGCTCGTGAAACTCATCCAGCACCACGCAGCCCACCCCCTCGAGGAAGGGATCGGCCTGGAGCTTGCGAAGCAGTAGACCCTCGGTCAGGAAGACCAGCCGGGTGTCGCGCCCCACGCGCCGCTCGAAGCGCACCTGGTAGCCAACCTGCCCACCCACGGGTCCACCCCGCTCCCAAGCGACCCGACGCGCCGCCATGCGGGCCGCGACCCTCCGAGGCTGGAGCACCAGCACCGCGCCATCGCCCGCGAGCCCCGCGTCGAGCACGGCGGCGGGCACCCGGGTGGTCTTGCCCGAGCCCGGTGGGGCGATCACCACCGCCTGACCCGCGTCCTCGACAGCGCCGAGGATGGCGGGCATGACGTCGTCGATGGGCAGTGGCTGGAGTCGTGACATGAGGTCTCGGGGGCGAGCTCCGGCAGGCAGAACGTCGAGATTCAGGGGGCGCTCGTGTCCACGGCGGATCGCCCCACAACCGTCCGCAGGCAAGTCGCCCACAACAGCAGCAGAGCCACGGTCTTGGCCGAGCTGACCAGGCACCAGAGCTCGGGGAAATACCAGGCGGGCATCTCCCACAGACCTCCAGAGACCATCAGGGCCAGCGACGCGAAGATAGCGAGCCGGCGCCAGAACCCGCTCAGAACCCCTGTACGCACAGCGTGGATCACCACCGCTACCGGGAGAATGGCCAACACGAGATGGTGCTCCCAGGCGTAGGGAGCGGTGATGATCATCACCACCACCAGGGCACCCACAACACCTTCCTGACGATCCGCCCAGCTGCGACGAGCGAAGCATAGGCTGATGAGCAGCAGCAGCGCCGAGCTGCTCCCGGCCAAGGAACGCGCCAGGGCGGAGGGACTGGCGGGGGCCCCGCGGCCCTCGAGCACCAATGTCCACAAGCGGAGCAACGAATGGTTCCGGTGATTGACAATATGGTAGGGGTTTTCGCCATAGCGCCCCTCGGTGAAGCCCGGCAACAGCTCGAACCAGAAGTGCTGTTGAGCAGCGCTATCGACCAGCACCCACGAGAGGGCCTGCAAGACCAAGACGCCCACCAAGAAACCGACAAATACACGCCAACGCCGGCTCAGGATCAGCCACGGCACCAACGCCGCAGGGGACAGCTTGGTCAGAAATCCCGCAGCCAGGGCCAGTCCACCAAGGACGCGACCTCGACCTGCCGAGGCCGCACCAGCCACCGAGAGCGCAATCAGCAGCAGCACCAGCACGTTGACCTGGCCTCTGCGAGCATTGTCCACCAGGGGCGTGAAGGCAGCAGCAGCCAAGACCACCGTCGAGAACCGAGCTCCCAGCCAGGCCCGGATGACGACCAGCGATCCCACGAGCAGCGCGAAGTTCACACCCAACCAGACCCAATGCGCGGTGGCGACCTCCACCAGCGCTGTCCAGAGGAACCACAGGAGGGAGGAGGGAGGGTACAGCATTGCGCCCACGAGAAACGATTTGGTCCCGGACTGGGCGACGTAGGTCTCCTGCAAGGTCGCGAGACTGTAGGGGTCCCCGCCAGCCAGCCCCACGCGCACCGCGCCCCACCAAGTGGCCAGATCCGCACCCTGGGGCCGCAGGGCCACCCCCTGCACCGACGGGACGACCACAAGGCCGACGTGCACGGCGAGCAGCACGAGCAGCAGGAGACGTTCACGGGATGAAGTGGAGATGGCGAGGCCTGGGGAACGCGCGATTCGAACGGGGGTGCCTGCTGGCGATGCGTGTTCCTCTTCGCACGAGACCCACGCCCACCGACGAGCAGAAAGTAACGCACGACAGAGGTGTGGAACCATCAAGGCTCCCGCGACCCGTCACCATCCCGCAGCGGCGAGGATCATGCTGGGAGACTATCAGGGGAAGGACCTTCCTCATGGCCGATCACCACGCTGATGCCCGCCTCATCCCCTTCCGATCCAGTGCGCGAGCAGAGCTCCCCAGCGACCCGCTGGGCCTGGGCCCTGAACCTGCTGGTGTTGCTGCCTGTGCTTCCCCTGCTGCTCCAGCAAGGCTTCGTCGTCCAGCACGACATCTCCATGTCGGATCTGCTGCACAGCCACCTTCCGTACCGAGCCGCACTCGGCCGCATCATCGCTGATGGCCACCTGCCGCTGTGGCTCCCCGACGTCTTCAGCGGAACCCCCCTATGGGCCCAGATCGAAGCGGGTGCCGCCTTTCCACTCCATGTGGTGGCGTTCGCCGCGCTCGACCCCTACTCCGCCATGAATCTCTGCAACGTGCTGGAGATTCTGCTCGCCACCTTCGGGGCCTGGCTCCTGGCTCGGCGCATGGGCATCGATGCCCGCCACGCGGTGCTGGCCGGGCTGGCCTACGGCTGGTGCGGGTTCATGGTCACACACCTGCGCCACCCGAACATGCACGCCGCCGCCGCGCTCCTGCCGTGGATAATGTGGGCCACCGAGCGCGTCCTGGCTCGGCGACCAGGCTCCGGTCCCCTGCTCGCGGCACTCATCGCGCTGCAGATCTCTGCGGGCCATCCGCAGATCACCTGGTTGTCCCTGCTGCTGCTTGGAGCACGCGTCGCCACCCACTGGCATGGGGGCTGGCGCGCCTGGATCCACCGCGTCGCCATCGTAGGGGCGGCCAGCGCCCTGGGAGCCGCGCTGTTGGCGGTCCTGCTGGTACCCACATGGGCCTTCACCCACGCGGCGATGGGCGAGGTCAGCTTCGACTGGGCCTACGCGACGGCGTATCCCCTGCCCCCGGGCGAGCTGCTGGGCATGGTCTGGCCGTCCTGGGTGGGGTCAATGGAGGGCTACGACTACCGTGGCCACGCGGGCCTTCCCTGGGGCAACTACGGCTACGTTGGCATCATCACCATCGTTATGGCCGTGATCGGGGCTTGGACAGGCCGCCGGCGAACCGCCATCCGCTTGTTCACCGGAGTGCTCGTACTTGCCACGATCCTGGCACTGGGCGACGCGACGCCCCTGTTCGAGGCGGCCTGGCTCGCCCTCCCCGGTACCAAGCTGTTTCGCTTCGCGAACCGCTTCCTCCTCATCAGCCAGCTCGCCCTGGCCGTGCTCGCAGCGGCGGGCCTGAGTTGGCTCGCACACCGACTCGCGCGACGCAGCTCCCGCATCGCCGCGTGGCTGCCCCTACTGGTGCTCTCACTGGTCATGCTGGACCTCGACCACCACCACAGCACCCGAATGCCGGTGGATGCGCGCAACCACTGGGACAACCCCGCACAGGTTCGCTCGACCATCGGCGCGATAGGCGAGCGAGGACGCACCTACACACTCGATGAGCTCGCGCTGTGGGAGCGCGCATTCCACGCAGCCCAAGGATTCCGCAAGGGCTTCGAACCCTACCGCGCCTTGTGGGAGGTCCCCCTGTGCTCGAGCGGCATCCTCATCGGGCTGCAGAGCGCTTCTGGCTACACCCGCATGCTGCACCACAGGAGCGCGGCCTTCTGGCAGATCTACGAGCGCCCATCCAGCTATCCCCGCTACCACCCAACCGAATGGGGCACCGAACCGGGGCGGCTGAACCCGCGCCTGCGCGGCCTGCTGGACCGCGGCAACGTCAAGCTCGTATTTTCGTCCGTGCCGCTCCATGAGCCCGGACTGACCCGGCTGGGCACCGCAACCCTCCACGTGTACGAGAACGAGGATGCGCTCCCGCGCGCCTACCTCACAGAGAGCTGGCAGCCGGTGGATGACCTCGCTGGCGCAGCACGCTGGATGTTCCAAGACGGCCTCGCCTCCCCCGCGGTGCCCTGCCTCGAAGGGGCGGGGCCGGTCCCCGACGGTGACTCGGCGACCCCACGCGCGCTGACGGTCGCCGACAACGGACCAAACCACCTGTCCATTACGCTGCCAGCCGGGCACCGGGGAGGACTCGTGGTCTTGACCGACAGCTGGGATGAAGGTTGGACCGCAACGCTGGATGGGGAGGCCGCCCCCCTCCTGCCCACCAACGGCTACCAACGCGGAATGCTCGTGCCCCCGGAGGCGGGCGAGCTGACCATGACCTACAGACCCGTGGGCTGGCGGCTAGGGCTGTTCGTCTCGTTCGTCGCTCTGGCGACCCTGCTCGCATGGGTGCTGGCGAGCTGTCTCGCTCGTCGTCGGCAGGGGACGCTCGAGGCGAGCGCAGGCTCCTAGCCACGGAAACCCCGAACCACAACAAGGACCCCGCCACACCGAGAGACAGGTCTGCGACCGCCGCTGGGCGGTCACTTCACGATGCACACGGAGCGAAGGCATGACTCGAGGAACGTTCAGCGTGGATCTGCGAAGGGTCCTGCTGCTTCTCTGCGGCGCGCTGGGCATCGCCGCCGTGGCGACCCTCGTCGTCATGGGGCCGACATTTCGGTGGAGACTGGAACACTTCTGGCGAAGCTCGGCGTTCCGCTATCACCGGCTGGACCACGCGCACCTGAACGCCGCACTGGGAGACCGCCTGCTGCCGGGTGAGCCCGGGGACGCCACCAACCCCCCTGGTGAGGTCCTGATCATCGTACTGGACACCGTGCGCCGGGACCACCTGGGGCTCTACACGCCAGGACTAAACACGAGCCCCGGGATCGACAGCTGGTCAGAGCAGGCGAGGGTGTTCACATCGGCACACTCCACCTCGTCCTGGACCCTGCCTGCCCACGCCTCCCTGTTCACTGGCCTCGCCCCTTCGGATCACGGAGCTCACGGGCTGGCTCCGGAAGACAAGACCTGGGACGGCTTCGAAGACGCCTACGCCTTGCCCGACGGGACCCCAACCTTGGCCAGCACGCTGAGGTTGTCTGGCTACACCACCGTGGGGATCGCCTCGAATCAGGCCTATCTCACCCCGGCCTACAAGCTCAACCAGGGATTCGACAGCTGGCTATGCGGCGAACTGGAGCCAGAACCCGCGAACCACAGCCCCTCCGCCCGGCGCGTCACGGATCTGGCGACCTCTGTGCTCGAGCGCCCACGCAGCGAGCCCTTGCTGCTGTTCCTCAACTACATGGACGCCCACACGCCCTATCGATGGTACGGCGATGAGCCCCAGGAGATCGGGGTGTTCACCCACAGCATCGGCGAACCCTGGCTGCGGCGCTGCGATGAGATCCTGACCGGCGAGAGACCCATGACCGCCGATGAGCACCAGCGGCTGGTCCAGGCCTACGATGGCGAGATCCGGTATCTGGACTCCCAACTCGGCCCGCTGCTGGAGCGCCTTCCTGAGCTGGGGATCGACCACAATGATTTCGTGGTCGTGACCTCGGACCACGGCGAGTACCTGGGGGAACAGGGGTTGGTCGAGCACTCCAAAGACCTCCACGAACCGGTGCTGGCGATCCCCCTGATGGTTCGAGGCCCGGGCTATTCGAGCGGCAGGGATCACGACCCCATCCAGCTGTCCGATCTGCCCACCTTGATCCTCGAGGGCCTGGGGATGCCCCCTCTTCCCGGCAGCCAAGCGCGCGACGATTTCGAGGTCGCAGAGCTATACTACAGCCGCCACAAGGACCTGGAGCGCGAAGCACGCCGGGCACAGATGTACCGCATTCGAAGAACATTCCTGCACGAAGGGCGCAAGATCTTCACCTCAGACGGCCGCTGCGAGGAAGCCTACGACCTGACCATAGACCCGGGGGAGCTGCAACCGGCCGGAGAGGCAGCCTGGCGCATCGAGATCTGCGGCGAGGGCCGAGCCTGGCAGGACGGAGTCCAAACCCCCAAGCTACAACCACCGGGCGAAGTGCAGACCTCCGAAGAACAGCTGCGAGCGCTGGGATATCTCTGACGCCCTGGCCTCTCGAAGGCACCGAAGCAAGCTCGCGGGCACCATTATGGTTCTATGCGATTCAGATAGAATGGACACCCGATGTGCAGTCGGCCACGCGCGGTGCCGATAAGCTTGGTGGAGTGACGAATGGGTGCGATGAAGTCAGGTAAATCACAGCTCGGGTCGGCGCTGCAGACAGGCCTGTACGTGCTGAACCCCGAAGAACTCGCCGAGGTGGACCGGGACCTCCGGGAGCGCGATCCCGACGAAGCCCCCCGCCAGAAGATCGACCCGGCCAACCTGCCGGCTGAGGTTCGATTCCGGGTCTCCGCCATGGTGTCCCAGGGCAACTTCGAGCCGCCCAAGCTCCCGGAGATCGCCACCGAGGTGCTGCGCGTAGCCGAAGACCCCAAGGCTTGCGCCGAGGACCTGGCCCTGCTGGCGCATCGCGATGCCTTCGTCGCGGGCCGCCTGCTGAAGGCCGCCAACTCGGCCATGTTCCGGCCGCGGGATCGCCGCATCACCCGCCTGCCCGAGGCGGCCTCCCGCATGGGCTTCCGCCAGGTGCGCAACGTCGTGCTGGCCGCAGCTATGGAGCAGAGCGTGTATCGCGGACCCCGCAAGGCCCTGATGAACGAGCTGTGGCAGGCTTCCATCGGTGCTGCAGTCGGGTGCCGGCTGCTGGCCCAGATCAGACGCAAGGACGCGGACAACGCATTCCTGCTGGGGCTGCTGCACGACATCGGCAAGCCGGTGCTGACCTACTGCCTCGATCAGGTCATTCGAGAGCAGCTGGCAGATCGCGTGGACTTCGACGACGTGGCGCCGGATGTCTTCCACCTGCTCCACCCCAGGGTGGGCGCCCTGATCATCCGCCACTGGAAGCTGCCAGGCGGGCTGGCCAAGATCGTGGCCCACCACCACGACCCACAGCCCCCCAAAGACACGCGGTCCTGGACCCGCATGCTGCGCATCGCCGACCTGCTGTACCAGTGCTGGCGGGACAGCCCCGAAGACTTCGAAGAGGAAGGCATGCTCCACAGCCACACGCTGCTGGTGCGCACGCTGCGCGAACCCCTCGCGATCCGACGGCTGCTGAACCTCTACCCCTCAGCCCTGGAGACCCTGTTGGCGGGGTAGTCTAAGGCGGATGGCCCGCCCACGTCTCCGCGCTGAACTCCCCTGGATCGCTACCACCGTCGCGGCGGTTGCGCTGGTGCAGCTGCTGGCCCACGAGGCGCCGGGCTTCCCCTTCGGTTCGGACTGGGGCCAGTACCTTCAGGGCGCCGACGCCCTGTGGAACGCCGACAACGCCGCGCCCTACCCCAGCTGGCGCGGCCCCCTGTACATGTTCCTGCTGGGAGGGCCGGGCCAGAAGCTGGGCTACGTGGTGGCGGGGCGACTGGTGTCGAGGGTGGCCGCAGCCCTGTGCGTGATCGCTGCGGCGCTGGCAGCCCGCGCCATCGCGGGACGGGGCATGGCGGCGGCCACGGCCCTGATGGTCGCTGGGTTCGCACCCCTGCAGCAGGCTGCGGTTTGGGTCAACCCCTACGCCACCTTGGGCGCCGTGCAGGGCCTGTGTCTGGCAGCCGGCCTGGCCACCGCACGCTGGGGCTGGCGCTGGGCAGCTGGGACCTGCGGCCTGCTGGCGGCCGCGGCGGTCGCCACGGACCCTCGGGGCTGGATGATGGTCCCCATCGCCATCATGCTGGGCGCGCTGGCGCCGGCACCCAAGCGGGGGGCTCGCCGCTGGATCTCCCCTGCCCTATTGCTGACTTGCATGGCGCTCGGGCTGATGCTGACTCTCTGGGTGCAGCGCGACCTGCCCCACACCCCCATCGGCCAGGCCATCCAGGAGCAGCACGTCCTGAGCGCCGAGATGGTGGGCATCAAGACGGGACCCGACCACCCCCTGACCGCCTGCCTTGTGGAAGACAGCAGCAGCGGCCGCATGGTCACCACCTGGGCCTGCGCCCAGCACCTGCTGGACTGGAACCAGGGCCGTATGGCGCCCCGGGGCTACACGCCGCCACTGTGGGCACTGCTGGCGCTGCCCTTGCTGCTGATCCCCGCCCCGTGGGGTCGTCGCAGCGCGGTGGCCAGCGCGGCGGCCGTGGGCGTACCCGCCCTGGCTATGGTGGCGGGCCTGGCATGGGTGGAGTGGGCCCCACGCTACTCTGCGCCCTGGGTGGTGCCCCTGGCGCTCCTGGGTCCGGTAGTGATCTCCCGCCTGATCCCTCCCTCGAGGCCCCGCACCTGGCTCCTTCCCATGGTGCTCACCCTGGGCGCCTGGGCCTGGTGGGTCACGCCCTCCCACCGAGGCGTGCACGACCGCGATCCCGACCTGCCCGGCGAGGGCGATCTGCTGAACTTCGCCCGCTGGTTGGACGCCGAAGCCGGGGCCGGAGGCCTGGTGCTCAACTGCAGCCAGCAGCCCGTGGACATCCTGCTGCTGCCCCGCCCAATGCTGGCCAACTACCCCATCGCGGGCAACGCCGAGCGCTGCCAGGGCTGGGCCAGCGCGCCCCCGACCAGCCAAGGGCGGCGCTTGTTCCTCACCGTCCATGACCCCTACACCGGAGCCTGCATGGGTGAGTGCGCTGGCATCGAGCCAGGGGATCTGGGGTGGACCGAGGTCGCTCTGCCCGCCACCGCGCCCCCTGGCGTGCGAGGGTGGGAGGGCTAGGGGGAGCTCCCGCTGGGTTCGAGTGGCCACCCCGCCCGTCCCAACACCGCGGCATGGCCAGGGTCTTCCTCGCTCAAGGGCCAGACCATCGTGTCCTCGATGCGGAAGGGCCTCAGCTCGGCGTGCTGGGTCCCGTCGGCGTCGATGTACAGCTTGGCCAGCAGGCCCAGATCGTTGTCGTACTCGGGGCGGTAGGCGTAGTCGTGGATCAGATCGCCGAGACCGTAGAACACGTGCTTGCCGTCGATGATCTCCGCCGGAAGGACCTGGTGGGCGCTGTGGCCCACGATCACGTCCGCACCTGCCCCAACCAGCTCGCGGGCCACCGCGCGCATCCAGCGCGGCGCGCCCTTGCGGGTGTAGTTGGGGCCCCAGTGCAGGGACAGCACCACCAGGTCCACACGCTCGTCCAGGGCAGCGACGGCCTCGAGCAGGTGCTCGGGAGCGCCGTGGTTGAAGCTCGCGTACCACATGCCGGAGCGGTCCTCGCCCGCCATCCAGCTGCGCACACTGCGACAGCTGCAGTGGTCCGAAACCGCCAGCACGCCCACGCGCACTCCTGCGGCGGTGGTGATCACTGCGGGGCGTTGGGCCTCGACCGCCGTGGCGCCGGCGCCGGAGCGATGCCAGCCCAAGCCGTCCACCACCCCGAGGGTCTCGGCCAGGCCTTCGCGCCCAAAGTCGAGGGCGTGGTTGTTGGCCATGGATGCATAGCGCTGCGCGGTCTCCGGGAGCGGGATGCCGTCCAACGCCCGGGCGGCGTGAGCGGGATCGAGCCGGAAGGCGTAGTCCTTGTGGGGCCAGCGCTCGGTGTGGGCGGTGATGCTGCACTCGAGGTTGAGGGCCAGCACGTCCACGTCCGACAGTGCGGGGCGCAAGCGAGCCCAGGGGTTGTACGTGGAGCGGTTGCCGAACTTCTTGTTCACCCGTCGACCGAGCATGGCGTCGCCAGCCAGGGCCAACACCACCGGCCCCGAGGCCCCCGATGGCGCACCCTCGAGAGGGGCAGGAGCCGGGGCTGCGCCCCGGGGTGGGAACAGCAGCAGCTGAGAGCGCGGGGCGGAGAAGTACAAGACCCCGCCGACGGCAAGGGCGGCCACCAACAGCGCACCGATGATGAGCCAGCGCTTCATGCCTTGGCCTCCCCTACCATTTCGGTGGCCAGGCGGGCTCTTGGTCGATCAGGGCTGCAGCTCGGACGCCTCGGCCAGCAATTCGGCGCTGTCCCCGCCGGCTGCCAGGCCGTCGCGGTACAGCTTCGAGGCCGCCTTGCCCAGGTGGAAGGCCTTGTGGTTCACGTCCACCAAGCGCTGGCTCTTCTTGCTGAACATGGCCTCGATATACTTCAGGCAGGGCTCGTCCCCGAAGGGGTAGAGGTGGGCCGCTGCACCCAGCATGATCATGTTCTGCGCCCGACCGCTGCCGGCTGCCTTGGCCAGGATCTCGGCCGGGATCAGGACGTGCTGTGGCAGCGCCGCGATCTGGGCGAGCACGCCGTCGAGATCCGGGTAGTTCGGGATGTTCACGAAGGGGTTGGCCGCCGTGATCACCGTGCCCTGGGGGGTCAGCGAGTGGGCGTAGCGCAGGGACTCGAGGGGCTCCACGGAGAGCACCAGGTCCACACCGCCGTCGGGGATCAGATCCGAGTGGATGGTCTCCTTGGACATGCGCAGGTGGGACTGCACGGCGCCACCCCGCTGGGACATGCCGTGAACTTCGGCCTGCTTGAAGTCGAAGCCGGCGTCCAGCGCCGCGGAGTCGAGCACGAAGGCGATGGACAGGATGCCCTGGCCACCCACGCCGGCGAGAATGATATCGAGGCTCATGGGGGACTCCATACGCTTAGCGTCGCCGGATCTGGATGCAGGGGCGGGTGGGGATGACGACCGAGAGGCCTTCGTAGGCGATCTCTTCCCGGTACACCTGCTCGATGGCTTCCTGGTTCTTAGGGACAGGCTTGACCACACGGATGTGATCCGGGTCCACCCCGATACCCTCGAGCAGCTTGATGAGCGGGCCACCCACCAGCGCTGATTCTTGCCGACCGGTCATGGCGGTGATGTCGTTGTCCAGGATCACCAGCACCATGTTGGTGTTCGCACGGACCGCATCCAGCAGGCCGGTCATGCCCGAGTGGGCGAAGGTGCCATCACCGATGACCGCCACCGCTGGGAACACGCCGGTGGACGCGGCGCCCATGGCCATGCTGACCGAGGCGCCCATGTCCACGCAGGTGTCGATGGCGGTGTAGGGAGGCAGCGCGCCCAGGGTGTAGCAGCCGATGTCGGACAGCACCCGGCCGTCGGGGCCGAACTCGGCCATGACCTTGTTCAGCGCCAGGTACGAGGTGATGTGGGGGCAGCCCTTGCACAGGGCAGGCGGACGCCCGGAGAGCCCGGCGATGGGCGGCGTGGCGGTAGGCTTGGCGGGCAAGCCCAGGGCCGGACGCAGGATGGTGGGGCTGAGCTCGCCGGTGCGGGGCAGGTCGCCCGTGAGGCGGCCGATGACCGGCTTGGGCGGGGTGTCCAGCACGCCCTTGAGGGCCTGCTCGATGAAGGGGTAGCCATCTTCCGCCACCAGCACCCGATCGCAGTGGGCGAAGAGCTTCGCCAGCATGGGCTTGTTCAGCGGGTAGCCGCCCACCTTCATGGTGGAGAGATCGTGCTCGGTGCCCGCGAGGTTTTCCTGCAGGTAGTTCCAGGCCACGCCCGCGGCGATGACGCCCAGCTTGGAGCCGCGCAGATCGAGCTTGTCCAGCCCAAGATCCCACACGCTCTGTTCGACCTCGCCCCAGCGGGCGATGAGGGCAGCCCAGTGGCGACGGGCGTTGGCGGGCAGCAGGATGAAGCGGTTCTTGTCGGTGATCAGAGGCTTGCGAACCTGATCCTGACGGGGCTGGGGCACCACCGGGGCCCGGCTGTGGGCCAGGCGGGTGACGATGCGCACCACCACGGGCAGCCCGACCTCTTCGGAGTACGCGATGGCCCTGTAGACCATGTCGTAGGCTTCCTGCTGGGTGGAGGGCTCGAGGCAGGGCA
>Ga0307987_1000690_pt1 | contig 19857 bp, 15 predicted proteins | sample EllFjometagen181_FD_203157 | JGI IMG/M metagenome (GOLD analysis project Ga0307987, IMG submission 203157) | Marine microbial communities from Ellis Fjord, Antarctic Ocean - #181 | ecosystem: Environmental > Aquatic > Marine > Unclassified | place: Southern Ocean | collected 2014-10-08
TGCGCGCGGCCTGCTTCCAGTTCAACGGCTGGGGAGAGAGCTACAGCTACGACAAGGACGCGCTGGTGAAGTGGCGCATGGCCGAAGACCTGGGGGTGGCCACCTACGACCATCCCATGGTGCTCGAGGGCGGTGCGGTGATGGTGGACGGCGAGGGCACCCTGGTGACCACCCAGGAGTGCCTGCTGCACGACACCCGCAATCCACACCTGAGCCAGGCCCAGCAGGAGCAGATCCTCAAGGACTACTTCGGCGTCACACGGGTGATCTGGCTGGAGAACGGCTGGGTCCCCGACCCCATCACCAACGGCCACGTGGACGGCATCGCCGCCTTCGTCTCCCCCGGCGTGGTGCTGCTCAACTCCATCCCCCAGGGGGAAGACCCCACCAACCACGCCATCCTCGAGTCCGCCCGGGTCGCCTTCGAGGCCGCCAGCATCGAGGTTATCCGACTGCCCGCTACCAGCTGGACCGCGTACCACATCAACTTCTACGTCGCGAACGGCGCGGTCATCGTCCCCATCGAGGGCCGGGCCAGCGTGGACGACACCCCTCTGGGCATCATCCGCGAGGCCTTCCCGGGCTACCGGGTGGTGGGGGTGGAGGGCAACGCTCTGGGCGAGTCCGGCGGTGGCATCCACTGCATCACGCAGCAGGTGCCCGAAGGGGTGGCCTGGCCGTTCTGACGGCCTGGCGCCTCTCTACTCGGGCGCCTCACTGAAGCCTGGGTCCGGATCGCTGGCCAGGGCCAGGGCCTCGGTGGCTTCGCTGCTGGCGTGTTCGGCGCCGTTGCAGACCTGGCAGTCCACCCGAACGCGGCCGTCGCCGCCATCGCCGCCATAACGATCGTGGCTGGACTCGCCGGCGCCGCCCCTGGCGATCAGGCTGTGCTCGGCGGCGCTGAGAACCTGGGTGATGAGCCAGAGGGTTCCACCTGCGCCACCGCCGGCGCCGTAGCTGTAGGAGCCGGTGGACCACCCGGCCGTATCGGAACCCAGGGTGCGGATCTCGCCACCGTCGTCCACCGTGATGGACGCGGCGGCCACAACGGCGATGCCGCCGCCGTCGCCGCCAGGGGCTTCCGTGCCGTCGCTGCCGTTCCACACACCACCACCGCCGCTACCCAGGTGTAGGGCGGTCAGGGCCTCGTCACCGTAGGTGTTCCCACCCGAGGGTGCGGAGTAGCCGCTGCTCCAGGCTTCGCCCGGGAGTCCGTAGCTGCCGTGGCCGCCCCCGGCTCCGGTGATGTTGCAGCCGCCGCCCCCCATGTTGGCGGCGTCGGCGCCGATGCCCTCGTTGTAGCTGCCGCCGCAGGCCCCACCCAGGCCCCCGCCAGCGATGCTCTCGCCCTGGTATCCGTCGCAGCCGGCGCTCTCGACACGACCCCCGTCATAGCCCAGGCCCGTCAGGTCGATGGCGGCGCTTCCCTGGACGTGCAGGCCTCCGGTGGCCCGGAGGAACATCAGGCCGCCGCCGCTGCGGTCCCAGGGCGTGACCGTCAGCGTGGCGCCGCTGTGCAGGGTGACGTTGGTGTAGTTGGGCACCCGCTGCAGCACCACGGTCTGACCGCCGAGGTCTTCGTTGCCTGCTTCGGCGAAGAGCACGCCGGGATCGGTGCCGAGCTCGACTGTGGCGCCATCTACCGCCGCGATCTCCACCAGGGCCCACGCGCCCACGGTGCCGTAGTCGGTGGCGATGCCCCCCAGGTTGATCAGTACGGCCTCGTCCCCCGCGGCGAGCCCCTGGGCCTCCTCGCTGGTGGTCACGGTGGCCCCGCTGATGCTCTGCACGGCGTAGTGCACGGCATCGGGCCACTCCCTCCCGCCGTGCAGGTCCTCGTCCAGCACGAAGTGCTCACTCAGCTCGAGGGCGCCGTCGTCCCCGGTGCCCATCCAGGCAGGGAGCTCCAGGGTGTCGGTGTCCTCGGGGGTGGCGGTCTCGTCGGGTTCCTGGGCGAAGCGCCCGGAGTCGGGGATCACACCGCCGGAGAAGCCTATGCAAGCCGGGGCGATGCAGAGAGCCAGGATGAGTGGCAGAGCGCGCATGGATCCCTCCGAATGTGGCAGTGGAGAGTATAGCGGAGAGCCCTACTGCCGATTGGGGAGATGCACGCGGAGGGCAGGAGGGTGAGCCGTCAGTCCACTACCAGCCCCGCCACATCCGCTGCGGCGCCCACGGTCACGGCGATGTTGCGTCGGGCGAAGTCCTGGTCGAGGTTGTCGACCACATCCTGGCCGTCGTGGCAGTGGTAGGCGGCGTAGCGGAACTCGGAGGTGTCGGTGAGCATCATGGCTGGGTAGCCAGCATCCCAGAAGGGGGAGTGGTCCGAGCGGCGCAGGTCGCCCAGGAAGCTCGAGGTGGTCTGCTCGTCGGTGAGCTCGAGGATGAGCAGGGGCAGGCCGACGGTGTCAGCGTGGACAGCCATGGCGGCCATGGCGTCGTCACTGTGCTCGTCGCCGACGACGGCCAGGAAGTCGCCGCGGAAGCCGTTGGCTTCGGACTGGCCATACGCGTCGGGGAAGAGCAGGTCGAGCCCGGTGGGGAACTCCTGGGTGCCGGGGGCGTCGTCCAGGAAGCCGATCATCTCGAAGTTGAACACGGTGGTGATGCTGTCGCCCCGGGCGGTGGCTTCGGTGACCCAGCTGCGGGCACCGATGAGGCCGGTCTCTTCCTCGTCCCAGCAGGCGAACACCAGGCTCTTGTCGTAGCGGCCCATGGACAGCAGGCGGGCGGCTTCGAGCACCCCCGCGACACCCGATCCGTTGTCGTCGGCGCCGGGGCAGTTGGCGATGTGGTCGTAGTGGGCGGTGATGAGCACCTGCTCGTCGGGCGTGCTGCGGCCGGGTAGGCGGCCGATGACGTTGACCCCGGTGGCGTAGGCGTGGCGTTCGACCTCGAGCCCCAGCTCGGTGAAGCGGTCGGCGCAGAGGTCCTGCACCGCCTGCCAGTGCGCGCTGCCCGGGGTGCGCTCCTGAGCGATGAACACCAGGTCGGTCTGGTAGGCGTCAGCGTCGGTGCAGGCCGCTAGATCGGCACTGCTGGCGGTGCAACCGGCCAGGGGCTCGGGGCCGGATTCTTCGGACGGCTTGTCGCCGCAGGCGACCAGCAGGGACAGGACGGGGATGATGAAGCTGTGCATGGGCTCGAGCTTATCGGCTGGGGGCACGGCACGCTGGTGCCCTGGAGATGAGCCCTCCCAGGGCTCCGCTCGGCGCATTGAACGGGGATAGGGTGGGGACATGAATCAGAGACGTTTCTACGCAAGGCTGGCCTTGTTCCTCATAGGGCTCGCTCTCGCCGTGGCCCTGGTAGAGATCGGGGTTCGCTCTGTGGGCCTCGATCCTTTTGTCAGTCAGCCGGACATCCTCGACCCCCGCGGTGCGGACCAGGACTGCCTGCGGCCTGCACCATGGTACGGTTTCGAGCGCATTCCCGGGCGCTGTGGCGCGAACGCCTTCGGCTTTGTGGATCGGGAGCGTGTGGTCGAGAAGGAACCTGGGACCCTGCGGGTGTTGGTGCTTGGCGACTCCATCAGCGAACATCGAACCTGGGTAGAGCTGCTGGAACAGTTGCTGAACCCACCGGGCACGGGGCCTGTCGAGGTCTGGAACCTGGGGCTGTCGGGCTACGGCACACTCGAGGAGCTGGAGGTGTTGCGCCGAAAGGCGTTGGCCTGGCAACCGGATCTGGTGCTGCTGCAGTTCTGTCTCAACGACTATGCGTTCACGCCGTCGCTCTTCAGCTTCAGAGGGCAGGTCTGGCGGCTCAACATGAGGACGCAAGGGCTGGGGCCCGGCTCCCTGTGGCTCTTCCGAAAATCGGCATTGTATCGCTACATCGTCTACGGGACCCTTCGCCCCGATAAGCGCCCTGGGATCGGTGAAGAGCGCGGCCGGCAGGTCGACGCCGCACTGGGAGAGATGCGAGATCTCTGTCAGCGCCAAGGCGTGCCCTTTCGGATTGTGGTCTTTCCCGAGCTGTTGGAACCGGGAGACCCCGAAGCGCGGTTCACCGAGCCCCGCCGGCGTGTGCTGGCCGCAGCCCGGGTCCAAGAGATCCCATTGCTGGACCTGACCACCGCGATGGGTCCGGGTGAGCTTCCAGTGCTGGTCATGAGTCGTTCCTCCGAGGCGTACGCCGATCTCGATGCCCTGCTGTCACGCTGGGGGCGGGACCCAGCCGTGGCCCCGTCGCTGCGGGCGCTCCCGAAGCGGTCCCTGAACCTCGAGACGACCCACGATCCCCGTCGTCCACCCGACACCATCCACCCTAATTTCCTGGGCCACTACCTCGCGGCTCAGGCGACGGCGGACTGGCTGGTGGAGGATGGTGTGGTGGGCCAGTGAGCCATCCCGGCATGTCGAACTGTCGGCGAACGGGGCCCATTCTGATCGGTGCCGGTCGCCTTGGTGCTGGCGACCTTCATGGCGGCCCGGGGCTGGGAAGCAGGACCTTCATCCACCCCACCGGGGCGCTCACGGCGCCCTCGCTGTCCCGCAGCTCGAGGCTGGCGGCGCCCCACTGCAGCTCACCGGCCATGGTGGGGATGAGGTCCAGGTCCACCGCGAAGCTCTGGCCCTCGGACAGGGGGTCCACGTCCATGAACACCACGCCTTGGCGGCTCGCGAGGTCTACGCCGAGCCCCTCCGCGGCGCGGTGCTCCCCGATCTCCACCCCTACGGGCAGCTCGATGATCAGCTCGAAGCGTTCCCCCGCCGGGGCCGCGGCCAGCACCCGGACGGTCACCGGGCGGCCCACTGTGGCGGTGGTGGGGGTCTGGACCTGCACGGAGAACCCGGCGTCTTCGGGTGTGGACCAGGGCAGCCAGGCGCTGCGCTCCAGGCTGTAGGCCAGCCCGGAGACATTCGGGGCAGCCTCGATGGTGTAGCGGTGGGAGCCGGGAGCGGTGGGGGCGGGGGCCTCCAGGCGCTGGGGGGCGAAGCCGCCGCCCAGCGCCAGCATCCGGGTCTGCACGATCTCGCCGTCGATGCTCAGGGTCAGCTCGACACGCTCGGGCAGGGGATCGCGGAAAAGCCTGTCGAAGGCGTCCAGCACGGCCATGCTGGCGATGCCATCGCCGAAGCCCCGGCGCGGATCGTAGCTGCCCATCAGGGCGGCCCCCAGGTCGCTCACCAGGCCTGTTGAGCCGGGGTCACCCGCCAGTGCGGTCACGGCGCGGGCGGTGGTCTCCACCACCCCGGGGCGGCGCCCGTCCAGCCGTACGGACAGGGGGTGCGGCTCAACCACGGCGCTGCCGTCGTCCTGGATTGTCACTGCTTCTCGAACCACCCCGCGCAGGGCCGTGAGCTGGGGTTCCTCCACCGCCCCCGACGCGGCCAACACAGCGGCGGTGTAGGGATCGCGCACCCGGGGGGCGTGGCGCTCGAGGTAGCCGGCGGCGCGGCGGGTCACGATGGGGGCCAGGGTGTGGGAGACTCGGGCGGCTTCCGCGGCCATCACCAGGCTGCGCTCGAGGCTGGCCTGCTGCAGCTCATAGGAGCCGTCCATCAGCTGATCCCGCTGCAGCGCCATGCCCAGGTCCGCCGCCATGGACGCCATGGTGGGGTCCACCCGTGGGGCCACCGCGCTCATGGCCACCACCGCCTCGAGGACGTCGCGGCGGATCAGCAGGCTGCCCAGGTCCAGCCGGGCGCGCACCCGGGCGTCCTTGGCTTCGTCGGGATCGAGGGCGGCTCCCATGCGTTGGGCGATGAGCTGGCCACGGCCGGTCAAGGCCAGGGCGTAGGCGGCGCCGTCCACATCCCGAGGGAGCTGGCGCTGGGCTTCCTGCTCGAGGAAGCCCATGGGACCCGGGTAGATCGTCAGGGCCACCCGGCTGCCGGGGAGGGCGCCGATCGGGGTGGTCAGCTCGATCGCTCGGGGTCCAGCCAGGGTGCCACTGTGGGTGGCCAGGTCGAGCCTGCCAGTGTGGCCCACTACCAGGCTGCGTTCCACCCGGTCGGGGCCTGCTTGGACCGTGAGTGTGGCAGGGCCGGGGGTGAGTGCGTCCACCTCGAGGAAGCGCACGGCGCTGCTGTGGGGCTCGAGGTGGAGCGTGGTGTCGATGGAGCCCCGTGCGGAGCCGCTGGCCTCTGCGGTCAACGGGCCGGTCCAGGGTTCATCCTGGTTGTTCACCACCCGCACCGGCAGCCGCACGCGGTCCCCGGTGCGCAGGGTGGGCGGCTCCACAAGCTCGATAGCGATGGGCAGGGTGGAGACGAAGCTGGCTTCGGTCCCAGCCTGGCGGCCCGAGCGGCTGTGGGCCAGGGCCAGCAGGCGCCAGCGTGTCAGCTGGTCGGGCACGGGAACCTCGAGGGCGGCCAGACCATCAGCGTCGGTCACCACGATGGGCTCGAAGAGCAGGGTCTCCGGGAACCAGGAGCGGGCGGTGACGCTGGGGGTGTTGTCGGGCGGCTGGAGCAGCAGCTTCACGAAGCGGTCGGGGATGTCCATGAGTAGGTCGGTCTCGCCGTACTCGTCGGGATCGAACCAGGGCTTGTACTCCCAGTGGCCCTTCCTGCCTTTGTAGTCCCGCAGGCCCGCACCCGCGGCGATCATCCCCTCCGCATTCTCGCAGGAGGCGTGGGCCACCGCGTCGGTGCCCCTGCCCCGGAAGTGAAAGGAGACCCCGGGCTGCAGGAACAGCTTCAGCAGCACGGCGCTCGCAGCGCAGGCAACGGCCAGCACCCAGCGGCGGCGTCCTGTCGGCCGCCAGTGCAGCGCCAGGCCCACCAGTGGCAGCGTCCCCAGGATGAAGAGCACCCGGTACAGATCGTTGAGGTCCCACAGCAGGGTCGGGTACAGCCCGGAGCAGACGCCGAGGTCCACCGCGGGGTCGGAGAGCCCTTGCAGGTAGGCCAGCAAGACGCAGTTGTCGCCGGCCAGCGCGAGCATCCCGAACCAGGTGGTCGCCAGGGCCAGCGGGGCCAGGTGCAGCCCCAGGCGGGTCGCGGCGTGTGGGCTCTGCTCGACGAGCGCACGGGCCTGTCGGTGCAGCAGCCACGCCGCCAGCAGGGCCAGGTCCAGGCTGGCCAGGGCCGCGCCCATGTGCGTGCGCAGAGTCCGCAGCGTACCGATGAACGCTAGCAGCAGGGCGGCTCGCAGCAGCCAGCGGCGAGCGCGACCATCGATCAGCAAGGCGGCCAGGCCCAGCCCGCAGGACAGCCAGGTGGCTCCGGACGCGTAGGGATGGAGCCTCCACACGAAGTGGGCCTGGCTCAGGAAGGGGAGCGCCAGGATGGCTGCAGCCACCACGGCGTTCCCGGCGCCCCGGCGCCCCTTGATCTTCAACCCGACGGCCAGGAGCATCAGCAGCCCGATGCCTACGGGAGCACCCTTGTAGAGCAGCAGAGCGCTGATCACCCAGACCGGGGGCGCCCCCAGCAGCAGCGGAAGCATCAGGCCGGCGAACCACAGCAGCAGCAGGGACAGCCACGGCCTGCGGGGTCTGGTACTCGTCCCGCCCTTGACCGCGCCCACCACCAGCGCGCCGGCGCACAGCAGTACCAGCGGTCCCGCCAGCAGTGTGGGCAAGAAGACGGCGCCGAGGGTGAACCCCTCGGCAAGTTTGGCGCCGAAGGGGCTGTCCACGCTCAGGCTACCGGGTTCGGTCACCAGGAAGCACAGGGAAACCAGGGAAAGCAGGATCACCAGGCCGGCGGCGACATTGCGCAGGGTGCGGGTCATGCTCATCGTGCCTCCTCGGCCACCCAGGCCGTCCAGCTCTCCACGTCCTCCGACAGGCGTCGGGCGTCGGTGGCCATGCGATAGGGGTCCAGCAGCTCGAGGTAGGCCTGGGGCAGGCGGGTCAGATCGAGCTGCACGCCGTAGGCGTCGTCCACCGGCTCACTGGCGGCTTGCCTTGCTTCCAGGGTCGAGGCCCAGATCCCGGCCATCCTCGCTGGGGTCAGCAGCTCCCCATCGGGGGTGTCACGCTCCCAGCGGGCCACGGCTTGGCGGGCGTCCAGCAGCAGCTCGTAGAAGCTCGCGTCCATCGCCTGTACCGGGTCGAAGGTCTGTATGGTCTCGGCCCGCTCGTAGGGCTCGTCCTCGGCCTCGTTGGGCACCCAGCTGATGCGCTGCAGGGTGGCCTGCACGGCGTGTTCCCCACGGATGCGTCCACCCAGCAGTCCCCGAGCGTCGAAGCTGTCGAATGCGGCCTGCTCGACCTCGGCGCGCACCGTGATGCGGCTCCAGTCGTCGGGCTCGAGCAGGGGTGCCAGCTCCGCCAGGGCCGCGTCCACGCCGGAGAGGGTCACCGCGGCCGGTGTGGGGCTGTCGCCCTCGCGGGTGGTGACGGTGAGCAGGGCCAGCTCGCCGGGCCGGTAGATCGGGGCGTCCGAGCTGAGCTCGACGCTCATGGGGCGGGGGTCCGGGACGTAGAGCCTGGTCCGGGTATCGGACAGGGCCACCGTGAGCAGTCCGTGGACGTCGTCGGGGATCCGGCCGGTGATGGTGCGCTCGGCGACGTGGTAGCGCAGCTCGGCCACCTCCCGTCCGGCTTGCAGCAGCGGCACGGGGCCGTCATCGTCCGGCAGCCACGAGTGGAAGTCGGGGCCCCGCAGGACGTGGATGAGCAGCTCATCCCCCGGAGCCAGCACCGATGAGACCGGCCGCAGCCGTAGATCGGGGATCTTCCCCGGTGGGACCACCAGGCGGGTCGTCCCCAGGTCCTCGCCGTCGGCGCTGGCGTGGATGTTCAGCTCCCAGGCGGTGGTGACGGTGGCGGAACGCTGGGACAGGTCCCCCGTTGGGTCGGGCAGGACCCGCAGGGTGGTGACGCCCTCGGCGCTATGCTCCGAGGGTTCGTCGAGGGTGAGCTTGTCGAATGCTGACTTCAAGCAGGAGAACTCAGCGGCGCTCCAGACGTTGGCGGGGACCCAGGCCGCCTCCCAGCGGGTGGTGACCGCACGCTCTCCCTCTTCGACGCGCCAGTGCAGCGCCCAGGGGAAGGTCGCGGCATCAGCGTGCTCCAGCACGCATGGCCTGGCGCTCAGGGCGGCAGGGGTCAGCTCGTCGTTCAGGGCCTCCGGGACCTCGGCGACCCCCTCGTTGATGGTGACCAGCCTCGCGCCTCGTCTCAGCTCGAAGCGCCAGCTCGCCCTGTAGAAGCGCCGTCCGCCGGTGGGTCCCCGCAGGCCGGTGAGGACCGCGGAGACACAGCGATCCACCGGCTCGTCCGGCTCGTGGATCACCCGCGTCACCCGTCCGTCGCGCTCTACCAGCACGCCGTAGCTGCGGGTGCTGGCCTGCTTCGAAGGGATGGCGCAGGGCTCGAGGGCGGGGGTCCAGGCGTCCAGGAGAACCCGGTCGTCCATGGAGACCGGGCGTCCCAGCAGGTCCTCGATGGACGCTCGTTGCACGTGAGCTTGCTTCGATGCCGACGCCTCACGCAGCGGTGGAGGCGGCGTCAGCACCGAGATGGGCTTGCCCGGATCGATGGTCATCACCGCTACGGCGTCGGCGTCGGTGCGGGCCCGCACACCCGGATCCGAGGGATCCCAGGCGCGCTTCAGCTCGAGGTCCACCCCGCTCGAGGGCTGGCCGTCGGGGGTGGTCAGTCGTAGGAATACCCGGTTGGGGAAGTCGGCCACCAGGCCGTCTCCCAGCTCGCTCTGCAGGCTAGCCACGATGGGGGAGGACGACAGGTACAGGGTTGCGCCGGCCTCGGCTCGCTCGCCTGCAGGGTCCGTCACCTCCACCAGCACCGGGATCACCGCCCGCCCGTCCAGGTCGTCTGGCACCGCGCTGGGGGTCCAGGAGAAGCCGCCGTGCTCGTCGCTGTGCAGGGTGGCGCCATCGGTCCAGTCCGTGGGTGGGGGCCACCCCTCGGTCGGTAGGGCTCGGAGGATCACTCGAGCGCCCTGTACAGGGGTGCCCGAGCGGTAGCGCACGATGCCGCGGATGCTGGGTCGCTCGCCTGTGCCCACCCAGGGCTGGGTGGGCTGCAGCGCCACATCCACCCGGGGCAGGGTGAAGGGCTCCACCCGCACGGTCACGCTGTCCGATGCTTGGCCCGAGCGGTACTTCAGGGTGTAGCTGCCGGGCTCGAAGCTGGTGGGCAGGGGAAAACGTCCCGCGGCCACCGCGAAAGCCCCCGAAGCGAGCTCCTCGCTGTACAGCAGCGTGTCGTCGTGGTCGTAGATCTCGAAGACCCCGGGTCGCCCGTCCAGGGGTGTGTGGTCGGCCCTGTCCAGCACCACCGAGCGGTACTGGATCACCTGGCCTGGCTGGTACAGGGGCCGGTCGGTGGCGATGTGCACCACCGCGGCGCGGTACAGGGGCACGGTGGTGCGCAGGGTCAGCCCGCCCATGGGCGAGTCGATGTGGGTGAGGATGGTGTGATCGCCGTCGGGTACGGCGGGGACGTCCAGCGTGCAGCCGCGGGCTTTTCCAAGTCTTCGGCAGCGGGAGGGGATGAGTAGGACCGTGCCTTCGGCGTCCAGGATCTCGAAGCGCAGGTCGAAGCGTCCCGTGCTGGCTGGCGTCGCCACGGTGGGGCCCCCGCTGCTGACGTTGGCGCTCACGCTGACCCGCGCTGTCACCTGGCTGTGTCTACCCAGGCGGCCATACACCACCGACGCGCTGGGCACGGGGGCACCGATGGGGCACTGGTCCACGGTGATGCCCCAGCGCAGCCAGGCGGTGGCGCAGGGCTTGGGCAGGGCGAGCACGACCACCAGGATCAGCGCGCCGCCGATCCCGAGAAACAGCTTGGTCCTGGACTTCACACGATCCTCCCGGGCGTTCTTCGGCCCAGCGCCGCGCATGTGGCGGCGTTCGTGGGCGGCCTGGGCTTCGACAGCGCGGGGGAGCGTGTGGTTCCGGCTGTTCTCGGCGGGTCAGGACCTTCGTACCACCCCGTGGTCACCCCAGAAGTCCGGTGATTCCGCGTGGGTGGGCCGGAACCAGCGACCCCCTCGGCCCACCAGGCGCGGGCGCTTCAAGGCGTGGAGATCGGCGAGGGGATCACCGTCCACCAGCAGCAGATCGGCGGCCATGCCCGGCTCCACTGCGCCCAGCTCGCCCTCGAGCCCCAGCAGATCGGCCGCGTACAGCGTGGCGGCGCGTACGGCCTCGAGGCGGGACATGCCGGCGGCCTCGAGCCGCAACAGCTCGTCGGGCAACTCGCCGGCGAACACCACCAGCGCGCCCATGTCGGTGCCGGCGCAGATGGGCACCCCCGCCGCGATGACGCGCTCGAGGCTGCGGTAGATGCCGGGCAAGCGGGCGTGGTTGGCGCGGGTCCAGCCCACCACCCGTTCGTCGAAGTCGGGCTCGGGTTGTTCCCAGGCCGCGGCGTAGCGCTGCAGATAGGCCAGCACCTGGGGCTCGAACAGATCGGTGGCGCGGGGGCTGTGCAGGAAGCCCAGCTTGTCAGCGAAGCGGATCAGGGACTCCTGCACGGTCATGGTAGGTACGCTGACGATGCCGCTGGCGGCGAAGGCTCTGGCCTCGGCCACCGTCATGTCCCGGTCGAAGATGATGTGCTCGAGGCTGTCGATAGGGGCCCGCAGGCAGCCGGCCAGGTCTGCGCCGTCGTTGTGATGGACCGCCACGGGTAGGCCGCGGGCGTGGGCGGCCGCGCTGATGGCCGCGATGGTCGCGTCGGGCAGGACCGGCAACGGATCGTCGGGATCGAAGCGCATGGTGGTGCTCGAGTAGCCCAGCTTGATCCAGTCCACGCCCTGCCGGTCCAGGCGGTCCACCGCGGCCACGCCAGCCTCGGGTGAACTCAGCTCGATCTTCACCTGACCCACAAGGCGCTCCACGGGGCGGGGCAGGGGATCGATGTAGTCCGGATAGCCCCCCGGGCAGGTGAGCATGGGGCCCGCGGCCAGGATGCGCGGGGAGGGGAGCCCGGCCCGGGCCACCCGCCGCCGGACCAGCTTCATGGCCCCCAGGGGTGAGAGTAGATCCCGGACGCACACCACCCCCGAGGCCAGGGTGGCGGCCAGGTTGCGCCGCACCTGGCCCAGCAGGGCGCGGCCCAGGAAGCGCTCTTCGCCCGTGCCGAAGAAAGACAGGATGTGCACGTGACAGTCGATGAGCCCGGGCAGCAGGGTCATGCCCTCGCATTGGACGCTGGCGTGGCCAGGGGGAACGCGGCCTGGATCGAGATCGAGGATGCGGGCCCCCTGCACCAGCACATCCTGGGGGGCGGACAGGTTGCCCGTGCGCACATCGAGCACCCGCGCATCCCTTAGGAGCACGCGGCTCGAGGGGAGCTCCAGGGCTTCGATCATGGCTGCGGCGTCCGGCGATCCGTCATGTGATCCCGTAACGACCCGGCGGTCGGTTTGCTCCCTCGACCCCGTTCGGATCAGTGCAGGATCACATCGCCCGATCCGCTGTCGGTCTGGTCGGTCACGGAGGGATCGCCGTACAGCTCCACATTGCCGGAGCCCGACAGGCGCAGGTCCACGGCGCCGTTCACGGTGACGCTGATGTCGCCAGAGCCGCTGTTGTGGATGGTGGCGCCATCGCAGACCAGGCCCTCGGCGTCGATGTCACCGGAGCCGGAGTCGTGCAGGTCGGCGAAGCCGGCGACACCTGCCAACTGGATGCCGCCGGAGCCGGAGTTGTCGACCTCCACGGTGTCGGTTTCGATACCTTCCACTTCGAGGCTGCCCGAGCCCGAGTTGTGCACCTCTCGCAGGCCGAGCACCGCGCCCCAGGCCTCCAGCCCGCCCGATCCGCTGCTGTCCAGTTCGTACACCCCGGGGGCGGTGACGTAGACGTAGCAGTCCGTTGTGGGCTGTAGCAGCACCCCCGGAGGGGTGCGGATCACCAGCGTGCCATCGTCGACCTCGGTGAGGATGTGCTCGACGAGGTTCTCATCGCAGACCACCTCGACGCTCTGGTCCAGGCCCAGCTCCACCGCCACGTCGATCTGGGTCGTGTTGCGGACGCCCTCGAGATCGTCGATCTCGCGGAGTTCACTCAGCTCAGTGCCATCGCCATGGAGTACGGCGCAGGCGGACAGGAACAGGGGCAGGGTGAGCAAGATGCGGTTCATGGTGGAACTCCGTGGGGGTTGGATGTCCAAGGAGACACCGGCGGGGAGGCGGGGTGTCACTTCGCTGATGCTGACCTGGGATCCATCAGAAGGACCAGCTCGGCTCGTCCATCAGGCAGACGCCGTCGTAGGGCCCCAGGGTGGCGCAGCGCGGTGACTCGCCCGCGAACTCGGGGCAGTCGGCGTCGCGCTCGCAAGGCTGGCCACTGGGGTCGCAGATCATGAGCTGCCGCTGACTCACGCAGGTGGCCGAGGCGCAGTCGCCAGGCTGCATGCAGCGCTCGCCGTGGAGCCGGTCTCGTTCCCTGGGATCGCACATCCAGGGCATGATCAGGGTGCTGGCGTTGCCGTGGCCCGGCGCCATGGTGCAGGTTCCTTCGTCGGCGCAGGCGTGGTGACCGTCGGTGCAGCACTCGGAGCAGCGGCCTTCGCAGCACACCGCACTGCCGCACTCGCCGCCGTCGATGCACGCTTCGCCCAGGGCCTTGGCGCTGGGCTGGATACAGGCCGAGTAGGGCAGGTTGCCGTCGGTGAAGGCCAGGCCACAGACCTGCCCTTCGTCGCAGCTGGCCGGCGTGCACTCGCCACAGCTGCCGTGGATCTGGCCGGACAGGCCAGGCTCGTGGCTGATCACCTGATGGGCTTCGCAGATACCCGTCGCGCACTCGCTGGCCGACGCGCAGTAGCTCCCCAGGGGCAGGTCGTCGTAGGGCGTGGGCACCTGGCTCTCGCACAGGGCCTCGTCGGCGCGGTCCGCCATGATCTGGGCCACGGTGGCGTTGCCGACGCCGGTCTTGCGGATGCGGAAGCGCAGGGTATCGAACCACTCCGGCGGGCGGATGTGGTAGCTGAAGGTGGTCCAGTCAGTGTTGGGGATGGGATGGGCGTACTCGGTGAGCCCGTTGTCCTGGAAGTCGATCTCCAGCGCTACGGTGACGCCGGGGTCGGTGGCGACCATCAGGGTGAAGAAGATGCAGTGGGTGTCGTCGGCGGTGCCCGTGGCTTTCTGGGAGATGACGGTGGGGTCGCTGAGCATCCCCACGCCGTGGTCGCCTTGGTGCCAGGTGGGCACCTGGGCGATGCGACCTTCGTCGACCTCCCACGAGCACAGCTCGTCACCGCACCACAGGTCGAAGCTGGGGTCCTGGAGCAGGGGTGGCGGTTCACCGCCACAGCCGCTGGAATCGTCGGAGTCGTCCTGGCCGGTGTCCCCCGCACCCAGCGCGAAGAACAGGGCCAGCGCCATGAGCACGATCCGCAGGTGATGTCGAGTGTTCATGATGTCTCCTCAGAATCCGGCCCGGATGCCCATGCTGATCTCGAAACCGCCGCTGTCGTGGACATCGCCGATCAGGTTCTCGATGACGGGGGCGTAGCTGTATTCGACCTGGTGGTAGAGCCCGACGTGTAGGAAGCGCTTGTGTTGCGGCATGAACTGCAGGCCGGCCGCGCCAGCGGCGTGCCAGCCCCAGTGATGCTCGCGCTCGTCGTAGCTGTCCCCGGCGTCCTGGTAGCGGGTCAGGCCCACGGCTGGCCCGACGCCGGCCTGCAGGTAGGGGGCGACCCAGCCGTTGAGGATGGGCAGGCTGCCCCGGGCCTGGGCCGCGGCGCGCCAGGTCTGCCAGGTGTGTGTGTGGTTGGTGGAGGCCTCGTCGTCGAAGTCCCGCTCGCGGCCGTTGCGCTCGAGCGCCCCAACACTGAGTACCGCGGTGAGGTAGGGCCGGAAGGTCCAGGCCAGGGAGCCGGTGAACTCGAGCCCGCCGTTGATGGGTCGGTCGTCGAAGCCGAAATCTGTGAGGCGGTCGGTGTACTCGCTCTCCGACCGGCGCCCACCGGCGGCACCAAGCTCGATCATCAGCCGCTCGTGGCGCTCCTGCACGATGGTGCCCTTGATGTCCACGGTGCTCACCTGGGGCACCAGCTCGCAGCCGTCTCGGTAGAAGGTCGTGGTGCCCTCGGGCAGCTCGAGCTCGCAGCGGTAGAGCTTCTCGTCTTGGCGCAGCAGGGCCTCATAGGCGCCTGGCACGAGCCCCACCTTCAGGGGGCTTCCGGCGGCCTTGTGAAGCTCGGCGCTCACCACCCTGTTGTCGGCGCTGTAGATGAGCAGCTCGCCCCCCATGACCTCGGGCAGCCGCAGGAACGCCTCGGCCTCGCTGGGGCGGGTGAGCACGGTCTCGCCACGACCCTCGATGTGGGTCTCGAGGGTGACGTGTTGGCGGCCCACGGCGGTAGCGGCGGTGGAGACCAGGGTGTGATGGTAGGCGTAGGCGTAGGCCTCGCTCAGGGTGACCCGGCCGTCGCTGTTGTCGTCGGCGGCGCCCCGCAGGCCGGTGATGAGGTGGTGGGTGAAGAAGCTGCCCTCGAGCTCGGCGGATTCTTGGGACAGCTCGGTGCCCGTGGAGCTGGCCAGCACCGCCAGGCCGCGGGTGCTCAGCCCCTTGCTGGCATTGTGGGAGAAGTCGGCGGCCGGGGTGGCGCCTTTGACCCCGGAGATGGCGCCCGCCTGGCAGGCGTCCAGCACCACCAAGGTGAGGGCCGACGGCATGGCTTCCAGCTTGGCTTCGAGGACCTCCAGCGACAGCTCGCTGTCCCCCAGCTCGAGCCCCTGAGCCTTGGCGTGGCCCGAGTAGTAGAACAGGAACAGGGTGTCCTCGTCCTGGGCGGCGTGGGCCCCCAGCAGGGCGGCGGTGCTGTTCAGCACCCCCAACAGCTCCGCTGGGGTGGGGTCTTCCACCAGCTGAATGTCGGCGGCGTCGAAGCCGCCCAGCTCCACCAACACCTGCTGGACTCGCTCGGCGTCGCGCACGGCCCACTGCAGGGCTTGCTGGCCGGGGCCGGCCTGGTTGGAGCCCACCAACACCGCGTAGGCCGCGGGGCCGGACGAGGGGACTTCCTGGGCCTGCGCCCCGAAGCTGCTCAAGGCCATGACGGTGATGAGGGGGATCATCGGCGACCTCCGGTGCTCTGCCTCAGTGTCACACAAGCGGCGTCTTCGGCCAGGGCGTCCGCACCGTCGAGGGAGAGGATGTCTCGGTCTATGCGGCCCTCGTCCACCATTACGCAGACGCTGACCTCACCCGGGCCCGTCAGCGTGAAGGCGCCGACCGTCACCCGGTTGCCGCCGGGGGTGGCGCCCGACTCGAGGGGGAAGAAGGCCTGGCCTTGCTGCAGGACCACCAGATCCCATGCGTGCTCGCCGGGAGGGGTGGTGACCAGTACCGAGAAACGATCGCCATCCTGGTAGGCCTTGGGGCCAGGACGGACGACGCCCGCGCGTTCGCGCACCAGGTCGATGGCCAGCTCGCCACCCTTGTACGCCACGCGGGGGCCAGGGAGATCGGGATGGGTGGTCGGGGGCAGGACGAGAATGAGGGCGATGGCGGCCACCAGCGCAGGGCCGGCCACCGCGGGGAACAGGATGGAGAGGCGCCGGTACCAGGGCTGGGCGGGGGAGGCGTCGGGCAGGGGAAGGGGCGGCAGGGTGCGGGCGTCGTCTTCGATCTCCGCCAGCATCTCGCGGCAGTGCGGGCAGTCATCGAGGTGGGCCTGGACCTGGTTGTGCACATCCGGGGGCAGCTCGCCGATGTGGTAGTGCTCCAGCCGCAGCCAGGAAATGGGCTCGTGGCAGGCGTTCATGCCTCACCTCCGCCGTTGTTCGCGATGGCCTCGAGGGCCACGCGGATCTTCGTCAGTCGCTTGGTCACCGCCCGCCGGCTCACACCGAGCAGGCTGGCGATCTCGTCGCCGGTCATCTGGTCCATGTAGCGGTAGACCAGGATCTCCGCGGACTTCTTGTCGAGGCTACCCACCAACTGCGCCAGCAGGTCCACCGAGATGGCGCGGGCCTCGGGCACGCCGGGGCCCGCTGAGATCAAGACCTCACCGTGCTGCGCAAGCAGCTCCCGCCGGCGCCGGCTGTCCCTGATCCTGTTCAGGCAGCGGCTGGTGGCGGCACGGTAGAGGTAGGGCAGGTCCACGTCGGTCTTTCCTTTGCGGTACAGGTCCACGAAGATGCTCTGCACGATGTCTTCGGCGTCCGGACGGTTCCCGAGCAGGCGCTCACACTTGCGCAGCAGGGCGGGTCCGTACCGGCGGTAGATCTCCACTGTGGTCTAGAATCCTGTGTCGTCGAGTGGGGCTTGGCCCTGCGGGTCGTCGCCGGGCTCGAGCTCGATGGGGGCGGCGGTGCAGTTCTCGATGGACGCTTCCTGGGCCCGGACCTGGGCGATCACCGCCCGTCCGCTGCCTTCCATGCGGATGTGGAAGCGCACCCCGCTGTAGTGCGCCGGCGGGGTGATGTGGTAGCCCACCAGCTCCCAGTCGTCGGCGGGGATGGCGTGGCTGTACTCGATGCTGCCGTCTCCCAGGAAGTCCAGCTCGAGGGTGAGGTGGGCGTTGTCGTCTGCGTCGGCCAGCAGCGAGAAGTAGATGCAGTCAGCATCGCCCTGGTCGATGTCGGCGAGCTGGGTGATGGATGTGGCGGGCCCGAACATGCGCGCGCCTTCGTCCATCTCGTGCCAGGTGGGGACCTTCTGGATGCCGCCGTACTCGATGGTCCAGGCGCAGAGCTGGCCGCCGCACCACATGTCGAAGCCCGGGTCGTGCAGCAGGTCATCGTCGCAGGCCGCGACGGTAGCGAGCAGGCCAACACCGGCCAGGGTGGTGATGGCATTCGTGGAAGTGAAGGTTCGCATCGTGTTCTCCTAATATCCCGCGCGGATGCCGAGCATGAACGCCCGCCTGCCGCTGTCATGGATGTCCCCCGCCAGGTTGTCGAGCACCGGTGCGTAGCTGGTCTCGACCTGTGCGTAGATGCCTATGTGGAAATGGTCGCCAAAGCTGGGCATGAGCTGCAGGCCCGCTGCGCCGGCCAGATGCCAGCCCATGTGCCGTTCTTGCTGCTCGCAGTTCTCGTCGCGGTAGTTGGCCAGGGCCATGGCGGGGCCGCCGCCGCCTTGGACGTAGGGGACCAGCCAGCCGCCGGCCAGGGGTAGGCTGTAGCGACCGTAGGCCCCCGCCCGCCAGGTGGTCCAGCTGAAGTACTCGTCGAAGTCCTCGTCGCCGAGCTGGAGCAGGTCGCGGTGGTAGCTGTCGCTGTCGATGTTGCCCACCGTGAACACCGCGCTGAGGTTGCGGGTGGGGCTGAACACCACCGAGCCCTCGACCATGAACACGGTGTCGAGGAGGTTCAGGCTGCGGTCGAAGCCGAAGTCCGACAGGCGGGCGGTGTAGACCGACTCAGTCTCGGGACCGCCGCCCAGGGCGGTCTCGATCATGAAGTGCTCGTAGTAGCTCTCGCCGTCCTCGGTGGCTTGGGCCACGCTGCCTATCAGCGCGAGGGCCAGGGTGGTCGGGATCAACATGGGGGGTCTCCTCGCCGTGCTCACCCTTCCAACACGCGGGGTGGCCGGGGTGGGAACCCAGCGCTCGGATCTGCGTGGGATCCTGCGTGGCGCTACGTGGGTAGGGCCGGAGGAGGCCATTGAGCTACGACGGCGACGCAGCGGTGTTTCGAATGCCCTACAACCCCGATCTGGATCACGCCCTGGGCCAGACCCACGGGGGCGCCTTCAGCCGGTGACGATGGCGTCGGCCTCGATCTCCACCAGCCACTCCGGGTCGATGAAGCCTGCCACCACCACCAAAGTGGTGGCCGGTCGGATGTCACCGAAGACCTCGCCGTGGGCGCTGGCCGCGGCGGTCCAGTGGACACGATCGCTGATGAGGATGCGGGTGCGCACCACGTCGGTCAGCTCAGCGCCCGCTTGCTCGAGGGCTTGGGCGACGATCTCGAGGCAGCGCCGGGTCTGGGCGGCGGGATCGCCGGGATGGGCGGTGCTGCCGTCGGCGGCGATGGGTGCCGTGCCTGCCACGGTGATGTGGTCACCCACCCGCACGGCGCGGGAGAAGCCGAAGCGGGGCTCGTAGGGGGAGCCGGATGAGATGAGGGTGCGGGCCTGGGTTCGCATAGGGTGCCCCTATCCCGCCAGGGCGCTGTGGATGGACGAATGATGTGTTAGATCCGGTTTTACGATGCACCTGTTTGCGCATGTGGGAGACAATATGCAGCGTTCTGTTCGTTTGGCTCTGATGGCCCCCGGACTCGTGATCTTCTTCGGTTGCTTCGGCTTGTGCAGTGAGCCCGGCGAGGGTGCCAACCCTGGGGAATGCTCCGACGGAGCCGACAACGACGAAGACGGCGAATACGACTGCGACGACGAGGACTGCGCGGGGTCGCCGGTCTGCGATGGCGTGGAGGGTGACACCGATACGGACTCCGACGCGGACAGCGACGCTGATACCGACACCGCGTGGGGGCCAGGCGACTGGTCCATCGACGTCGTCACCTATGGCTACGACTCGAGCGAGTGGTTCTACGAGGTGCGGATGGAGGGCTGGGCGAGCGAGGTCACTCTGGACATCTCTCAGGACAACCCGTCACCCTGGGAGGAGTACCATGAGTTCGTGAACGTCGACTACGATCCCAGTGGTGACTGGGATCTCTGGTCGATCGAGCTGCCCATCACCTCTGACTGGTACGACCAGAGAGAGTCGGTCAACACGCTGTACCAGGGGTCCCTGGAGCCCTCGATGGTGTGGCGTGTGGAGGCCAGCACCGAGTACGGTGACTACGACTGTGTAGTCTGGTCTGGCGGCTCGGCCAGCATCGCGGTGCTGATGGAGTCGGGCTGTAGAGAGCTCGAGTTCTGACGTCTACGGGCCCCCGTGGTCCGCTGTCAGGCACCGACCATTTCCACCGACAGTGTCGGCGGAAATGACGGCACCGCTTTCTTTGGGGGGAAGACAGATTCTTCCCCCCCTATCCGAGGCGGACACCG
>Ga0307987_1000691_pt1 | contig 19838 bp, 14 predicted proteins | sample EllFjometagen181_FD_203157 | JGI IMG/M metagenome (GOLD analysis project Ga0307987, IMG submission 203157) | Marine microbial communities from Ellis Fjord, Antarctic Ocean - #181 | ecosystem: Environmental > Aquatic > Marine > Unclassified | place: Southern Ocean | collected 2014-10-08
GACCAAGAGATCCTTGCAAGCCGCCCTGAGATGATGATCTCAAAGGATCTGGACAAAGATCTGAAAAAATTCCTTGAACGAGTAAGGGGCGAGTAACCCATGGCTTTCCCGGTGTCTGTTTAAAGGACACCGGGAAATGCCTGATCCCCTGCACCCTACCCCCCTACCTGCCTCATTAACATTGACCCCAAGCCCCGGAGTTGATATGAGATGCCATGGCAACAAGAATCATCCGGCCCAATAACACTTGTAATTTTTAGGTTTAATTCACAGCGCTGCCATCGTACAATAAGTGTTCGAACATAAATTTTCTCTCTCTATTTTGCTTTGAATATGCCTGCTTCTGAGGCCATCTTTAACGTTGGAATAGGAAGAAACTTTAGGCCATGTACTTAGGGCTTGCTGAACTGGCCACCGCTACAACTTAAACGCCATACCCATGTGCGTGGTCTGGGAGTGAGAGACAACTTAACTTTTAGTGCAACAGGGAACCTAAGATGACCATACCGCCTGAAACCATATTAAATCAAGCCTGCCTCGGTATCATTGGATTGGACAATCAGGGTGTAATCAATTATGCCAATGTCCGGGCCCAGGAGATGCTGGGCTGTGAACTTACAGAGGGTATAGCCCTGAACGCCGTTAATGACATGATATGGCAACAAATTGACACCCTGATGAAACAGGGTAAAGATGGCCAGTCCGTTCATATCCCAACCCCGGGAGGCACTGGGGGTGGCATTGAGGTTGTGGTCTCTTTAATTCCCCATGTCCCCCCCACCGAAATGCCCCCAGCCTTCCCCATGGAAGGGGCCATCTGCTTCATACGAAGTCTTGACATGGTTGAATCCTCTGCCTGGGAACACCCCACCGTCAAAGAGATGCACCTGCAATTCCAATCCCTCCTGGACCACAGCTACTACGGAATTTATATCATTGATGGTCAGGGCATTGTCCTCAGGGTTAATGATGTGGCCGCAGGCCTCATTGGCATGACCCAGGAGGAGATGGTGGGCATGCCCATTGAGGATCTTGCAAAAAAGGGCATTGTGGACCAGGCATTGAGCCCTGCCATCCTGAAATCCAAAAAGCCCCTGACCCGCCCCCTGTACGTTGTGAAGCGCAACAAGTATATCATGGCATCGGGCATGCCCATATTTGACGAAAACGGCGATATTCTTTTTGTGGTGATCATCGAACATGACATGACCATTGTCAAGGAGTTGCGGGACCAACTGGAACAGGCCAAACAGGTGGCAGATACCATCAAAAGTGAACTGTCCGCCCGCAATCTTTTGGAACTGAAAAGCAGTGAAATCATAGCAGATTCCCCGGCCATGAAACAGGTCCTGACAGTGCTTTTAAAGCTTGCCAAAATGGATGCCTCCAACATTCTAATTACCGGAGAATCGGGTACTGGCAAAGGATTCCTTTCTAAGTTTGTCCACCACAACGGCAGTCGCAAAGACAAACCCTTTATCTCCATCAACTGTGCGGCCCTACCAGACATGCTATTGGAAGCGGAGCTGTTCGGCTACGAAAAAGGTGCCTTCACCGGAGCCGCGGATACGGGAAAGGCGGGGCTCTTTGAACTGGCCAACCAGGGCACCATTCTCCTGGATGAAATCGGAGACCTGCCCTTTTCTGTCCAGGCCAAGCTGTTAAAATGTCTGGACGATGGAGAAATACGACGGCTGGGTGGCACCAAGGCCATCAATGTGGACTGCATCGTCATTGCCGCCACCAACCACAATCTTGAAGAGCTGGTGCATCGAAAAAAATTTCGTCAGGATCTCTACTTTCGTCTCAATATCTTTCCGGTTCACATCCCGCCGTTACGGAAGAGACAGGAAGATATTCTGAACATTTCATACTTTTACCTTGAGAAATACAACAACACATACAAGCAGAAAAAACACTTTTCAGAACAATGCATTGAACAGCTCCAAGCCTATGATTTTCCCGGCAATGTACGTGAATTGAAAAACATCATCAAAAATGCCGTGGTAATCAAAGAAAAAGACCTGCTGGAAACAATTCTTCCCCCCCGGAAAAACCGACTGAATTTCAAGGAGAAAACAGCGCCTGAATCCAAGAAAACCGCTCCATCCAAGGGACTGAACGAAGATCTGATGGAATTTGAACGGAAAAAACTGGAAAAGGCCCTGGCCCAATGTGACTCCACCCGGGACCTGGCAGACCATCTGGGTATCAGCCAGTCCACCGTGGTGCGCAAATTGAAACGGCACGGACTTTCTGTTGATTAACCCCCCCATGGCAGTTCAGACAAATTTAAATAAAAAAGGCCTGCCATATCCGGCACAGGATATGACAGACCTTTTCGTACAGAGTTGCTGAAAAATGGATCACCGAGACACAGGCGTTTGAGTCTTAATTGATTTTCAATGCCATGAATATAGTATATAACATACTTGAATAAAAAACGTTATCACTCAAAGTCATTTTCGAATCAAGCATCACAATAAAGAAATGACCTATCATTTCAACAACTTAATCTATCAATCAAATCCGATATCGAATCACCGCCCCCCCCCCTCCATCCAACATATAAAAATAAATCTTATAATTCAAACACTTAAAACGAAAATTAATTTCGGCACACATTTTGCTTTAGTGAACATTAATAAGAAAATTTTAAGTTTAAAAAAAAGTTAGGCCTCCTTCAAGAGTACTTTACACCTTGTGAGAAGATTCCCCATTTGCAGGGGCTTTTTCCCAAAAGACTGTAAAGTACTGGGCCATATGAAGGATGCCAAAAATTAGTCCCCAATTTTCGGCTCCACGACCATCGCTTCCTGGAAAGGCTGACAATGAAGGATTACGTCACACCAACGGCAATAATGCCACCCGACTTAAAGAGGAGAATCAACGTGAGCAGATTAAAATCTTTAATTGCTATTTCCTGTTTCCTTTTATTTTCAGTTACTTGTTCTCTGGCTGCAGATAAGACCTTTACCCTTGGTGTCCTAGGCCCCTTCACCGGCCCGGCCGCCACCACCGGCCAGGACATGAAAAATGCCGCCACCATGGCATTTGACGAAATCGACAATAAAATTGGTGACTACACGGTTAAGCTGGTATTCATTGATGATCAGTCCGATCCGTCCAAGGGTGCCAATGCCTATGCCGAAGCCATTGAAAGAAAAGGGGTTCAGGCGGGGATTCTCAACTGGAACACCGCAGTTACCGTCTCCTGCCAGTCCGTGTGGGCCAAGTATAAAGTCCCCCACTTTTTCTGCATGGGTGCCGGCCAGACCGGGAACGAAAAATGGGCAACCTTTGCCCCCGAAGACCGCTACCTCATCATGAAGGGGTGGCCCATTCCACAAAAAATGGTCGTTGCCTATGCGGATTGTTTCAGGGATGCCATTGCATCGGGTGCCTGGAAACCTGAGAAAAAACTCATTGCCCTGTGGGGTGAGGATACAGATTGGGGACGCGGGGTTATCAGCGGCCTGAAAAATCGACTGGTAGAAGATGGTTGGGAGATATCCACAGAAGAGTATTTTTCCCTGACCCAGACCAACTTTTATCCTTTTTTAAATAAATGCAAAAAGGCAGGGGTTACGGCAATGGCCGGTTCAAGCACCGGCGCGGGTTCTGTTTCTGCCATGATCAAACAGGCCGATGAACTGGGTATGAAGGGATTAAAAATTGCCGATGGACTGGGCTGGATCGGTGACTGGTATAAACTCACCGGGCGTGCCTCGGACGGTGTTCTTGATCTCGTTCCCCAGATCGTCACCCCAGACCAGAAAGCCTGGGCTGCAAAATACACAGAAAAGTTCAATTTAAAACCCAGCCCCGCCTCCGCAGGTATGAGCTATGACTACGCCAAATTTATGATCAGAATCGCGGAGAGAGCCTTTGAAAAATATGGTGATATTTCTTCTGAAACCATCACCAAGATCGGTCGCGAAGAAGTGGCCATCGGCACAATGGCCTACGGGAAAAAAGAGGGCGCGCTCTTCCACGCCAACTATGGAACAGACGCAGACAACGCTCCCGATCCCAAAATTGGAACCGAGGATTTTTACTTTCCCCTGGTGCAATATTATAAAGGCGTCGGCCAATGTGTCTATCCGGACAGCATGAAAGTCACCGATCTTAAAATCAAATAACACCTTGTCACCCCTTTCCATTATGTGAGCGTTACACTCGATGATCCGTATTTTTCTATCCTGGCACTCCTTGAGACGCTTCAGGCTTGCCCGAACTGCAAGAAAAAAACGGAATCATCGAGTGCCACATTTCGGAAATAATAACAGACACCACTATCGGTACCCATACACATCTGTGTGGGTGCCGACATTTTCAGATCCCGGCGATCCAGAACAGGAGATTGCAATTTAATGAATATTTTAGAAAGCAGAGATTTAACCAAGCGATTCGGTGGATTGGTCGCAAACAACAAGATATCCATGCATTGCAAGGAGGGTGAAATTCTGGGACTCATCGGCCCCAACGGTGCGGGAAAAACAACCTTTCTCAATGCCCTTGCCGGTTTAAGCCCCCAGACGTCGGGGGAGGTTTATTTCATGGGCGAAAATTGCTCCCAGCTCCCTCCGGAAGAGATGTGCCACAGGGGCTTGTCCAGAACCTTTCAAATTCCCCGCCCCTTTCCCAGAATGACTGCGCTGCAGAATGTGATGGTTGCAGCGGTATTCGGGCTGAAAAAAAAGATGACCCGCCGTGAATACAAAAACTACTGCCAGGAAAAACTCGATTTCCTTGAATTTCCCATGCCGTCGCACACCATCTGTGAAACCTTGAACACCGTCCAGTTAAAACGACTTGACATGGCCAGAGCCCTTGCCTCTGATCCCAAACTGCTGCTCATGGATGAGGTGGCATCGGGACTCACCGAAGGAGAACTGGTGGATCTGATGCAAGTCATCCGTAAAATCCGTGATTCCGGGGTTACCATCATCATGGTGGAGCATATCATGCAAGTAATCATGGGATTGTGTGACCGACTGGTGGTGATCAATTTTGGAAATAAAATTGCCGAAGGCCCCACAAGGGAGGTTGCCCAGGACCCCAAGGTAACCGAAGCATATCTTGGCGCTGCAGACGAGTAGCCCCGTGGGGGAAGAAGGTACCACCACCGGAATGGATGCAAAAAAACGGGCTCATCGCATATCAGGTATCGATTCACACAAAGGAGAAAAAATTGCTACTCCAAGCAACAGATCTTAATGCCGGCTATGGCTTTTTACAAATTCTGCGGGACGTTTCATTTCATGTCAACAAGGGAGAATATGTCTGCCTTGTGGGACCCAATGGTGCCGGTAAGAGCACCACCCTTAAAATACTTGCCGGAATGCTCAAACCCATGTCCGGTTCTGTTAAGTTCCAGGGCAAAGATATCACCGGGCTTCCCGGCAACAAAGTCCATCGCTTGGGGATCAGTTATATTTCCGAAGCCCTGGACCTTTTCCAGTCCATGTCTGTGAAGGAAAATCTGGCCATGGGTGCCTACACGATGAAGGATAAGGGGGTTGTGGAAAAACGCCTGGAGTTTGTATATGAACTCTTTCCAAGACTTAAAGAGCGGGAAAAACAATTGAGCGGCACCATGAGCGGTGGCGAGCGTAAAATGCTTGCCATCGGCAGGGGAATGATGTCCGACCCCTCTCTGATATTGGTTGATGAACCCTCCATGGGATTGTCCCCGGAAATGACCAATGCCGTATTTAACGCACTTGGCGTTCTCAACGAAAAGGGGGTCACCATCCTTCTTGTGGAACAAAATGTCACGAAAAGCTTTAAGGTCAGCCAGCGGGGATATGTTCTGGAACATGGGAAAATTGTTTTACAGGCCCCCTGTGCAGAACTCGCGGAAAATGCCCATGTGAGAAAAGTCTTTCTCGGTGTTTAGAAAAAAAATCTATGAATCAGGAATAAATCTATGGCAAACGAACACGGAATAACATCGTTTTTACCCCGCCTCGGTGAATACTGTAAAAGCACATCGGGCATGACTATCCTCTTTGCGATCATCGTGGCCACCGCTGCAGCAGTGCACAGTGGCGGGTACATCATTCTTAACACAGTCGTCACTGGGGGGATGTGGGCACTGGTGGGCATGGGGCTTGCGCTGATATTCGGGGTCATGAACATCAGCAGTTTTGTCCATGGTGAATTTTTCATGATCGGTTCCTTGGTGGCCTATTATGTCTATTCTCCATTTGTGGATATTATCCTTGATAATCCCAACACTTTTTTTGCCGCAGTCATGCCGCTGGTTGCCATGTTCGCGGCCCTCATCATGGGTGGGATTGCCGGCGTTTTAACGGAACATCTGGCGTTTCGCCCCATGCGAAGACGGAGTAAAAAAGACTGGGTCATGAACTCCTTTGTACTCACCCTGGGACTATCCATTCTCCTGATCAACTGCCACCAGGTTTTTTTCGGTGCGGAGTTCAGAGGCATTGTAAAATACTGGAATTATCCCTCCATTGCAATGATGGGCACCTATGTCTCCTTTGATCGATTAATGGTCTTTTTCATTGCCATGTTCATGATTCTTGCCTTCTGGTTGCTCATGAGCCGCACCCGAATCGGTCGGGCCATACGGGCGGTTTCCCAGAGTGAGCCCGGCGCCATGATGGTGGGTGTTGACATTAACGGCATTCAAACCCTGACCCTTGCCTTGAGTTGCGGCATGGCCGCCCTGGCCGGGGCCGCACTGCTTTTCATGTACCCGGCCTACCCCACCGTGGGCATGGGCCCCCTTTACAACTCCTGGTTCATCGTCATCATCGCCGGCATGGGAAATGTCACAGGGGCCGCCGTGGGAGGGTTCATGGTAGCGCTGCTCCAGGTACTCACTACCACATACATCGGCGAAGGATGGGATTACACCGTACCGGTTGTCTTTCTCATGATTCTGATGATATTCAAACCCTCAGGACTGTTCGGCACTGCGGTCAGGGGGGTACTTGATGAGTAAAACGCATACCCGGGAACCCATCCAAGGAGATACAGTGGAACAGATTGAAAACGATACATCAACTTCTATACTAGAGCATGTGGGAATGAACAAAGCAGGGTTCATGGCCTTGATAGTCCTTGCCATTCTCCCCCTGATCCCTCCGTTCAACCAAGAGTATCTGGTGCGCTGGATGATCGTGGGACTTTTCATGGCAGCCCAGACCGTTGCCTTTAACTTTACCAACGGATACATCAGCATCGTCAACTTCGGTTTTGCCGCTTTTGTGGGACTGGGGGCCTATACCTCGGGAATATTATCCACAAAACTGGGAATTTCTCCCTGGCTTACTATTTTTATGGGAGCCATTCCACCCGCCCTGGTGGGATTTTTAACCGGTATTTTAACCCTTCGGTTAAGGGGCATCTATGCGGCCATCATGGCCTGGTTTGTGGGACTTGCACTCATGGGCCTTGCCACTAAAATGATATGGCTCACCGAAGGTCCCATGGGCCTGAACTGTCCCCAACTGCTAGATTCCACTTCAAACGTCCCTTATTTTTATGTCATACTGGTGATGTTCCTGGTGGTCTATATTGTTTTAAATAAGATTGTGCAATCCCATGCAGGTCTTGCCTTCATTGCCATTGGGCAGAATATGGATGCCGCCAGAACATCGGGTATCAACCCCACCTTTTACCGGGTGTTAAACTTTACGGTGTCCTGCACCTTTGCCGGCTGGCTGGGGGGATTCTATGCCCATTACTACGGTATTCTCATGCCAGATCTGCTGCATACAACCAAAACCGTTGAAGTGCTGGTCATCGGATACCTCGGGGGTCGATTTACCCTGTGGGGGGGCGCTGTGGTAGCCATTCCCTTTGTATTTGTGATGGAACTTGTCAGATCAAGCACCTCGGATATGCCAGGGGTCAATCTTATTTTTTACGGCTTGTTCCTGATAGTCATCATGATTTATTACCCCGGCGGTCTGGCCCATTTTTATGAAAATTTCAAGGCCAGCACCCATGCCTCATTTTTAGGCAGACTGTTTAATCGCAAGGCCAAACAAGAAGAAATCAACACTTAGGAATGAGCCCGAGAACACAGCTGGATGAAGCAATAAAAAAGGAACCACTTACCTCCCTCTTAAAAGCCTTACCCCTCATACGGGTAGGGCTTTTATTTTTCATCCCATCCAAGGAATTCCTGAGAATGAATTACGGAGCCCAACGCCAACCCGATTTTTCAATGTTAAATATAAGGAAAAATAGTTGGCATCCTTCAAAAGTACTTTACACTTTTTTAGATCATTCCCCATTTGTAGGGGCTTTTCCCAAAAGACTGTAAAGCACTTTTGAAGTAATATGAAGGATGCCGAATAGTTCCCTTATATTCTAGAATCTTTTCCTTCCCAATATTTTTTCCGCAGTTGGGCCTTAAGTGATTTTCCGATCATGGAACGGGGCACATGGTCAATAAAGTCAATGCTTTTAGGGGCTTTAAACCCAGCAAGCTTATCCTTGTAATAGACAAGGAGGTCTTCTTCCAAGGGATCGGCCCCAGGAACTTTAACTACCAATGCCACTTTTAATAAAATTACTTTCCCTTAGTAACCTGCATCAATGGCGATGAACATCGTCATGACAGATGGTGCAGAGTGTAATCAAATTATCCTTTGTATTTTCACCGCCTCGTGCATGGGGCTTTATATGATGAAGCTCCAAATGTCGTGGATCAGATCGGTTCCATTCTCGATGAGACCAATTACATTTTGTGCATTTATATTCATCTCGTCTTAAAACCTCTCTTTTTACGGCATCTTTTATTTGTCTATCATGCTCTGGGCTTTGCCGGTCCGCCTCAAGCAGATAAACGCCGACATCCAAATCCGGTCGACCGCTGTTTCTTGTCATCACAGGCCATCCAAACTCAGTGCGCAACTCCCGAATTCGTCTACCCCATTCGGATCTATTTTTTGCCAGATATTTAAGCTCTTCTCCAGTAATCCGTTTTCCAACATTGGCCCTTAAATATTTCAACAGCTTTTCACGAACACCTGTGTTTTCTTTCCTGATATCGTTGGCGAGTTGCCACCGGAAAGCGGCATCTCTGTCCTGCCTCTTTGAAATAAGGATATAATCTGATGGTCCCATGAACTCAGGATTAATATTTTTCAATGGAAATTCATTTTCAGCATACATTTCTTTGGCTGTAACACCACTGATTATTGACCAACCGAATTGAATTTTTAATTCTCTGACCCGCCTTGCATATTCTTGTATACCTGAAATAACAAGAAGTTCATCCCCTTTTATGATAACCCCTGAATACTTTAAAAAATAATGTAAAATTCTGGCACGAGCACTTCTGGCAACCTCAGTCGGAATTAAGGACTTCCCTAACTCACGTAAATGATTAAAACATGGAATCAAGGCAAGAACTTTCTTACGTAGATCCTCAAATTCCAACTCTTTTTCAAAATTAATTATAAGCTCTTGAAGCTTTTTTCGAATTTCCTCGGATTTCATCATTGTTAGTCCAGTTCATATCAGTTTATTTCAATAAATGAGATCTGTTTATGCGTCTTGTTTTTTTTTCATCCTCGCCACTTATGCGTGACATAATCGGGCTTCTTTTACTTTTTGGCAAGATGTCCGCTTGTTGCATTTCTGATCAAGTAACACCCTGACAACATCAGCAACCCTCGCGGCTAACATAGGTGGAACAGCGTTCCCTATTTGTTTGGCTATTTCTATTTTCGATCCGGTGAATTTAAATGTATCCGGAAAACTTTGAAATCTTGCAGCTTCCCTATGGGTAATCGGTCTGTGTTGTACCGGGTGAAGATATCGCCCCTTCTCCGGTTTAAAAAATTCTGTTCGGATCGTGACCGCAGGCCTGTCCCACCATAAACGACCGAATAGATCGGTGCCACCTGTTTTCTTTCTAATCCAACAATTTGGGGTTAGCTCTGGTGCTTTTCTATACAAATCGAATCGGTTCATTCCCTCCTCCGGGATTACTCGATACCGTTTCTTGCTCAATTCGGTTGGATTTCGTCCAAAATGAAGATCAAGAGGAGGCTCTATGTTTCTAATTTGTGTCCCTTTGGGAGGAGGTAAATCACCCACAGCATCTCTTACCGTTCTCCATTTTTGAGGATTAGGCAAGTATTCATTTTCATCAAACGACAATTCGAACTGTTCCGACTTTCCAAGGTTTTTGAAATGGGTCTTCCGAGGTGGAAATAAAATGGATGGTTCAATGAATTTACACCCAAGAATAAACGCTCGGGTTCTTTTCTGGGGAACACCGTAATCAGCAGCAAGCAACTTTTCCTGCCAAACCTTGAACCCAAGAGATTCAGCCGTATTAATTATCTCGGAATGCTCCAACGTACCCAAAAGTTGAGGGACGTTCTCCATGACAAAGATTTCTGCACCACTACGATCAACCACATCCAAGAAAGGTTTCCATAGTTTTTTTCTTGGATCATTATCCCTATTCTTATTCAACAAGCTGAATCCTTGACAAGGTGGACCACCTATAACAACATCAGCCTTTGGAATTTCAATACCACTATTCCCTAAAATATCAACTATATCCCCATGAACACAATGAGGACCAAAGTTTTCATTGTATGTATTAACACAAAATTTATTAAAATCATTAGCCCAAACCGATTTAAACGGGTGACCAAATTCTTTAGAAAAGCCTAATGACATTCCACCAGCGCCTGAATATAAATCAATCAACCGATAGGTGTAGTCGGGCTTTTCCTTTTCTTCCAAACTTCTTGCATTATATACCGCTTCATCCTCTTTGAGGATAAGGCCAGTATTTATGGAATCATCAATTTTGTACATCAATATATTAACCCGCCATTTATAATTTCTCTGTTATTCAAGCATTATAACATCATGAATGTTTTTTGCAGTGTTTTTTTATTTTAAAAAGTGATGACAGTGTCCCTAAATGGGACACAAATAAAATAGTAACGCCAAATTATAATTTGATCATAAGGAAGCCTTCCACCCGGCCCTGCTTAAAGGCGGCAGAGTAAATCCTCACTATACTCTGCAGGGTCTCCTCAAGAATTTTACATGAGATAAGTTGAAGGGTGTTCATGTCGGAACTGATCATCCCCCATAAAAAGGGTACTTGCAATCCCAAGTTGTATGGTTTAGCTTTTTGTTGTGTTCATTGAAAGTCTCCTTTGCTGTGATCTTTGATCTGTTCACAGTTTAGGACCATCTTTCAACTTTACCTACTCATTTAAAATCTATAGAGTTCAACATGCTATGAGCAACCCCTTTTTTATCTTAACATTTTAGAAAAATTGGACAAAACAATTGACGCCTGACACCAGGGATATTTGCTAAAATGGGCTTTTCCATAGTTGGCGATTTGAGAAGGTCAGGAAATGTTATTGAAGAGAACGCAGCGGGCAATTATGCTATGTTGCGAATGTTGGATCTTGAAAGAATAGATGGTATTGTTGCTCATGTTGAAATGATCGATGATCTTTTAAAAAGGCATCCGCAAGAATTGAAGTCAATAACTGTTACTGAACCAATAGTAAATTCTAAATATTATTATTTTGTAATTAGTAAAAAATTTTATAAAAGATATCCGGAATTGTCAAAAAGTGTTTGGGAAAGCTGCGCTGAATTTCAGAAAGAACGATTGCCAATACTACTAAAAAAATATCATTCATTAAGAAGACAATAGACGATTGATTATGGGACTACTTCAAAAACATAGATAACAAACATTACCATAGGGTTTTTAAAAAAAAGCCATGCCCCCAGTTCCACAAATTTGCCATTGATATGGATGGACATCAGGCCGTGCAGTTCCCTGTGCTCTCCCAGCAGGCTTTTGTCGTTTAAAAACTCTGGATCAATATCCTATATTCTCATATTTCAGGCTCTATGATAGTTTCCGAATTTTGTGTTTTGGTAATGGAGCGAATGTGAATGTCCCGCTGGGGGAAGCTTATTTCAATACCTCGCTCCCGGAAAATTCGATCGATTTCAAATCGAACGTCACTCTCAACAATGAGTATAATTATCTCCGACACAACAAACAACACAGCTATTTCTTTATTCCCAACTATCCCAGTGATATTACCTCCATGAACTTCGATCATTCCGGCACCACTAAAATCGGTAAGCACCTTTTGAACCACAGTTTCATGTTGCCCTGCCTGATTTCTGTAATCACATCCGGCATCATCGGTTACTTCTGGGCTAAGTTGATTATCTGATGGGTTTTCCCACAAAGCCTGTGGAAAATGCCAAAGCCACTATATTAAGGGGCTGTTTACTAATTGATGTAATCCTTGCAAATATAGAATTATGACACCAACCCCTTTTTTGCCTGGGCCTGAATAGCCGTAATTGCAACGGTATTCACAATATCTGTCACAACACAACCCCGGCTAAGATCATTAACAGGTTTATTAAGGCCCTGCATAATCGGACCTATGGCAACTGCCCTTGCAGAACGTTGAACCGCTTTGTAAGTATTGTTGCCCGTATTGAGATCTGGAAATATAAAAACGGTCGCCCTACCAGCCACCTTACTATCCGGCATTTTAGTTGCTGCAACCGTAGGATCCACAGCCGCATCATACTGGATTGGCCCTTCAAGAAGTAACTCAGGTGCCAATCTGTGGGCAATCTCTGTTGCTCGTTTAACTTTCTCGACCTCCTCACCTATCCCAGAGGAACCGGAAGAGTATGAAAGCATGGCCACAAAAGGCTTTATGCCAAACAATTCTGCAGTCCTCGATGATTCTATTGCTATTTCTGCGAGTTGCTCCGCAGTAGGTCTGGGATTAACTGCACAATCACCATAGGCAAGGACCCTGTCTTCAAGACACATAAAAAACACCGAAGACATGATGGTACTTTCGGGTTTAGTTTTTACAAATTCCAGAGATGGCCTCACCGTATTCAGGGTTGAGTGAGCTGCTCCAGACACCATGCCGTCGGCGTGTCCTTTGTATACCATCATAGTTCCAAAATAATTGACAGCAGACATCACATCACGCGCATTGTCAGGAGTAATTCCTTTATGCTTTCTTAACTCAAAATAGGTTTCAGCATAGTCATCAAAGAAGTCGGATTTCACAGGATCGATAATTTCAACATCACTTAGTGCCAGTCCAAGTGTCACAATTTTATTTTTAATAGTCTGGACGTTACCAAGCAGAACGATCTCCACCACATCCCGGTGAATGAGTATTTCGGCTGCCCGCAAGATTCGCTCATCTTCGCCCTCGGGCAACACGATGGTCTGTTTATGTTCACGGGCACGTTTTATAAGACCGAATTCAAACATTTTCGGCGTCATGACCAGCATGCTATAGCCGACAATTTTCTTCCTTAACTCTGAAGTATCAACATGGGATTCAAACAACCCCAGTCCTGATGCGATCTTAAGGACTGAACTTGGGGTGATTGTGTTGTGAATCCCTTTTATTTGTACGGCAGTGGTAAATGTATCACCTTCAACTTTAATAATTGGCACAAGATTGTCCATCCCCTGAAGAAGATTGCGCAGAATCTTATCGGGTTTCAAATAACCTGTGAGAACGATGCCACCTATATTGGGCATATTGGACGACCTATAGGCAGCGAGCATGCCAAGAATAATATCGATTCTATCAATAGACGTAATGATGAGATTATCATTTGCCAGTCTTGGCAATAAATTTCTCAAATTCATTGCTGCAATAACAAAACGGGACACGGGTCTGTTGAGCTGCTTTTTGCCATAGATAACTTTTGCATCAAGCGCCTTGACAATCTCTGCCATCGTCGGTCGATCAAGTGTCTCCTCGAAAGGAATTGAATAGATAAGTCCTATCTTCTGTTGGAGTCTTTTTCTCAGTGACTGTAACATTTCTTGTTGCAGAGAAATTGGGGTTCTATTGACAATAATCGACAGTATATTTGACCCCTTTTCCTCGAAAGACTCGATGGCAAACCGACACGACCTGACCACGCCATCGATAGATCCCTCATGGGCATTGGCAATCATCAGAACCGGACAGCCAAGATTGTTGGCAATTTCTACATTAAGCTCAAATTCAAACGCTGCTGAATCACTCTCAAAATCTGTCCCCAGACAGAGAACGAAATCATATTCGTTTTCAAGTGCTTTATAGCTTTCCAATATGCCTTCGAGAAGCTTGTCATACTGTTTATCAGCAACGAGTGTCCTCGCTTCTTCAAACGTGTATGCATACATCTGGCGGTAAGGGATATCAAGATTGTAGTGGGTTGATATCAAATTAAGAATATCATCCCTTCCATCCACATCGTGTTTCATATTCACAATCGGTCGAAAAACAGCAACCCGCACCAAGTTTCGAACAAGAGATTCCATGACTCCCAAAGCAACCAACGATATGCCGCTTTTGGGTTCCAACGCAGTGATATAAAGATTTTTCGACATTATATTTGTCCTTTTATGAAAATCCAACCATAGAATAATGGCTCATGTTGCGTTTCAGGGTCTTTTTAAATTTAGCAATTATAATTCTTTCTGCATGGCAACAATACGCTGATGCAGACTGGGGTGTGAGTAGTAAAAAAAAACATATGCCGGGTGGGGTGTCAGGTTGCTCAGATTGTTTATGGACAACTTTTTCAAGGCATCACCCAGGGCCTTGCCACTGAAATTTCTACTGGCAAATTCATCGGCCTGATACTCATTTTTCCTGGACCAGCTATTCATAATCAGGCCCGTTACCATGGAAACAGGGCTGTAGAGCATGGCAAATGCGATGAGGCCAATATGAAAAACAGCCGCATCCACGCCAAGGGCCCGGGAGAAAACTGCTTCCCCGAGAAACAGGGAAAGCAGATAGAAAATCAGGCCCATCTGCAGAATAGAAATAATAATCCCCTGCAAGGTATGTTTTTTCTTGTAATGGCCGATTTCATGCGCCAGAACGGCAACAACTTCCTCTGTTGTCAAATCATTTATCAGTGTATCGAAAAGTACAATTCGCTTTTTGCTCCCCAGGCCGGTAAAATAGGCATTGGCTTTTGTGGAACGTTTTGAGCCATCCAGCATGTAGATATCTTTGACCGGAAAACTGACATTGCCAGCAAAATCTTCTATGGCGGTTTTTAGTGGACCCTCTTCCAACTTTGTCTGCTTATTGAAAAGTGGGACAATCAAATTGGAATAGAAGACGGTAAAAAAAAGACTGATCCCAGCCACCATCAACCAGGCATAAAGCCAGAACATATCCGTCGTTCGGTAATAAAACCAGGTGATAAGAGTGAGGATACTGCCGCCGAGAACTGCTGTCAGCAACCACCCTTTAATTTTGTCACCGACAAACAGTTTCCAGGTGATCTTATTGAAGCCGAACTTCTCTTCAATGACAAAGGTTTGGTAAAGTTGAAAGGGAAGTCCCATAATATCCTGGGCGAACATCAACATGCCGAAAAAAATCATGCACTGCAGTATGGGGTTCCCAGTAATATCTGCTGCAAAGGAGTGAACATGGGCAAATCCGGAGACAAAGAAAAATACCAGTACAACCAGCAGGCTGAAGGTCGCGCTGATCAATGAAAATTGTGTGTTGATTTTTTGATAGCGCTGCTGTTTATCATATTTATCGGGGTCATACAGCCCTGCAAGCGCTTTGGGAATTGGCTGTCCCATCCGGCTTGCGTTGAGGTGATCGAGCAGACGCTCAAGTGCATAATCAAAAACCAGAATAGCAATAATAATGTAGAAAATTGTTGTTTCCATGGGAGGTCTTTTACCAGATATTAACTTAAAAAGAAAATAGAAGATGCACATAGATGGTGGGAAAATCAACTGGAGAAAGGATCTTAAGCGTTGTCCATAGAGTTAAATTAAAAACGGGCACCCTGGTATTCAAACCGTACCTGGCCCGAGCCTGGTCGGTGTCCAACCCCTTATGCAGCAGTTGGCTACCTGATATCGGGTGAGGTCCACGGGATGATCCGTTGTCAGTTCACTGTAAACCCTGGGGTCGGTTTTTCCGAAATTGAGAGCCGTGAGCCACCGTTGGAGTCAGGCAATTTTTGTTTAAGGAATTTTTTCAAGAATTTGCAACCCATTTTTCGAGCAACACAGGTGCGTTGCAGACCATGGACGGTTTCGACCACCATTTGTTGTCCAGCACAATGCCGTCCATCATGACGGAGACGGGGGCATCAGAAGAAACCACAATGACAATGATCTTTTCATGCTTTGCCGTGAACCGAAGCGCTGAATTAAACCGGGCTCCCCGGGCTCTGTTTTCACTGGACACATAATCACCGTCCAAAAGACAGGCAAATCGGTGCAGCTTCAAGTCCGCCCCTAAGTGCAGGGCACCATCCACCCTGGACAGAGATTTGGCCAATTCCAGTTCGTCATAATCTTCAAGTTCAAGGGGGGGATCAACCGAATTACCCCCAATAAAGATAGGGGTGTCATTCAAATCAACAACAATGCTGCAGCCATGCCGGTGCCTGGCAGCACTGTGAACAATCCCGGAAATGATTTTAAATAACGTCGACGCATCTGCAGGATTCATATCAGAGTCCAGCAACACCTCTTCAACTTGCACAAGTTTTGCTTTACGGGTAGTTGACTTAAAACTGCCGTCTGAAAAAGAGCACACTTTATTTTCATTGAGCTTTAAAAAGCCATACCGACCTTTAAAATCGGCAGTGATGGAAAAATCAGGATTGTCCCCCTTGATGATGCCGATGATGTTTTTTTCATCTGCCACCAGTTTCCGATCTGAGTTTTCAACGGCCTGGAGGAGTTTTCTAATATGCTTTACATTTTCCAATAAAGGTTGTTCTGCCTTGGGAAACTTTGTCATAAATTTCATTTTACCAAGAGAGTGTTTTTCCGCAAAAAGCAATTTACCCTTTGGCCATGCCCCTTCTTCAGGGGTTCTGGATATTTTGAGCACGGCTTCCAGTATCGGGTATACCCGGACCTGTGTATCCCATCCGAGCATAACATTCATTTCATCCACCAGATAATCTCTGACCGCATGGGTGACATATTCTTTGAGAAAGCCCCCTGAAATTCCGGTATACAGCTCCTCTTCATTGGCGATATCATGGGAAACCCTCCAGACTGCCTGCTCCAGCCACCGTTCCGTGGGGCCGATGGCGCACATATCCGGATGCTGTTCGGTAAACCACATTTGATAGGCAACAGAACTTGAACACCCGCCACATGAAATAAGTCCGGCCAGTTCCAGGTTTTTTTCCGGGACGAGATTGCTGAATTTCTTTTTGTCGTAGCAACGGTCAATTCTCTTCCGCCATGCATCCCCATCAAGATACAATTCTTTAAGTTTTGGCTCATGACCGGCCAGAAGATTTTGTGGATCATAAATGTATATGGGATCTTCTGGTTTAATGGCGTAAATCACGGCTGTCCGACTGGGCCCGGAAAAACGGGTCAGGCCTTCCCGCAGCCCCTCTATGCTTTCGGTAATACAGCTACAATTAAAAGTATGTTCATCCATGCGCAGTGTCTCTCCGGTTATTATCAATCAACAACGTCTCTCAGACGACGTTTTGAACCGATTTTAAAGGGACCCAGTGCATCGGTTGACCGATAAATACCCAGCTGGACAAACCAAGAAGGAGGACCCAAAACACTTTCTGATTCCCTTGGGAGAATAACACAAAAATCAGGCATCCTTCATATAATCCAAAAACTACTTTACAGTCGTTTGGGAAAAAGCCCCTACAAACAGGGAATGCCCTACAAAAGTGTAAAGTACTTTTGAAGGATGCCGGAAATCAGATATAAAAGTCTAAAATCACATGTGGCACTTCTGACAAGAATCACTTTTACTGGATGGAGACATGGCACCCTTCATCTGATTTTCTACCCAGGAGCGATACGCTCCGACATCTGCCACGGTCAACCCGCAGGTGTCCAAGATGGGGGCGATGGAGTCATGGGTTCGTCTGGCGTCCTCAATGTCAAGGGAATTATGGGCCACACCGGCAAGCCCATTTTGGGGGGGAACAATACTGGTGATTACATTGGCACCAGCATCCAGGCGGCCCTTTAATCCATCCAGCCCATCCACGTCAAGGGAGGCGGGGATTAATCTGTCGGGAAACAAAAGGCGCATGACAGCTATGATCATCCACTCCTTTAAGCTATTACTGGGGGGCACATCCGCCATGGGCGTTCCTTCCTGGGGAACAAAGGTCATGACCCGAACCTGATGGGCGTCCAGTTCCGCCATCATTTCCATGGAGGTGGCCAGATCATCCACAGATTCACCCACCCCGGTGAGGAGTCCCTCTTCAATGAGCATCCCAAGCTTCCGGGCCGTGCGTTTTCTGTCCATGCGCTCTTCAAAATCCTGTCCAGAGCGAAGGTGGCTATAGAGTTCTTTGCTGTGGGTCTCCTGGTAACAGGCATACCAGGTTACACCGGCATCGGCCAGCATCTTCAAGGCATGGTCAGGCACCACCCCCGGGGAAATCATCACCGGTAGCCCGGTCTCCTGCTGCACCTGGCGGCAGAGATCGGCAAGTCGTTCAAAGCCCTTGTCTCCGTCGGCGAACAATTCCGGATCTTCTCCCATGGTCAGGTCAATGAGATGCGCACCGGTGTCTGCCATCTCCCTTGCAGCGGCCAGAATCTCAGATTCATTTTTTCGATACCGGGGAAGGGCATGGTTGGCTTCTCTGTACTGGCAAAATCGACAATTATTTCGACAAAAAGTGCTGAAATAAAGGAATCCATACAAAAAGACCTTGTTCCCAAAATGATTTTCGCGAACTTCCCGAGCCGCTTTAAACAACTTTTCAATATCGACGTCATGGGAAAGGCTCAACAAAAATTTGATCTGATTTCTGTCGGCCTTACCGCCGTTCGCCAGATGTTGTAAAAGTTCCGGCAAATAAAAAACGTTGGGCTCTGTCTGCATGATATCCTCCATGCCTGTTCTTTTGACTCAATGATCCATTGTGGGGGGGTGATGTCTTAAAAAAATGGTATCATTAAATTTGAATAAAAAAAAATCAGGTTTTCCCAGCATCACTTTCGCTGAAAAAACCTGATATCAACCTCACAAACCGCAACTGCAATTTCAAGATTTGACGATTTAGCCATGAAATAAGTTAGACCAAACTTCCCATTTCATTTATAAATCCGGCAAACATTTCCCAGACACCCAAAATAAAAGGATGCCTGGAAATAAATTCAATCAGCTTTCAATAGCACCAGAGCGAACGCCTTTCAGATAATTTCCACAGAACTGGTCATTTCCGATGAGCATATCAGCGGTCTTGATGGTGGCCATGATTTTGGTATCCAGGGGATCAATAATAGCAGAATCCATACCCGCATCCATCATCAGTGCCACAAAGGTTCTGTTGATGACGTGTCGCTGGGGAAGTCCGTAGGAAATGTTGGACAATCCACCCGTGATGTGAACCTCAGGAAATTTGGCTTTAATGGCCCGCGCTGCATCCAGAACCATCATGCCCTTGTTGCTGTCTGTGCTGATGGGCTGAACCAGGGGATCAATGTAGATGGCGTTGGTGGGGATACCAATTTTGTTCAGCTCTTCCACCAGTGTGGTGGCCCGTGCCAAAATGTCGTCAGCAGATCCAGGCATTCCGTTATCATCCATGCACAGGGCAATAACCTTGCACTCTTTTCCCTTAAGAAAGGGCATCATGGCGTCAAACCGATCTTTCTCCAGGCTGATGGAGTTGATCATGGGGGTCTTTTCCACCATGGCAAAGGCCATCTCAAGTACGGCGGGATCAGGGCTGTCCAGTGTCAGGGGCACTGTGGCAATGGGTTGGATGGTATCAAGCAACCATTTCATGTCATCTGTTTC
>Ga0307987_1000693_pt1 | contig 19836 bp, 15 predicted proteins | sample EllFjometagen181_FD_203157 | JGI IMG/M metagenome (GOLD analysis project Ga0307987, IMG submission 203157) | Marine microbial communities from Ellis Fjord, Antarctic Ocean - #181 | ecosystem: Environmental > Aquatic > Marine > Unclassified | place: Southern Ocean | collected 2014-10-08
ACCACGTAGGTGGTGGAGTCTTCGAGGAACAGGCCGCCGCCCCAGTAGGCGCCGTTGTCGAGGATCTGGGAGCCGGTGATGGTCAGCTCACCGTAGACGTAGCCACAGCCCCCTGAGGTGTCGGCGCTGTTGAACTCGCAGAGCAGGTCGTCGATGGCGTTGGCGGCCGAGCCGTCGGTGTAGGAGAAGAAGCCCCCACCGAAGTCTGCCTCGTTGTCGTAGGCCTCCCCGCCGGTCCAGATGGCGCCGGTGTCGAGCCTCAAGCCGCCGCCCGAGTTGGTGGCGGTGTTGCCGGTGAGCAGGGTGTCGGCGGTGGCCGTGACCACGGCGTCCACGCCGACGTAGATGCCGCCGCCGTCTTCGGTGGCGTAGTTGTCCTCGAAGGTGCACTGATCGAGGTCCAGCTGGCCCTCGCTGGTGTAGACGCCGCCGCCCCAGGTGGCGAAGTTGTCTTCGATGATGACCGACACGAAGCTGGCGGTGCAGTCCCACAGGTACATCGCGCCGCCGGAGTACTCGGCGTCGTTCAGGTCGAAGGTGCTGTTGCTCATGGACAGGGTGCAGCCTTCGCTGCCGAACAGGCCAGCCCCAAAGTCGGCTTCGTTGCTGAGGAAGACCATGTCGTCCAGCACCACAGCGTCGGTGCCCAGGATCATGATGCCGCCGCCCACGAGGGTGGAGGGGATCTCGGGGTGCCCGGCGCCGCTGCCGTCGGTGACGGTGAAGCCGGTGACCGAGGCAACGCCTGCGCTGATCTCGATGCAGGCGCCGGCGCCGTCGCCGTCGATGGTGGTGGAGCCCGAGCCGTTGAGGGACGCCAGGGTGATGTCCTTGTCGATCTCCACGTTCTCGACGTAGGTGCCGTCGCAGACCATGACGCTGCCACCGCTGGTGGCGTTGCGGACGGCCTGGCCGATGGCGCCGTAGTTGGTGGTGCCGTCCAGCGTGACGAGGCCTTCGGCGTCGATGTCGCCATCGCAGTCGTTGTCCACGCCGTCGCAGATCTCGGTTCCGCGGGGGTTGACGGCGGACTGGGTGTCGTCGCAGTCGTCGCTGTTGCTCACGTGGCCGCTGGGCTGGTCGCAGGCCAGGGTGGAGCTGGCGGGATCGCCGAAGGTGTCGCCGTCGTTGTCGGCGTACCAGGTGGGGGCGTCGATGGCGCCTTCCTCGTCGATGTCGCCGTTGCAGTCGTTGTCGACGTTGTCGCAAAGCTCGTCGGCGGCGGGGTTGATGGCGTCGTCGCTGTCCAGGCAGTCATCGGCGTTGTCCACGTGGTCGTCGGGCTGCTCGCAGGCGGTGGTGACCGCCGCGCTGGTGCCGTAGCCGTCCCCGTCGGCGTCGCCGTACCAGACCACGGTGTCGACCGCGGTGTCCTCGTCGATGTGGCCGTCACAGTTGTTGTCGATCTCGTCGCAGTACTCGTCTGCGTCGGGGCTGCGACCGCTGTCGCTGTCGTCGCAGTCGTCGCTGTTGTCGACATGACCGCTGGGTTCGTCACAGGCCTCGACCGAGCTGTTCTCGTCGCCGTAGCCGTCGTCGTCGTCGTCGGCATACCACACGGTGGCGTCGCTGGCGTCTTCGTCGACGCTGCCGTCGCAGTCGTTGTCGTCGCCGTCGCAAAGCTCGTCGGCGGCGGGGTTGACATCTGCGCGGGTGTCGTCGCAGTCGTAGGCCGCCACGACATAGCCGTCGGGCAGTTCACAGATATCGATGGTGTTGGACTCGTCACCGTAGGTGTCGCCGTCGGTGTCGGCGTAGAAGGTGTCGCTGCCGATGGCGCCCTCTTCGTCGATCTCGCCGTTGCAGTCGTCGTCCACGCCGTTGCAGCGCTCGTCGACCCCGGGGTTGATGTCCGGATCGGTGTCGTCGCAGTCTTCGGACTGGCCGTAGCCGTCACCGTCGCCGTCGGGCTCTCCGGTGTCGTCTGTCTTGTCACCGCAGCCGATGGCGAGGGCGAGAGTGATGAGCATGAGAGAGCGCATTGTTCCTCCGGGAGCACTGGATTCGTCGCTGGCGGGCTCGTAACATACATGGCTGTGGGCGGGGCCGCGGCCCCATTTCATGACCCCACGGTGACCCGAGGTGCGCCATTCGACATTCATCGTTTATCGTCCTGTGCGTCCTCTTGGTGGCCTGTACCGATCCCCCTGTGGAGCGGACCCAGCCGGCGGTCACCGTCGCCAGCAGCGCCTCGAACAGTGGTCAGGAGCAGGACCTTGCGGCCCCGGGAGCGGGTGTGTCGGTCCGGGTTCCCATCGTGCCCCAGCAGGGTCGGGACTTTGCCACCTACTGGTGTCCCGAGCTTCGAGGCGCGGACGATGCGGTGATCTATCAGGACCGCGAGGGCTTCCCCGCGCGCTTCAATGTCTACTGGGCCTGGGACGACAGCCAGCGCCTGTGGCTGTACAACACCGACGATGGCACGGTCTGGATCTACGCCCAGGGCGATCAAGGGTGGGCCCGGCGAGCCTGGGAGCGGGGCACGCAGCCTCTCCCCCCGGCGGTCATCGCCGCTCGCACCGCGGGGCCGTGATCCAGGATCAGTCCAGCGGCTCTCGCGCCTGCACCACGGGGATGGGCTCGCCCACGTCCCATAGGTCCACCTCGACGCCATAGGTCGCCCGCAACAGCGGGGCCTGGAGCACCTCGACAGGGCTGCCCCGCGCCGCCACCCGACCCTCTGCGAACAGGGCCAGCTGGTCGCTGTGGCGAGCGGCGAGGTTGATGTCGTGGCCCACCACCAAAGCGGCCATGCCGTGCTCGCGGGTGAGCTGCCGGATCAGGCGGTAGATGAGCAGCTGGTTGCGCAGGTCCAGGTGGCTGGTGGGTTCGTCCAGCAGCATCACCCGGGGTTGCTGGGCCAAGGCGCGGGCGATCATCACGCACTGGGCCTCGCCCCCGGACAGCTCGCCCAGGGCTCGGTCCGCGAAGCGCAGGGTGTCGGTGCGTTCGAGGGCGTGATCCACCAGCTCGAGGTCGGCGGCGCTGTGCAGCCCCAGGGCGCCCTGGTGGGCGTAGCGTCCCATGGCCACCAGCTCTCGAACGGTGAAGTCGAAGGCCGAGGACGGCAGCTGAGGCACATAGGCCAGCTGTCGGGCGCGGTCCTTGGCAGCCAAGGATGCGATGGGCCGACCTGCCAGGGTGATGGTCCCTGCGCTGGGTTGGTGCTGGCCCAGCAGGCAGCGCAGCAGGGTGGTCTTACCCGAGCCGTTGGGGCCCAGGATGGTGCACAGGCGCCCCGCTGGCAGCTCGAGGTCCACGCCTCGGAGTACGAGCTGCTCCGGCGTGTAGCCGAAGTGCAGGCCTTCGACGGCGAGGACGCTCACTCGATTCCCCTGGTGCGACGGCGCAGCAGCACGATGAAGAAGGGACCACCGGCCAGCGCCGTGAGCACCCCTACGGGGATCTCGGCCAGCCCGACCCATTCTCCGGCGGTGCGGCAGGCGGTGTCGGCCAACATCACGAAGATGGCCCCCAGCAACCCGGCCACCACCACCAGCACCCGGTGGTCCGGGCCGAAGATCAGGCGGCAGGCGTGGGGCACGATGAGGCCCACGAAGCCCACAGGACCCGCGAGGGCCACCGCTGCGGCGGTCATCAGGGAGACCACCACGAAGGTCTCCACCCGCAGCCGCTGCACCGGAACCCCCAGGGAGCTGGCCACCGCGTCACCCATGCCCAGGGCGTTGAAGGCCGAGCCGCGCATCAGCAGGAACAGCCAGCCCGCGGCGATGCAGATGGTGGCGGTCCATGCCAGGCCGGGCTGGGTGATGAGCCAGTCCGGCACCTGGCCCATGCCCCAGCCGATGAAGCTGGCGATGTCTTCGGGGGAGGCGAAGAGAAAGAGCACCAGGATCAGCGCTCCGTTGAACACATTGACGATCACCCCGGCCAGCAGCAGGACGAAGGGGTCCAGCCGGCCGCGGCGCTGGGCGATGCCCCAGACGACGAAGCAGGTGACCAGCCCACCCACCACGGCCAGGCCGGGCTCGGTCAACCAGCGCGGCAGCAGCGCGTCCAGCGGCAGGGCTCGGCCCAGCAGGACGCCCACACCGGCGCCGCTCGAGATGCCCAGGATGTAGGGCTCGGCCAGGGGGTTGCGCACCAAGCCTTGCAGCGCGAGCCCGCCGCTGGCCAGCGACAGGCCGATGAGCCCTGCGGCGAACACGCGGACCGCGCGGAAGTGCCAGACCTGCGGGGTGAGCTGATAGCGCCCCACCATGGTGCAGCTCGCCCACACCAGGACCGTCAACAGCGCCAGCCCCACGAAGACCAGCGCGAGGCGCGTGGCGGTGAGGGGGGGACGCTCAGCCATCGGACGGATGGAACCAGTCCCGGAGCTGCTGGGCATGCTCGAGCAGGATGGGGGTGGGGAGGGTCCAGCTGGAGGCGGTGACGATGTGGATGCGTCCGGTCTGCGCTGCTGGCAGGTCGGTCAAGGACGACCAACGCTCGAGGTCCTGCTCGGCGTTCTGGGGGGAGGTCCAGCAGATCAGCACGTCGGGCTGTGCCGCGAGCACGTACTCGAGGTTCAGGGTGGGCCAGCCCTCGAGCTCCCCTGCGGCGTTGTCGCCTCCAGCCAGCTCGATGAGCTCGTGTACGAAGCTGCCCTTGCCCGCGCTGCCGGGCTTCTCCGAGCCCATGACGAACAGCACCTTGGGCCGGTCGAGGCCCTCGGTCTGGCCGCGGAGGGTGTCGAGACCGGTCTCGAGGTGTGCGGCGTGCTGCTCACCGCGCTCGGGTTGACCCGCGAGCGAGCCCAGACGCCGCAGGGCCGCGGAGATGTCGGCGAGGGTCTCGATACTGAAGTGTTCAATTCGCAGGCCGGGATCGAGCTGCTGCAAGGTGGCGTACTTGGCCGGGTCGGACTGAATCAGCAGGATGTCGGGCTCTGTGGCCAGGACCGCCTCGGTGCTCACCGTCAGGGCGTCGCCCAGCACCGGACGTTGCTCGCCGTCGGGCAGGCCACAGTAGCGGGAGACCCCCACCACCTGCTCGCCCAGGCCCAGGGCGAACGACATCTGGGTCAGCGCTGGTGCCAGGCTGGCCAGGCGGGGCGGGCCCAGGGGCTCGGGGGCGGTGCTCGGCGCGGGGTCGCAGCCTGCGAACAGGGCGGTCAGCAGGGCGAGCAGGAAGATGCGCGGCGGGCGGGGCATGGCGGACTGCTATCCCGCTGCCGCAGGACCAGCCGAAGCGCGCCCACGAGCTAGTCGGATTCCATGGTCTGTAGCTGATGGTGGAGACAGGAGAACGCGGCTCGATAGTACTTCTCACCGTGCCCTTCGGTCTTCTCCTGGAGATAGTTGCGACCCAGGACCTCCCACTGGAACGTGCTGGGGGGGGAGCTCGCGAACGCCTCTACGACCTCGGGCTCCATGGAGAGCTGAACCAGGAAGCGGGCGGAATATACGTTGATCGGGGCCGCCTGGAGCTTGGCGTTGTCGATGGTCACCAGGGTTCCGTCGCGCAGGAGGATCTGGAGCGTCACCGTGGGCTCTCCTTCCGTGCCTGCGGCCATCAGCATCGAGGCCATGTCGGACGGGGCTCCGTAGGTCTCCAGCGGGTAGTAGAAGGCGACGTTTGCCAGGCCGCCGCTGCTGAACTCGAGCTTGTAGAGGTCCCAGATCTCGGTGGTGAACGAGCGGGTGTCGTCAAAGGGACTGATCTGAACCTCGTAGTTCTTGCAGGGCTTCTTCGTGATGGGGCTGCCGCGCTCGGACTCTGGGGGGCGCTTGGTGAGCGTGACGGTGACATCGGGCGCTGGTTCTTCGGGAGGTGTGTCGTCCACCCAGTTCGAGACCTCGGCGTCGCTCTGTTCGGCCAGCTCGATGCCCAGTGCATCGAGCACCGAGTCGATCTGGACGGCGAAGGCCACACCTTCGACGATGCCGCCCAGCTTGAATGAGATGATGCCCACCAGCTTGCCGTCGGCGTCGAACAGCGGCCCCCCGCTGTTGCCGGGGTTCACGGCCGCATCGGTCTGCACCAGGGTGACCGAGCCCAGCTCGCGGTTGGCGCTGGCGATGCCCTTGGTGACGCTCTGCTCGAGGGCGGCTCCCAGGGGAGAACCGATGGCCAGCAGGTCGGTACCGGCGGTGACAGGGGCGGCCATGCCCGCACACGGGAGGTTGGTGGCATCCACGTGGACCAGTGCCGAGTCCGCGGCGTCGCTCCTGCGGAGCACGGCTCCGTCGAGCTCCGAACCGTCGGCGAACACCACCTTCACCTTCTTGGCGCCGCCCACCACATGGGCGGCGGTGAGAATCCAGCCGTCGCTGGAGATCAGCACGCCAGAGCCGCTCGCGGCCATCGTCTCGATGCGCACCGCGCGCATCTGCATGGACTCGATGTCGCTCGAGGCTAGTTTGGTGCACTCGGCAAGCTTGGCCACCGGGGCATCTTCGGCCGCGGCAGTGAAGCTCGAGACCATGGACAGCACGACCGCAGAAATCCACATCGACATAGGTCACCCTCTTTGTTGGTTGAAACGGTAGCGCGCATCCGTGCCGAAGTCGATCGGGGGTCGATAGACCAGCCGCGAAGCGTGTTCTCCGCTTGTTTAGCCCGTGGAGCTGAAGGTCTCGAGGCGCGCGAAGCCATTTTCGATGGCCCAGTCCAGGTCGCGCACCAAGTTGCGCAGCTCCGTTGGACCGGGCGCCTTGCCCGTGGAAACGGCCCGAACGGCACGGTTCCTGCCGTTCTCCTTGGCATGGTAGAGGGCTTGGTCCGCCAGCAGGAGCGCCTGCTCGAACTCCAGCATGTCGGGCTGTTCGTCGAAGAACGGGAGGGAGACGTAGCCCAGGGAGGCGGTCTTCTTCAGGGCCCCACCCGAGGCTTCGCTGACCAGGAAGGTGGTGCGCTCGATCTGCTCCCGCACCCGCCTGGCGTACTGGTCCAGGTGGTCGCGATCGCTGAATCGCAACACCACCAGGAACTCTTCACCGCCCCAGCGCACCACGAAGTCGTCCTGTCGGACGGAGCGCCGCAGCAGGTAGGAGAACTGCTGCAGCATGCGGTCGCCCGCCTCGTGACCCAGGGTGTCGTTGATCGTCTTGAAGTGGTCGATGTCGAAGAGGAACACGCCGTAGACCCCGGTCTCGGCCGTGGAGCGCCGCCGGGTGCCGCTCTGCTGGATCTGGACCTTCTGGGCGATGAAGGCCACCACCTCGGGGAGGATCACCTCCATCACGAAGCGTCGGTTGCGCAGGCCGGTCAGCGGGTCCACCAGCGTGGCTTCTCTGAGCTCACGAGCCTTGGCGTCCAGCGCGGCTTCCAGATCGTGCATGTCCTGGGCGTTGTTCCGCTTGGTGCGACGGTACAGCATCGCGGCGGCTACGACGGACACCAGGGCTGTCAGCCACCAGAGCCAGGTCCACTGCCACGGGTAGCTGCCGATGGCGAAGGCCTGCTGCTTGACCGGAGCCGACCAGGTGCCGTCGTTGCTGGCTTGGACCTCGAAGATGTAGCGGCCCGGGCCTAGGGTGGGGTAGCGCACGGCGGTGGCGCCCGAGGCTTCCATCCACACCTGGTCCAGCCCCACCAGGCGATACCGGAAGTGGGTGGATCGGGGGTGCAGGTTGGAGGTGGACAAGAACGAGAAGGCTACGTCCTGCTCACCGCGCCCCAGTCTGGGCCGTGTGCCGGGCTCGGGCAAGGTCGCGGCCTGACCGGCCACCACCATGCCTGTGAGGTTGACCTCTGGCGGGTCGCGCTCGTCGAACTCCCTATCGGGCTCCACCACCACCAGTCCGCGGGTGGTGGCCGCGTAGATGACGCTGTGGGAACTCTTGAGGACGGCGTGTTGGTGTGCGCCGCTGCACTCGGAGGTGAGCATGCCCTGGGTGTGGTCGTACAGCTGGGCGGGGACGGTCTCGATCTGGCCGGCCACCAGGGCGGCGACCTGCGTGCGGTCCAGCTCCACGATGCCCTTGTCGGTGGCGAGCCAGAGGTGACCACTGCGGTCCTCGGTCATGTCGTAGACCGCACCGGCAGGCAGGCCGTGATGGCGGTTGATGGTGAACAGCTTGCCGTCGGCCTGGCGGGTCAGACCGCCGGAGGTGCAGAACCAGAGGCTGCCGTTGCCCGCCTCGTGGATGGCGTGGATGTTGTCGCTGCCCAGGCCGTCGGCGGTGGTGAAGGTCTGGAAGCGGCCGTCCACGAGCACGGCCACGCCGCCACCCCGCGTACCCACCCAGATGGAGCCGTCGCTGTGCTCGGTGATGGCCACGATGGCCTGGCCCGGCAGGCCGTTGCTGGAGCCGAAGCTCTGCAGATCCTCGCCCAGGATGTACTCGAGGGCTCCGCTGAAGTGCCCGACCCACACGCCGCCTTGGCGGTCCTCGAGCACCGTCGAGGTGCGCAGGTCCGCCAGGCCTTCATCCAGGCCGAGGACCGTGACCTCTTCGTCCTCGATGCGCGCCAGGCCCTTCTCGTACAGGCAGGCCCACAGCACGCCTCTGGCGCCCTGGTGCATGGAGACCACCTTGGTGTCATCCAGCGCGCTCGCGGTGGGCAGCAGTGGCGCCACGCTGTCGCCGTCCATGCGGTAGATGCCGCCCCCCGCTGTACCGATCAGGATGCCGCCGTCGGGGGCCTCGGCCAGGGACAGCAAGCCCTGGTCTGCCAGGCCGTGGCGTTCCGAGACCGTGTAGAGCCGGTGGTCCACCAGGCGCTTCACGCCGTAGCCCATGGAGGTGATCCAGAGGCTGCCTTCGTCGTCGGCCAGCAGGTCGGTGACCATGGGGGCGTCGATGTGGTCCCGGGTCAGGGACACGCGGTCATCGTCCAGGCGAACCCGCAGCACCCCGCGCCCGGAGGTGCCGACCCAGAGCACGCCTTGTTCGTCGCGCTCCAGGCGGCGCACAGAGGCCGTGCCGAGCACGGGCTGGGCGATGGGTAGGTAGGTGTTCTGGTCCCAGAGGTACTGGAACACGCCGAAGCCCGTGGTGCCGACGAAGACGTTGTCGTCTTCGTCCACCAGCACCGCGCTGGCTGGACCCGGCAGGCCGGCCAGGGTCTGCAGCTGGGTGGAGTGGGTGGGGGCGTACAGCAGCGCGTTGGTCAGAGCCGCCATGTACACGCCGCCGGTCTTGTCCGTGGCGATGTCCAGCACGCTGTGGGCCCCGCGCTCCGGTAGGGGGAAGGGGATGAAGCTGCCGTCCTGCAGGCTGCAGGCCAGGGCGCTCTCGGTTCCGATCCACAGGCGTCCCAAGTGGTCCATGGCCAGGGAACGGATGTTGTCGTCGCACAGCCCGTCGCTCTCGCGGAGCACCTCGTAGGCACCGGTGTGGTAGTCGAAGCGCAGCAGCCCGTTGCCCTCGGTCCCGAGCCACAGCTCCCCGGGCTTCAGGCCCGCGACGAGGGCGGTCAGCTGCAGGGTGTCCACCTCAGGGAAGTCGTCGTGGGTCCAGGTTCGGAAGTGTGCTCCCTCGAGGCGCGCCAGCCCGTCGCTGGTGGCGAACCAGAGCAGGCCGTCCGGCGTCCGCGCCGCGGCCTCGACGGTGTTGCGGGGCAGGCCCTCCGTGGTGGTCCACTCATCCAGGGCGTGTTGAGCGATGGTGCGGTTGCGGTCCAGGGCCATGGCGCTGGTGCAAGGAAGGGCCACCCACAGCAGGGGAAGGTAGCGTATCGGCCGGGGCAGGGTGAGCAGAGCCATGGACAGCAGGTCGGATGTAGTCTCCGCTCTACGGTACCGCGGGGGGAAGCTTGAGGGGTTTTTCGCTACACTTCGGGTATGCCTCATGCCCGCAAGCGCAGCGCCAGTGATCCACAGCTCGATCTGTTGGAGCTGCTGCACATGGCGGGGGGCGGCACCTTGCTGCTGTTTGGCGTCGCATTCTGGATGTTGGGTTTGCGGATGCCGGCGGTGGTGGTGGTGGCCTATGGGCTGCTCACCCTGGGCACCCTCATCGTCCTATGGCTAGCACCGGGTACCTTCCGCGGCGTGGTGTGGATGCACGTGGTGGTGGTGTCTCTGGTGCCCCTGGGGGTGTGCCTGGGCTTGGGAGGCCTGCTCCCGTCCGGTGGCTACATGATCTGGGGCCTCATCGGTCCTCTGGCCGCCATGATGTTCCTGGGGCAGCGTGCCACCTGGATCGCCAGCTTCGTCTTCCTTGGCTGTCTGGTGGTCGCGGCGGTGATGCCCCTGTCCCATGATCACGCGTGGGTCGCCTTGCCTCCCAGTTGGCTCGGGCCGTCTCTGGGTGTGGCCAACATCGCCGGCGCCAGCATCCTGTGTCTGGGCACCCTGAGCTGGTTCGTGCGCCGCTTGCGCTTCGAGCAGCTTCGAGCCGACGGCCTGTTGTTGGGGGTCTTGCCGCCGTCCATCTCCCGTGCGCTGCGTGGACGGCGCCAGCATCGAGAAGGCGTCGCCCATGGGGCCACCATCCTGGTGGCGGACATCGTGGGCCTCGATCCTCTCTGCGATAAGCTGGAACCCGCGGAGATCGCGGACCTTATCGAGTCGCTCTTTCAGCACTTCGATGGCTTGGCTTCCCGCTATCCGGTGGAGAAGGTGCGCACGCTGGGGGACACCTTCATGGTTGTCACCGGGTTGCCCCAGGCCAGCCCAGCGCATGCCAGCGATGCCGCGCTGCTCGCCCTCGAGATGCGTGCAGCGGTGGCCTCCAGGCGCTTCGCGGGTCATCGAGTCGAGCTGCGCATCGGCATCAACAGCGGGCCGGTGTTGCCGGGCAAGGCGGGTCGCCGACGCTTCATCTACGAGCTGTGGGGTCGCGCGGTCAGCCTGGCCTCCCGCATGGAGTCTGTGGCCAAGCCGGGCTGCGTGCTGATCACCCGGGACAGCTGGGATCTGCTGCGGGACGACTTCCGCGCGCGTCCCGCGGGGATTCGCACCTCCCGGGCCAGCGGGGCCGTGGAGATCTGGGAGCTCCTGGATCACCGTGGGGTCGAGGAATAGCGCCGGTTCAGCGTACCCAGGCCACCGCCAGGCCGTCGTCGGCGGGCAGGATAGCCGCCTCGAGCCGGGGATCGTCGTGGAGCATGGCGTTGAAGCGCCGCACGCCGCGGGTGGCGATGTCGTCGGGGGCGGATTCTTCGGTGACCTTGCCACCCCACAGCACGTTGTCGGCCACCAGCAGCCCACCGCGGCGGATCCTGGGCACGGCCAGCTCGAGGGCGTGGGGGTAGCCCTCCTTTTCGATGTCCACGAAGATCATGTCGAAGGGTCCATCCGAGCTCCGCAGCACCGTCAGGGCGTCGCCCTGCTGCAGGCGGATCCGGCCCGCGAGGGGGTGGTCGCTGAACAGTGCGCGGTGCTCGGCGATGCGCTTTGGATCGCTCTCTGTTCCCATGACGCGCCCCTCGGGCCCCACGCCGCGGGCCAGCCAGTAGGCGGAGTAGCCCCAGCCGCTGCCCAGCTCCAGGACGTCGCGGGCGCCCACCATCCGCGCCAGCAGCTCGAGCCAGCGCCCGGCTCGGCGGCCCACCAGGGGAAAGCCCAGGGCCTTGGCTTTGGCCTCCATGCGCTCCACCAGGTGGTCCGGCGCACGGGTGAGCCCGTCGAGGTAGTGGGAGACCTCGGGGTGCAGGATGGGCTTTGTGGCGTCGACGGGGTGACTCATGGTGCCTCCGGGGCCGAAGTGGAAAACGTCTTCGTCCGGGGCCCCTGCGGCAAGGGTGACCTGCGCGGGTTGTGGGCACGCTCGCTGATCTACCAGAGCCATCCCGCGATGTAGAGCCCACACGCCAGCACGGTGCCCAATCCGTACATCACCTTGGTGCCCGTGGTGATGAGCAGCCCCAGGCACTGGGCCACCCCTGCGGCCAGGGACTCCCACAGCAGCTGACTCAGGGGCTTGATGGCGCCGCTGTCGGGGTCACGCTGCACCACCGCGGGCTTGGCCACCAGGTCTCCCACCATGCCTCCCAGCATGGGTCCGAGGAACAACAGCGCTACGGCCCCCAGGGTGCTCGCCACCAGGGCCAGCCCCGCGGTGACCAACGAGCCAGCGGCACCGATGCCGCCGATGTGGACCGAGAAGAGCAGGGCGGTCATCAGGCCGAAGTAGGCCCCGATCATGGCGCCTCTGCCCGTGCCGCCCAGCTTCTTGCCCAGCAGGGGGGCGAAGAGATCGATGGCGGTGACCACCAGCCCGAGCACCAGCACCAGGGCCAGCATGGCCCAGCCCCATCCGCTGACCGGCTCGTTCATCACCGTGAAACCCGCGATGATCAGCACCGGCCCCGCCATGGCGACCGGGGGCCCCGGGAGCACGGGCAGCAGGCCAAAGATCGTACCTGCGATGGAGCTGCATCCACCCAGTCCCACCAACAGCACGCCGATGACGTTCGCCCAGTCCATCAGGCCACCCCCAGGCCCAGGATGAGACGAGTCACCGACAGCACCAGGAGCAGCACGGCGCCCACCACGGTTCCCAGGAAGGGGGCGGGGTGCAGGGCCTCATCGTGGTGCTGCTTGCGTACACGGCGCAGCCCCAGGATGCCCAGCACCAGGGGAGGCAGGCAGAGCACCAGGGCAGGCCACTGCAGCAGGCCCAGGCACGGGGTCATGCCCACCATCACCACCGTGGCGGCGATGATGAGGGTCACCCGTGCCGGCAGCAGCAGGCCGGTGGGGTCGACGGGCTTGGGGGAGGGGTCGGTCATGCGCGCGTTGATTCTACGTCAGTCGGCGCTGGGATGTTGCAGGGTCGTTGTTGGAGCGGCGGGACAGGGGGCCTGCTGCACACGTGCGCGGCGCCGGTCCACTGTGCAGTCGTCGTAGTTGTCGACCCCGTCGCTGCACCTGGTCGAGCCGTACCCGGCCTCCGTATCACCGCCGAAAATCCGTGCTGCACCAAGGAAAAGCCTGCTACTCTCGGAGCAACAGCGTCCGGAGGAATCATGAAGCGACAACGCCGCAGCCCGCAGTCCCGGCCTGGCTATCCTGACCTGATGTCCTTTCTGCGGACATTCAGTCTGTCCGCGGGAGCTGGGGTGGTCACCGTGGTGGCCATCGGGTCTGCCGTCCCCGCCTGTGGTGGTGGGATGAGAAACACGGACACGGGTTCGGCGGCTTTGATCAACGACACGGACACCGACTCGGTGGCGCGAGACAGCGACACTGAGACCGTGGGCGACACGGCCCCGGCTGCGCAGTCCTACCCGGTCAGCTTGCCCGAGAGCGGTAGCCGCGTGTTGGTCTTCCCAGATGGCGGGGGCATGTTCACCTATCGCGTCGCCGTGATCCTCGACCGATGGGCCACGGTCTATTGGTTGGAGGACCACGTGGAAGAGGCGCTGCAGGCCATCGACCTCGTCCTGCTGCAGCACCAACCCAGTGAACTCCCCGTGGGGGATAGGGATGAAGCCATGGAGGCGGAGATCAAGGCGACCATCGAAACGCTCTACGTCTCGATTGAGGGTGTGAGCACCGATGACGTGCTCGAGGTGGCGCTGATCGTCGATGTGAGCCAGGCAGGGGAGTAGCAAAGGCGGGCACCGACCATTTCCACCGACAGTGTCGGCGGAAATGACGGCACCGCTTTGTTTGGGGGGAAGACAGATTCTTCCCCCCCTATCCGAGGCTGACACCGCCTCTCCCCCCCCATCTTCGCCGCTTGATGAGCGGCGCGAGGCTGCGTCCGCAGCCCCGATGAGGAGCCATCTCGGCTTGTCGAACTGTCGGCGAACTGGGCCCACTCTGATCGGTGTCGCAGATCCCCATCATCGTGCGCCCAGGTGCCGATGGTGAGCATTACCGAGATCATCTCGGGCTTCCGCCGCGCCTCGGCCATGCGCGAACTGGGCTTCGATACCATCACCGCCATCGTCCGCCATGACCTCGATGACGATGAGCTGGCTTTCCGAGCCGCAATCATCGAGAACGAGCAGCGGCAGACCTACTCCGACATCGACCGGGCCCTCGCTATCATCCGCTACGAGCTGGCTGGCTGGTCCAGTGTCGAGGTCGCCATCGACGACCCCGACGACCACTGCAGCGCCACCCACGGCCTGGTCCTCGGTCAGCTCGCCCGTCGCTACCCAGACCTCGATGTCGAGCACTGGGTTGGCACCCTCAACCACGACCAGCTCTCTGTCACCCAGCTGCGTCGCGCCATCCACAAGGCCCTCGAGCCCACCACCCCGCCCTGTCTTGGTTCCATCTTCAACGACAAGGCCACAGACCGGTCCAAGGGCGTGTTCAGGTTCGATGCTGTGAAGGTCGTCGTGGCGGAGCTGGATGATGGGGAGCGGGAGCAGCTGCGGGGTGAGCTGCGGGAGTTGCTGGTGGCGTTGGGGTAGGCGGCTAGGCGCCGTTGCCGGGCAACGTTCGGCGTAGGGCGGGTCGGCCGGTGTTCCGCGAGGTCGAGGGACGGGTGCTGGGGGCCTGCTATGCCGGGGGGCGGTGCTGGTGGGCGAGTTGATGGGCGGCGTTGGCCAGGGCTACGCGTCGTCATCGAGGCAATTCACGCATCCGTGGCCATCCGCATCCGTGAGCAGGTCGCCGTCCGGCAGCATGACAACCGCGACCCGCGGCCCACCGATATGGGCTTGGGGAAGATCGTTCCTCCAGGCCGCCGATCGGCCTACCATCCTGCCGCCCGTGACCATCGGGGGCGTATGGTAGGTTCGGGGCGGGATGTCGAGCCTGGGGTGCGAGAAGGGGTCTGCCCGGAGTGCGGCGGGGTGGCGGTGTTCCGCGAGGTCGAAGGGTGGGTGATGGGGGCGTGCTGTGCAGAGAGGGCGTGCTGGTGGGCGGGCTGACTGGCGCCTGCGGCGTGGCACTCGGACGGAGGCCATATCGGGCTATGCCCCTGGGGAACGTAGGAATATCCTCGTCATCCCCTCGCCGGGCATCAAAGGCCATCATCGTGGGGGACAGTTGCGCTCGACTTGCGCTGGAGACGGGCGGCAGATCCGCGCATCGGCCACCGCGGTCGTATACGCCTGCAGCCTACCAGATCGGAGAGGAGGTCGGCGTCGAATGGAGGGGGAGCGGGGGCTCAGCGCGAGTCTTCATAGTACTCGACGTAGGCCTCGAAGGAATCCAGAAAGTCGGTGACGGCATCCGCGTAGGCGGCCCGGATGCGCTCCATACGGCGGCCTGCGGCATGGTACGCGCTCATGGCGGAGGCGTAGTGGTTGTTCTCCGTGGAGGCGTCCCAGTCGTCCAACGCCGAGTCGAAGTCCTCACCGGACTCCACCAACGTGGCGTAGCAGGCCTCGACCTGTTCCAGTGCGTCCTGCACGCGGGGATCGACCCCGCTATGAAGGCCCAGTTCTTCCGGATCGGGGGCATCGTCGCTCATTCCGTAGTCGCGTATTGCGGCCATGAGCATCTCATAGTTGCCGATTGACTCGAGCATCTCGTTGATCGGCCTCGTGCCAGGGCTCCCCCAGGACCAGCTGCCCGTCGGGTCGCGCAGGTTGACGGGATCCCCTCGGGTGTAGGCGTAGAGGTTGGTGTCGCCCCCGAGCAGGAAGAGCGGGTCCTTCGCGGTCCAGCGCAGGTCGGCCGAGGCGTAGTCACGCCACCCCAGGCGGACGAGGCCCGTGTCCGGATCGTACAACCCGCCGGTGAAGCCGAAGGGCTGGAAGCCAGGAGCCGTGTCTTCGCGCACACGACCGTAGGCGTCGAACGCCAGGGACTGGACGATCCGACCCGTCTCTGCATCGATCACCAGCCGTGGCGATGCCAGCAGATCCGAGACCACGAACAAAGAGCGCTCGCCTTGGACGATCGCGATGGGGGTTTCGTGCTGGCTCCCGTACACGAAGAGGCTCGTGGGGCTGCCCTCGGGATTCAGTTGGGCGAACAGGCGGCCACCAGGCAGGCGAACCAGCTTGTAGGTCAACTCGCCGTCGACGGCCTTCCCGATGCGCCTGGCGAAGCCGTCCAGGCGATACTCGATGGCGCCGTCGGGAGTGGCCGCTTCGCGTAGACGACCCAGGGTGTCGTAGCGCGTGGTCAGGGCTGGCACTCCCTCCACGTTCTTCTCCGAGAGGCGTCCCAGCCCGTCGTATCGGTAGGAGGTGGCCCCCCGCTGCACCAGACGATCGTGCGCGTCGTACGAGAAGGTCTCACCGGGATGGGCCCCGTCCGAGACGAGGTTCCCACGCTCATCGTAGCCGTAGGACTCCACGACCTGCCCGTCGCGGACGACCTGGACCAAGCGCCCGCCATTGTCGTATCCGTAGGTGCTCGTGACGGGTGCTGCCGGGGGGAGACGTTCGACCAAGAGCTCGATGCGCCCCAGCCCATCGTACCCCCAGCGGGTCTCGTAGATGGCCTCCCCAGCGAAGGAGACCTCTCTGAACACGGGGTCATCGAAGGCGTTGTACTCCCAGCGTTCCTCGAGCTGGCCCATCCGCGACCGCTCGAGGCGCTCCGTCAGCGCCTGGCTCTCCAACGACACCGGCCCTGCCTGGACCAGCCGCCCTCGATCGGCGTAGCGATAGGTGAGCTCCGCCTCGCCGAGCTGGCAGAGGACCGAGCGACTTTCCAGCGAGACCGAGAAGGACAAAGTCTCCTCGACCAGGCCGGAGATCCGCTCCTCGTACTGCCGCGGTGCCTTCTCGAAGAAGACCATGGACTCTCCGCTCCTGTTCGAGGCCGCCATGATCGCTCCACCCTCTCGGGCGAAGTCCAGGCTGTCCTCCGGGAAGTCGACGGCCAGGAGCCGTCCCCTCGAGTCTCGGCGTCTCGACAGCTCGGTGCCATTGGGCAGATGCCAGATCTCGGACCCAGTCGTTGGGTCCACGACTCGACGCGTGACCCAGCGGTGGCCATCGAGCTCCGGCTCGATGAGGAGGGTCTCATCGCCTCCGAATGACATCCCCAGTCGATGATCGGCGTCTCCCCAGAGACCGCTGAGCGCCTGGTCATCATCCACCTCGAAGTGCCAGGTCCGGCCTGCGGGGTCCCGGACCGATCGTAGCCCACCATCCTCGCTCCAGTCGAGTTCGTACGCCGCCGCTGGCTGGTCCCCGTTCACCGGGGCGAGGGCGGTGATCCTCCCTCGCTCGTTGCGCTCGAACCGGACCGCTCTGTGCCCATCAGGGGTGTCGTGGAAGACACCTTCGGCTCTCCCCTGCTCGTCGCGCCTGGTCTCAGCGTTGCGCCCGCAGAGCAGATGCCGGTCCGGAGCGGTTCGGAAGGCGGGATCGTCGAGGTCCGGGCAGCTGGCTCGAACAGCCTGACGCAGGGCGGTAACCTGTCCCTGGTCCAGGGCCATGGGGGGGTAGACGATGGGCACTGTCGCTGCATCTCCCTCCAGGAGCGCCAGCAGATCATCATAGAGGCCAGAGGCTCGGTTCCGCTCCCACATGGACTCGAAGCGGTCCACGTACTGGCCGACGATCCCGCCGAAGCCGTCGGCGTCCGCGTCGAAGAAGACGACGTTCTCGAAGGAGTCGTGCTCGGAGTTGTCGGACAGGTTGTAGCTGCCGGTCAGGATCTGCCGCCCGTCGATGATCATGAACTTGTCGTGCATGATGGACGCATAGGACAGGTCCCAGCGGTAGGCGTAGTGCACGAAACGAACGGGGACCCCAGCCTGGTGCATAGCGTAGCCGAAGCGCGAGCCCGTCTCTCTGCAGCGCCGCTCGGCGGACTCGGAGCTGCCAGCCTTGGCGAGACACTCCACGAGGCGCTGCCGCTGGGCCTCGGCGCCTTCGTCGCTAATGTACTCCTGCCCGTCGAGGAGGACGCGGATGCGCACGGATGGCGCCTCTGCGTGTCGGGCGAGGATGGCCTCGGTGACCGTACGGGACCGGAGATGATTGGCCGCGATGTCGATGGACTCCGTGGCGCCGTGGATGGCCTCGACGAGCTTGCTCGCCACCCGATCGCGATCAGCGATCCGGAACGTGGGACCATGCACGTCCGACTGGTACACCTCGAAGTTGGCGCTCGTGAACCAGGCTCCGACCAGGGGGTCGTTCTCCTCCCTGCGGACCCTGGCCGTCCTGGTCCGTGTCGGCCTCTGGCGGACATCCTCCGGGAAGGGCCGCGAGTTCCTCCAGAGCGTGTCGAACTCCCGTTGGAAGCGAAGCAGCAGCTCCGGATGATTCGTAAACAGCGTGTTCTCGTCGTAGCTCCGCGCCGCACGCTCGTGCCAGTTGGCGCTCCCTGTGATCAGCAGGCCCTCCCCGAGCTCCAGCCCTTCGGCGTGCACTCCATCGATGATCGCGAACTTGTGATGGAGGATCTTGTTGACGGAGCGGACGTCCACTCCGATGGTCTCCAGCGATGAAGAGGGCGCACCGGGAGAGTCCGGATCCCGAGCCTGCTCGTAGAGCATCCGCACACCCACACCCCGGCTCACCGCCGCCGCCAGCGCCTGCACGATCTGTTGATCGTCCAGCCCGTAGATAGCGATGTCGATGGACCGGCTGGCCCCATCGAAGGCCTCCACGATGCGCGCGATGTGCGTGTCCTGCCCTGGCGTCGGCGCGAAGACCACCTCTGTCGTGGCGCGCGCGGGGCTGGCGAAGGCCATCAGGAACAACACCAGCGCGGCCGCGAGCTGCGAGCCTCGCGCAAGCCTGTGTGCAGACATCGACATGGGGGATCCTCCAAGTTCTGGGGTTCCGGGGCTGGGGAGGGGAGTAGATGTCGCCCCAGGCAGCTGGTTTGATCCCAGGATAGGCCGTACAGATGGGATCCCTTCTGTACGCGAGCCTTCCGGTTCCACCAGGTTCCTGTCAAGGGAGCGGCGGAGCGCTGGGCCGTGGCTCTCGAGCCGGCCTCGCGGCGGCCCGGCAGGTGCGAAATGCAGCGCTCCACTCCAATGCTGGGTTCGGTGGCTGTGCGGGAGGGCTGGTGGTGAGCCGTGGCGAGTCGTTTTTAGTAGGCCATGGCTGGTAGCTCGCGCTCGCTCGCTGTCTCTATCGAGGGCCGGGGCGCTCTGGCAGCGACGCTGTCCAGCCCCTGGATGACGCGCAGGGTGGCCGGTGCCATGACGACGGTGCGCATCCTCATGGGCCTGTGGCGCGTGATCGAGGATGGCGGCAAGTCTCTGGACGACGACGAGTAGCTGCCCACGTCGCCCACTCCGTCAGCCGGTGGCCAGCCCCAAGAACCACCGCCCCTCGCGCTCCACCCACCCGAACTCGTGCGAGCCCTTGAGCCGCACCTCGACGTTCTCCCTGCCCAGGTGTAGGCATGCCCGCAGCCTGAGGCACGCCCCCCCCCGTTTCCCGCTCACGTTCGGTGAGGCTTCCGGCTCGGATCAGCATCGAGGCACCTGGCCGCCGCGCTGTCGTCGCCCCCGGAGTGGAGGCGCGGCTCCGCGACGCCTGGGTGGTCCCGGCACAGGTGGAAGGGTTGTGGCGAGGCGCCAGGGTGTTGGCGCACAATCGACGCCTCGCCACGTAGCCGAGAGCTGCGAATGGCCTGTAAGCTCGGGTGCCCTCGCTGGCTGATATCGGAGGTGGCGATGGTGGCCTGACTCAGGAAGTCAGCCATGGGGAAGACCGAGCAGTGCCAGAAAGTGTACGGGCAGGCAGAGCGTGCGCCTCGCCCTCACCACCCCACCCCCACTCCATCGCTCCACACCCGCAGGTCCCCGTCCTGGTCCGTGCGCAGGATCTCCGCCCCCACGCCCTCCAGGCGCCGGAGCGTCCCCTGGTCCGGGTGCCCGTAGCTGTTGCCCTGCCCCACCGGGATCAGAGCCAGCGTCGGCTCCATCTGCTCGAGCAGCTGCGTGCCCGATGAGTCCGACGATCCATGGTGGTGGACCTTGGGCCATGGTCATCGTTCGGGCCAGCAGGCCCGTACGACAACCCCGGCCTTGCTCACTGGTGGGGGGGGGGGGGCGCCCCCCCCACCCCCAAAGCCCCCCCCCCCCCCCCCCCGAAGGGCGCCCCCGG